>JAEEGL014508451.1_pt1 | contig 12687 bp, 15 predicted proteins | sample 9134231 | NCBI WGS metagenome assembly JAEEGL01 (sample SAMN16246548, study PRJNA631951) | gut metagenome | biome: gut microbiome; feature: rumen; material: fiber-attached | host: Bos | place: Iran: Karaj | collected 2018-10
ATCCTCGTCCTCATACACGACCGTGAGCGGGATATTCTCGGGCGTAATGGTAAAGTCATGCGGTTCGTGATCCAGCAGCACCTGGATGATGTCGCCCGGCTTGACACGATAGTTGGAAGCCACCGGCGCTCCGTTGACCCATACGTTTCCGGCGTCCGCCGCCGTCTGAATACGGTTGCGGCTGGTATTGGTCATATGCTCCGCGAGGTATTTGTCAATGCGTTCCTTGCCTTGACCCTTATCCACCTCGCAGCGCCAGCGCTCAAACAGCTCCTCCTGCTCTATGTCCACATCGGTATATTCCATTCTATATCAGAACCATTCGTCTTCACTCTGAGACGTGCTGCCGCCCATAACGGCTTTCTCTATATCTAGCGACAACTTCAAAGATACCGTTTCACCCTCCAGCAGTTTCTCTCCCGGAGCGGGGATCTGCCGGTACACGTACTGCGGAACATCCTCCTCAGGCGACTCGTCGTACGAGACGGCACCTACGGTCAGGCGGTGGCTCAACAGCATACTACGCGCTTCCTGAAGCGTCATTCCTACTACATTCGGCACTTCCACCTGCTCTGTACCACGGCCGAAACCGACTACCAACCGTACTCTCGTACCTACCGGCATCTTCTGGCCCGGCTCCACACTCACACCGTTGCTCTTGACATCCAGTACCAGATCACGATAAGCCGAAGGCTCATAGTCGTACACCGTATCCACCTCAAAACCCATGCCACGCAGCGTGGTCTCCGCCTGACGGTAACTCATGTCCTGCAGGTTAGGCATCGCTACCTGCCGTTTCGTAGTCGCGTTGATCGTCACATAGACCATACGACCGTTCTTGGCGTGGCTGGCCGGTTTAGGATCCTGATCAACAATCGTGCCAAAGGGCACCTTGTCCGAATACGTGGAGTCAATCACGACCATTGCCAAACCCTGACCGGCCAAGATCTGCGACGCCTCCGCTTCCACCAAGCCTCGTACGTCCGCCACTTCGATCTCAACGCCGTGCTCCGTATAACGACGGAGATAGGCAATCAATACAACGAGGATACCTATCCCTATGACCACGGCCAAAACTATATTCCAGCCGATAAATTTGAGGTCTGATTTATCAAAAATACCTTTTTTGCCCATAAAATGCAAGTTTTATTGCGCAAAATTACAATTTTTTTTGGATATGTGCAAAAAAGTTTGTACTTTTGCACCGTTTTTTCGCAAAAAGGCGGAAATATAACAAAAATTTTTAAGCTTAAAAAACATTTTTTACGTATGAAAAAGATGCTTCTTATCGTAGCTGTTGCATTTGCTGCAATGAGCTGCGGCAACAAGTGCTGCGAGAAAAAGTGCGCTGAGGCTGAAGAGGCTGCTGCTGTTGAGGTAGTTGCTGAAGAGCCGGCAGCAGAAGAGGCTGCTGAGGCAGAGGCTCCCGCAGAGGCTCCCGCAGAGGCTGAAGCTCCTGTTGAGGCTGTAGCTGAGTAATCTCTTGTTGCTCAATTAGGTTTTACACCTAAAAAGAAGCGACCCGTTTGGGCCGCTTTCTTTTTATCGTTCTAAGAAAAACCTATGCAAGACATAATATGTGCGGTTCCCGCCACGTTCCTCCAATGGTGACGCAGAAAACCTGCAGACGGCGTATAGATATCTGTCAACTGCCCGTCCGCATTCCATAATTGGAACGTGGTCGCATCATTATCCATGTCATAAACACTGCGCACCTGGTGATTAATAATAAATAGCATGATATGATTTAAAAGTGATAATTACATACATATACATCGTGCATACAAGTATCTATCACAATAACTGTTTTTTCCCTAAAAGCGTCAATATAACTCGAATCTGTCACCAGAATAGCAAAATACCCATTGTTTTTTGACAACATGCTTCGTGTTCGCTCACAACTACGTTATCTGACAAGAATTGTGAACTCTCTAATAGAAAATCATAATAGGGAGATTTATTTGAGAGTGGATACCAACCCCAAAAATAACAGTCTTCCCAATATAATTTTACATTGTTGTTAACTTGCTATAACCATTTTAGATGTCTTTGTCCATAAAAAATAACCATCTCCAATAAACATCATCTTTCTTTTCTAATAAAATTACTTGCATGTTGTATAAAGCGCTATTGCCTTGTAAATATAACGCTTTTGAAAGACGATTGGATCGTTCTTTTTCGTCTTTGAATAAATATATCTCTGGCGAAGCATCTGTTTTGTTAAAGCACTGTCTCGATAATCTTAATGGGGCAGGGCGATGAGAAATGGTAACGTTTAGCTCGAAGCACAGCGCTATAGATGTTTTTGTACTGCTCTGACGGATATATTCTTTACATAATGAATAAATTTTAAAAGCATTACCAATCCACTCACTTTTTGACACCTTAGATTCTTGTAGTTCGTCAATATGATAACTATCCCATTCTAATGTATTTTCTGAGAATTCACTTATCCAATTACTGATTCTCTTATTCAATATTCCACCCATTTTGTTTTAAGTATTATTTTTGTTCGTTCGTTAATTTTTCTCCATTACCATGTTTCCATGAACCATTTTTATTAAGAGCACTTCCATCCTTAAAATGTACGTGTTCTTGCTCTCCTGTGACTTTACCTGTATGGAAATCAGTAATGCCTTTCCGAGAAATGCTTGTTTCGGCTCTCGGTCAGCATATTATGGGAATAATCGACAACCTTCAAAGTATCCATGCTTGTTTAGTGTACCCATTATCACAGCATATATCAACAGACCTATTGTTGTAATGAGTGTATAAACTAATAGTATTTTTAAGTTTTTCTTACTCACATTCTCTGGATCACCCCATCGTTCTCTAAACACTTTGTACTTGCCTTTAACAATTGATTTTTGTTTATAATAACGAAAATATAAAAGTAAAAACCAAGGTACGCAGATGAATAGACCAAATAGTTTAGCATCTAGTTTTGTGATATCTTTAGGCAAGTATTTCAAAGGATATATAAATCGATCTATTTCACAAAGTATTATTCCTAACGTAGTCCATGTTGTTAGAACAATCATTACAATTGACATCCATCGGCTATCTCCTGTAGTTTTAGTTTTTTTCATACATTGTTCGGAATAACTGTAATAGTGCCAGAATAAAAAATCTATTAGTCGCATATTATACAATATTAAAACAATTCATTAGCCCAACCGGATAGTGATGTTCCCGTACAAATGGTTACACCAAAATCGACAATACCATAAATAGCTACGGTAGTAAGTACATAAGGAGCAGCACCAACTGCGAATGCACCAACAGCCCCAGTTCCAAAGTAATCATACCCCGTCTCCCAGTCTCTTTCTTTACCTGTAAATTTGAACCGTTCATCGTAGCCTATTGCTTGCTGGTTCGCCAGCAGTTGCCCGTATGGCAGGTAAAATCAAAGATCACTAATTCCGCAGCAAAGATACAAATAAATTTTGATATATGCAAGGGTTTGTATATTTTTTACCACATATGGATAAGAGAGTCATCAGGATATGGAAATCCGCAAAAGAAAAAACATTCGCTAGGGAGTATTTTCTGATTAACCATATCAATACAAAGCCACCAACTGCATTGATCATCAGAAGATCCCACGTAATTACAATTGGTGTCCGGCTGTACCTCAATTGGTATGCTCGATGTCGTCCAAAACTCATTAATGTTTTCTCCCCAAAGTCTCACTATATGACCATTATATCTGGACGCACCGCAGTAGGTCCCATCTTCATACTCATTTTTCTCCACATGTCTCACCGATAAGGCGATCCATTGATTTGACTGACGAGATGCACGTAAATCGATAGCAAAACAGGTGTCCGCTATATCCGATGAAATGTAAGGGACGTACAATCCTAGTATGTGTTGTACTTTGGGTGACAATTCCGCAGTAGAATCCAATGATTGGTCAAATATTGGGATATTAATACCAAGATCATTCTCCACAAAGAGGTCATTACCTTCGATTACCGGGCTCTCATAAAACATCTCAATACCAAGCAAGCTGAATGCTATTGCCCCGACTAAAAACCATATATACTTTTTCATAATTTTATACCTAGTCTTCTTAATAATGCAGGAACCCCAGATTGACGTACGTAAGGAGATATTGTCCCTACATTCTTATATGGCCATGGCTGTAGCACACTAATGTAACTTCCATCAGAAAAATACTCTATAACGCCATTGGATTTCGCCGGATAAATATAATAGTTATACGAATCTCCTTTGTTCTTAGCGAATCTCATATCCCCTTGCACATCTGTTAGTCCAGAAGGAAACATCGTTCCGTTAGTATGGCTATGATAGTTATCAGTCATTTTTGCGCCAGTAAACCCCTCAACACGAGCTGCAGCGAAACCAGAATACACATAATCTTTATTACGATTTGTATATACACCTGATACATTTTTATCTGTGTTTACTAACGCATATTCTACAGAAGAGTTGTCGGCTAGAAATTTAAAAGCAGCTGCTGCTTCATTTTCTTTTCTCTCGGCAAATTGGAAGTATGTATAGTTAGTGTTGTTACGCTCCCTTCCATGAAACCCCATATCAATTGTGCCATAGTCAAAGGAAATAGATTTTCTTTTAATTGCGATTGCATCTTGGGTTTTGTCTCGAATTCTGGCTTTAATTGTGCCATCGTCAGATAATTCCCATACATCTCTCCCATCCGGATCGACGTATTTGATCGGATTCCATGCTGCATACGCATACGGAGAAATATTCGGATATTTGTCAGCTAACGGGTCCACGGATGTCCAGTGCAAAAGTGGTGAGGAATAGTACCTTGCCCCGAAATAGTCATATCCGGTCTCGGCATCACGTTCTTTGCCGGTGAACTTGTACCGCTCGTCATAGCCTATAGCCTGCTGATTGACAAGGAGTTGCCCGTAGGGAAGGTAATGCAGGTAAGTTGTTCAAAGATCATTTGTTACTACTCAAACAATATCGGGTGCAAAGGTAAATAAAATTTCTAATATACACAAGTGTTTTATGAAAAAATAAGCAAAAGATTAAAAAAATTCGCGTTCAGCATAGCACTTGCCTAGGATATTATTAGGACATTACCAGGACTTGCCTAGCATAACCAGTTTATAATTACAAATACATAAAAAGCGACCCAAGCGGGCCGCTTTCTTCTTTTATAGGATTAACACTATATCCTAGTTTTTTATTAAACACTTACCCGTCATCTCAGCGGGTTGTTGAATTCCCATAATATGACAGAGCGAAGGAGCAACATCAGCCAGGATACCGTTCTCCAGGCGTGCGTCCGTATGATCCTTCGATACATAGACGAACGGCACCGGATTGAGACTGTGCGCCGTATTGGGCGTACCATCGGCGTTGATGGCGTTGTCGCAGTTACCGTGGTCGGCAATAATGATCACCTCATAGTCGTTACGCAAAGCCGCCTCTACCGTCTCGTTCACGCAGATGTCAATCGCCGTGATGGCCTGTTGGATGGAGTTGTACACACCCGTATGACCTACCATGTCGCCGTTCGCGTAGTTGAGGATGATACAGTCGTATTTCTGACTGTTGAGCGCGTCACGCAGAGCTATCGTCACTTCGGGCGCCGACATCATCGGCTGCAGGTCGTAGGTCGCTACCTTCGGACTCGGGATCAGGATACGGTCCTCGTTCTCAAACTCCGCCTCACGGCCACCGTTGAAGAAGAAGGTCACGTGAGCGAACTTCTCCGTCTCAGCGATACGCAGCTGCTTCAAACCGAGCTTGCTAACCACCTCACCGAGGGTGTTCGTCACGTTCTCTTTTGGGAAGAGGACGTGCAGCCCTTGGAACGAAGAGTCGTACGGCGTCATGCAGCAGTAATGCAGACCCTTAATGGTCTTCATGCCGTTCTCCGGCATATCTTGCTGCGTCAGCGCAATCGTGATCTCTTTAGCACGGTCGTTGCGGTAGTTGAAGAAGATGACGGCATCGCCTTCTTCGATCGTTGCCAAAGGCTTGCCGTTGCGTACGTGTACGATCGGCTTGATGAACTCATCCGTCACCTCTGCCGCATAGCTGGCTTCCATCGCCTCGTGCATCGACTCGAACGCTTCACCCTGACCGTTCACCAGCAGGTCATAACCTACCTTCACACGCTCCCAGCGTTTGTCACGGTCCATGGCGTAGAAACGACCGATGATGGATGCTATCTCACCTGCAGACTGCGCGCAGTGCTTCTCCAGCTGGTCAATAAAACCGATACCTGAACGCGGGTCGGTATCACGACCGTCCATGAAGCAGTGGATGAACGTCTTGCCCTGCAGACCGTACTTGGCTGCTATATCGCACAGGTAGAACAAATGCTCGAGGCTCGAGTGTACACCGCCGTCCGAGGTCAGACCCATGAAGTGGATCTTCTTGCCGCTCTCTTTGGCATAACTGAACACGGCCTTGATCTCGGGATTGTCGAGAATACTGCCGTCTTTGCAGGCACGGTTGATCTTCACCAAGTCCTGATAAACCACACGACCGGCACCGATATTGAGGTGTCCTACCTCCGAGTTACCCATCTGGCCGTCCGGAAGACCGACATTCTCACCACTGGCTTGCAGTTGCGAGTTCGGATACTTGGCCAACAACGCGTCCCAGTGGGGCGTAGAGGTACAATGGATGGCATCTGCGGTGTCCTTATGACCGATGCCCCATCCGTCCAAAATCATTAATAATGCTTTACTCATATACTCGTTTTTTCAATTGATCCATTTGTCGCTTGTCATCCGCTTCGCGGAGCGATTGACGCTTGTCGTAGGTGTGCTTACCCTGACACAAGGCTATCTCTATTTTCGCCAGGCCTCTCTCGTTAATGAACAGCTCCAGCGGGATGATCGTCTTGCCGGTATCTTTCGTCGCCTTTTCCAACTTGCGTATCTCGCGCCGTTGCAGCAGCAGCTTACGGTCCCGCTTGGACTCATGGTTCGCATAACTGCCAAAGCGGTATTCGGCTATGTGCATCTGCTTGACAAACATCTCTCCGTGTTCCACCGCACAGTAACTATCCACCAGCGAAGCCTTTCCCTCACGAATCGATTTGATCTCCGTGCCGAAGAGCTGGATACCGGCGGTGTAACGGTCGAGGATGATGTACTCAAACTTCGCCTTCTTGTTCAGAATCCGTATGTCGCTCTTCTGTTTCAAGGGATGATTTGGGGTTTTCGAGTTTCTTGTATTTCTTCTGTCTCTGCTCCCAACGGTCGCGAGCGTACTGTTGCATGTCGATCACCGTATCGTTCTCATCGATGATCTCCAGACCGAAGATGGTCTCGATAATATCTTCCAACGTGAGGATACCGACGAACATGCCGTATTCATCGATGATCTGCGCAATCTGGCTCTTCTGCTTGAGCATACTATCAAAGATAGTACCTAAAGTCAGATCCTGGTCAAAAGCAGGCAGCGGACGCTTGATGCCGCCAAGAGTCTTGCGGAAATGATCCTCCGTCAACTCCTCCAACGCATCGTTACGCAGCACATAACCCGTGATATACTCAGGTGCCTCGGGTTTATAGAGCGGAATACGCGAGAAATGGTCATATTCGTCGTTGTCGTAGTAGGACCGAAGGGTCATGTTCTCCGGCGCGATCTTCGCTACCACACGCGGCGTCATCACATCGTACGCGTGTATCGTATCCAGACGCATGAGGTTGCTGAATATCTTGTTCTCATCCTCATCAACCACGCCTTCTTCTTCACCCACGTTCACCATAGACAGCACTTCTTCACGGCTCACCGAAGGCTCATCCTCGTTGTCCGGTACCATCCGGGAAATAAGTTCTACCAGCCATACCAGCGGGTAGAGGATGAAGATAAGAATACGTATCGTGCGTGCCGTCACACCCATCAGCTGACGCCAATAGGTCGTGCCGATCACTTTTGGTATGATCTCGCCGAAAAATAAAATGAGAATTGTAGTGAGTGCAGAGAATACACCGAACCACTTGTTGCCGAAAACAGCCGTCACTTGCATACCGACGCCGGCTGCACCAATCGTGTTGGCTATTGTATTGAGAGACAGGATAGCCGCCAGAGGACGACTCGGGTCCTCCTTGTAACTGCTCATCAGCTTGGCGGGACCGTATCCCTCCTCCTCACGCAGATTGATATAACTAAGCGACGTGGACATCAGCACCGACTCCAGCACGGAGCACAGGAAACTGACGGCCATGGCACCGAAAAGAAATAATAGCAGTAGTTCCATAGATTAATCTTCGTACCAAAGATAAACGCCGAGCTTGATCTCCCACTGGTCAAAGCGACCACGCGTGTTGCGGTTATCTATCGAGGTAAACTGGTCATTCTTATAGGGATTGATCAAACCGAAGTCATATCCTCCGCGCAGGAAATAGCGCTTGTACTGAAATCCTGCTCCGACACCCCAGGTTACGTTGAAATTCCGGAGGTGCTTGTCTTCGTTTGTCGTTTTGTAATAGTCGATCTGACTGATGTTCATTTTGACCATACCATCCACTTCACGCTCATCGCGATGCGAGTTATAGAGGATGCCGTACTGGATCGTCGGACCGGTAAAAAGCATCAGATAAGTCTCCTTGGCTATCTCGAATTTATACTGCCAATCGACAAAAATCTCCACTTGATGGTACATCTTCACATCCCGTACCTCCGGATATTTCGTGACCGCATATTTCGGTTCCCATTTGCTTTTGTCCATCGCAAACGTATAGTTGAAACCCATCGAGGCACCGAAACCTTTAATAAAACTACCGTCATAGACAAAACCCACTTTGAAACCGTGCAAACGGGTGACATCCACCAGCGAGTCCTTCGGATAACCTATACTCGGCGAATTGAGCCGCACGGTCGGCTGGGCATAACCTATCTGTAAACCGAATCCCTGTCTCGGCATATCGGCTGCAAACGCACCGACAGCCATCAAACACACAATAAATATAGATAAAAAGCGTTTCATAAGCTATATAACAAAATTTCGTGCAAAATTACTGCTTTTTTTTGATATATGCAAATCTATCTTCCTTAAAAGGAAAATTTATTCCGTTTTCGTACGGAAGGAATAGTATTTTTGGCCCAGGTAACTGATGACAACGGTGATGAGCGTGATCAGCATTTTGCTCGGCGTCGGATACCAACCGAAGGTCTCCACACACAGCTTGAGACCGAAATAATTCACAGCCAGATTGATGGCTACAATGAGAATATACCGCGATAGCTGATGCCAACCGTTGAGCTGCGAGGAACTGAATGTCACATATTTCTGCAGCCAGAAACCAGTCAACAACGTAATCGGAAACACCACGCACAGCGTCGCGATATGCGGCGTAATAACCTGCGTAAAATGTAAATTGTGAATTGTGAATTGTAAATTGACCAAATCGTGCCCTATAACAAAGTTATAGACGAGAAAGTACAGTACCCAGTCCAGTACCAGGTTACCGCCACCGCAAGCCGCATAACGAAACAACTGCCTCGACATCCATTTATTGAACGGACGGTAGAAAAAATCAATGATTTTCGTTATTATTTGCGCCAAACGGTGCATTTTTTTACAAAAAATTTGGTCAATTAAAAAAAAAGTAGTACTTTTGCAGCCGCAAAAGCGAACGAGACAATCGTATTCGCCTTGCAATTTGCGTGCAAAATTACTATATTTTTTTGAAACACGCAAATATTTTTGAACTAAAACGCTAAATTATGGACGATTATCACGCGGACAATGCAACAAGTACATGCCAAAAAGTTTTTGGGGCAGCACTTCTTGACGGACTTGACAGTCGCCCAACGAATTGCTGAGACCATCACCTCGGGCCGAACCATCGAAATAGGGCCGGGTATGGGTGTGCTTACCCAGTATCTTCTCAAAAATCCTTCCATTCAACTTACCGCCATCGAGATCGACCGCGAGTCGGTTGCTTATCTGCGTGAGTGGTACCCCGAACTGGACCTTGTAGAAGGAGATTTTCTCAAGATAGACCTCAACACCCTCATTCCCGAAGGCGAGTTCAACGTCATCGGTAACTATCCCTATAATATCTCCAGTCAAATATTCTTCAAGGTGCTGGATTATAAAGACCGGATCCCCGTTTGTTCCGGAATGATCCAGAAAGAGGTGGCAGAGCGGCTGGCTTCCAAGCCCGGCAAGAAAGCCTACGGTATCCTGTCTGTCTTATTACAAGCCTATTACGATATAGAATATCTGTTTACAGTGGATGAACATGTGTTCAACCCGCCGCCAAAAGTCAAATCCGCTGTCATTCGTATGACGCGGAACAAGCGACGACGGCTCGACTGCGACGAAGACCTGTTCAAGACTGTCGTCAAGACAGCTTTTAACCAGCGTCGAAAACAAATGCGCAATTCTCTTCAACAGCTGGTAGGAAAGGGTAATCCCGTCCTCGAAGAGAAGATATTTACAATGCGCCCCGAACAGCTGAGTGTAGAACAATTCATTGAATTAACCACTTTAATTGCAAACAATCATGTCGGAAATTAAGATATTCTACAAAGATAAGGAGAAAATCAAGGTAGCACGCTCCATCTCCGCACTAAAGGAACTCGACAAGAAAGACATCATTTGGATCGACCTGCTTGATGTATCCGATAAGACTGAGGATACGCTCGAGGGATTCCTTAAGATAGACATCCAGGAAGATGAGGAGATGGAGGAGATCGAGTTCTCCAGCCGGTATATCCAGACCGATGACTCCATCGTAGCTAACTCCAACTTCCTCAAGAACAACTTTGAGATGGAGCCCGTTAACTTCATTCTCAAGAACTCCATACTCGTCTCCATTCGGGATAATGAACTGGATACGTTCAACGAGACCTTCAAGAAGCTCTTCGTGAACACCCGTAATTTCCCGACGGGATTCCATGTGCTCGTGGCGCTTATGGAGACCCGAGTAGAGAAGGATGCCGATATGATCGAGGATACTACGGATATGATTACCGCACTCTCCCAACAGATCAATGCCGAGTCAGATCACGTAGATGAAGACTTGCTCGTACAAATCAAGGACTTGCAGGAAAAAGTGACCATCATCCGTCAGAATATAATGGATAAACAGCGCGTTATTTCCAACTTCCTCAAGTGCGATTTCTTCCCTGAAGAACTCTACCCGCGCTTAACGATGATTATCAAGGATATCAACTCGCTCTTCGATTATACCCGTTTCGGTTTTGACCGTCTCGACTATCTCCAGGATACCTTCCTCGGTTTGGTAAATATCGAGCAGAACCGTATCATCAAGATCTTCACGGTCATCAACATTATCTTCCTGCCGCCTACCCTCATCGGTAGTTTGTATGGTATGAACTTTGATTTTATGCCGGAACTTCATTGGCAGTTCGGTTATGTGTTTGCCCTCGGCCTCATGGTGATGTCCGTTGTGGTTATCTTGCTTATTTTCAGACTGAAAAAGTGGTTATAAACAAATTGTTGACACCTTTTTTGTTACACAGTACATAACACGTTCCACGTTGCATCTGTCAAGACAATCTACATTTTCGAAAAAGCAAATCATAAATTTAAAATCACTCATATCAATCAATTAGTCAATCTATTGACAATTTCAACACATTACTATATTCATATGGATTTAAAAGAAAAAGAATATATAGATAAAATTAAGGTCTTAGCCAAGGAGAAGAATGCCGTTATTTTTGCGCATTATTATACGCGTCCGGAGATACAAAGTATTGCCGATTTCATCGGAGATTCTTTGGCTCTTGCCCAGCATGCTACGCGTGTACAGGCGGATATATTGGTAATGTGTGGAGTGCACTTTATGGGAGAGACGATGAAGATCCTCTGTCCGGATAAGAAAGTGCTCATTCCGGATATGAATGCAGGCTGTTCGTTAGCCGATAGTTGCAAGGCTGCAGACTTGGCGGCTTTTAAAGCGCAACACCCCGATCATATGGTGGTAAGTTATGTCAATACTTCTGCCGATGTGAAAGCGCTTACGGATGTAGTGGTTACTTCCTCGAACGCCAAGAAGATAGTGGATCAGTTGCCTGCAGATGCCAAGATCATCTTCGGTCCTGATTATAACCTCGGTTCCTATATCAATTCCGTTACGGGTCGTAACATGCTGCTTTGGAATGGTGCCTGCCATGTGCATAGCCGTTTTTCGCTCGAAGCCCTACTTCGACTTAAAGCGGAGAACCCGGGTGTAGAAGTACTTGCCCATCCGGAATGCAAAGCTCCTATTCTCGCTGTGAGCGACGTGATAGGTTCGACCAAGGCCCTGCTCGAGCATACTATTCAATCGCCCGCCAAACGCTTTATAATAGCAACGGAAAGCGGTATCCTCTTTGAGATGCAGCGTGCCTGTCCGGATAAGGAGTTTATTCCTGTACCGCCGGAGATGACAGAAGGCGTAGGATGCTCTTGTAACGAGTGTGAATACATGCGGATGAATACGCTTGAGAAAGTGTATAACTGCCTCCTGAACGAGTCACCCGAGATGGTTGTTGATAAAAACATAGCTGCTAAAGCTGTTACGAGTATAGAGCGGATGCTTCAGATGAGTTGATTATGGATATTTTTCTTCTTATTGTGGCCTTTCTGTGCATGGTAATCGGCATAGTAGGTTGTATCGTTCCCGGTCTGCCGGGTGTGCCCGTGGCTTATGTAGGTCTTTGGATAGCACAAGCTACGGATAAAATAGATTTCTCCTGGCAGAT
>JAEEGL013124285.1_pt1 | contig 12686 bp, 10 predicted proteins | sample 9134231 | NCBI WGS metagenome assembly JAEEGL01 (sample SAMN16246548, study PRJNA631951) | gut metagenome | biome: gut microbiome; feature: rumen; material: fiber-attached | host: Bos | place: Iran: Karaj | collected 2018-10
ACGGGGCGCGCCGATGCTTTTATCATCGCATTGGCGGGAGTCATACAACGATTGGCCGTGGATCAGCTGCATATCCTCGGTGACATCTTTGACCGAGGCCCTGGGGCACATATCATCATGGATCGCCTGTGCCAGCATCATAGCTTCGACATCCAATGGGGCAACCATGATGCCCTGTGGATGGGTGCCGCAGCGGGCAACGACTGCTGCATCGCTAATGTCCTGCGTCTTTCACTTCGTTACGGAAATATGGTGACGCTTGAGGACGGCTACGGCATCAACCTCGTCCCGCTGGCCACCTTCGCCATGGAGACCTATGCCACCGACCCCTGCGACCTCTTCGGGCCGCGTCTGGACAAGGACGATACCACTCACAACGAGAAGACGCGGCGACTCATCGCTCAAATGCACAAGGCCATCAGCATCATACAGTTCAAGTTGGAAGCCCAGATGATTCTGCGGCGACCAGAGTGGCAGATGCTGGACCGGCTGGTGCTGCAAAATATTGACAAGGTACGTGGCGTATATACGTGCGACGGAGTGGATTACGAGATGACGGACACCTTCTTCCCCACCCTCGACCCGGCACACCCCTTTGAGCTCACCACTGAAGAAGCTGAATTGGTGCATCAACTGCACCACTCCTTCCGCGTCAGCGACAAGTTGCAGAAGCACATCAAATGTCTGTTCACTCACGGCTGCATGTACAGCATCTGCAACGGCAACCTGCTTTTCCATGCAAGTGTCCCACTCAACGCCGACGGTTCGCTGAAGGAAGTGAATCTGAACGGCCACAGCTACAGCGGACGCGAACTGTTGCACCGCATAGGCATGATCATGCGTGCTGCTTTCAATTCCGACACGCCACGCGAAGAAAGGCTGTTTGCCCGCGACTACTTCTGGTATCTCTGGTGCGGACAGGACTCTCCGCTCTTTGACAAAGACCGCATGGCAACCTTCGAGCGCTACTTCCTCCGAGACAAGGCAACACACGAGGAAAGAAAGGGTTATTATTATCTTCTGCGCGACAACCCAAAGGTCGTGGAACACATCCTTGATGCCTTTGGCGTTGAGGGAAACCATCGACATATCATCAACGGTCACGTGCCCGTGCGGGTAGCTGGCGGCGAGAGTCCCATCAAGGCCGACGGACTGCTGATGGTCATCGACGGCGGTCTGTCCAAGGCCTACCACCGCACCACTGGCATTGCCGGCTACACGCTCGTCTTTCACAGCCGCGGCTTTGAACTTATCCAGCATGAGCCTTTCGAAAGTGCCGATGATGCCATCCGCCGTGGAATCGACATTGTCTCCAGCAAGCAAATCGTGGAACTCAGCGGCAGGAGGCTGCGCGTTCGAGACACCGACAAGGGGCGTGAATTGCAGCACCAAATCGAGGAGCTAAAGGAACTGCTCTACGCCTACCGCCACGGAATCATCAAAGAACGTACCCGCTGGGGCACCCCAAAATGATGCCAAAAGCAACATTATTATAAAGAAAATTACCAAAACGCTTGCATCATTTAACATTTCCTGCTATCTTTGCAGCCACACTCCATAAACCTCCCCCATCATCACCATCACCCCCAGAACCATCATAACCCCTATAAACCTCATAATAATATGAACGACATCAAAGTACTGAACCACGCAGCCGATAACATCCGCATTCTGGCTGCATCAATGGTCGAAAAGGCCAAGAGCGGTCACCCCGGCGGAGCCATGGGCGGCGCAGATTTCATCAACGTGCTCTATAGCGAGTACCTGAACTACGATCCCGCAGATCCCACGTGGGTGGGCCGTGACCGTTTCTTCCTGGATCCCGGACACATGGCTCCCATGCTCTACAGTCAGCTCGCCCTTATCGGTAAGTTCTCCCTCGAAGAGCTGCAGCAGCTGCGTCAGTGGGGCTCCCCCACCCCGGGTCACCCCGAAGCAGACCCCAAGCGTGGCATCGAGAACACCTCGGGTCCTCTCGGCCAGGGCCACACCTTCGGCATCGGAGCTGCCATTGCCGCCAAGTTCCTGGCTGCACACACTGGCAACCCGACTTTCGAAAAGGAAACCATCTACATTTATATTTCCGACGGCGGTGTGCAGGAAGAAATTTCTCAGGGCGCTGCACGCATCGCGGGCATCCTGGGCCTGGACAACGTTGTGATGTTCTATGACAGCAATGATATCCAGCTCTCTACTGAGACCAAGGTGGTGATGAACGAGGACACCGCTGCCAAGTATCGTGCTCTCGGGTGGGAAGTGTTCGAGATCAACGGCAACGATGCCGCTCAGATCCGTGCCGCCATTGAGAAAGCAAAAGCCGTGAAGGGCAAACCCGCACTCATCATCGGCAAAACGATTATGGGTAAGGGAGCCTTGAAGGAGGACGGTTCCAGCTACGAGGCCAACTGCAAGACCCACGGTGCGCCACTCGGCGGCAACGCTTTCGTGAACACCATCAACCACCTCGGCGGCAACCCCGAGAATCCCTTCGTCATCTTCGATGATGTGAAGGAACTCTATGCCAAGCGCGCCGAGGAACTGAAGAAGATCGCTGCCGAGCGCAAGGCCGAAGAAGCAGCTTGGGCTGCTGCCAATCCCGAGAAGGCTGCCGCACAGGCCGAGTGGTTCAGTGGCAAAGCTCCCAAGGTTGATTGGAGCAAGGTGCAGCAGAAAGCCGGCGATGCCACCCGCAACGCCAGCGCTGCCGTCCTGAGTGTCCTCGCAGAGCAGGTGCCCAATATGATTTGCGCTTCTGCCGACCTCAGCAACTCCGACAAGACCGACGGCTTCCTCAAGAAGACCACTTCGCTCCAGGCCGGTGACTTCAGCGGCGCGTTCTTCCAGGCCGGCGTGGCCGAGCTGACAATGGCTTGCTGCTGCATCGGTATGGCTCTGCATGGTGGCGTCATCCCGGCTTGCGGCACATTCTTTGTCTTCTCCGATTATATGAAACCCGCCGTGCGCATGGCTGCCCTCATGGAGCTGCCCGTGAAGTTCATCTGGACCCACGACGCCTTCCGCGTCGGTGAGGACGGTCCTACCCATGAGCCCGTGGAGCAGGAAGCACAGATCCGCCTCATGGAGAAACTGAAGAACCACCACGGCAAGAACAGCACCCTCGTCCTGCGTCCCGCCGATGCTCAGGAGACAACAGTAGCCTGGAAACTCGCCATGGAGAACACCGACTCTCCCACCGCCCTGATTCTCAGCCGCCAGAACATCGCAGACCTGCCCGCAGGTAATGACTACGCTCAGGCTGGCAAGGGAGCCTACATCGTGGCTGGCTCCGACGAGAACCCCGATGTCATCCTGCTTGCCAGCGGTTCCGAGGTCAGCACACTCGTTGCCGGCACAGAACTCCTGCGCAAGGACGGCGTGAAAGTCCGCATCGTCAGCGTGCCCTCCGAGGGACTGTTCCGCAGCCAGCCGAAGGACTACCAGCAGGCCATCCTGCCCGCAGGAGTGAAGAAGTTCGGTCTCACCGCTGGTCTGCCCGTGAATCTCGAAGGACTGGTAGGTGCCGACGGCACCGTCTGGGGACTCCAGAGTTTCGGCTTCAGCGCTCCCTACAAAGTGCTGGACGAGAAACTGGGCTTCACCGCCGAGAACGTGTACCAGCAAGTTAAGGCAATACTGTAAAAGTATTAAAGCACCACAGATTTCACGGATTCAACAGATGAGTCACTTCCTATAATAATTATAGTAAAAAAGAATCCGTGTAATCTGTGGTCATTTTAAGATGACACATTGAATATGGATATCAAAGTAGTTGGGTTAGCCAGCGACCACGCAGGCTACCCGCTTAAAGAATTTATCAAAAAATACCTGGTGGAACGCGGAATCGTCTATCGTGACTTCGGCACCACGAGCGAGGCCAGTTGTGACTACTCCGACTTCGGTCATGCACTGGGCGAAGCCATCGAAGCCGGTACCGTCTATCCAGGCATTGCAGTCTGCGGCTCCGGCGAGGGCATCAGCATGACGCTGAACAAGCACCAGGGTGTTCGCGCCGGTTTGGTGTGGCGTCCAGAGATTGCCCACCTTATCCGCCAGCACAACGATGCCAACGTCATCGTCTTCCCCGGGCGTTTTATTGATGAAGCCACCACCACCGCTTGCCTCGACGAGTTCTTCACGACCCCCTTCGAGGGTGGCCGTCACCAGGCACGGGTCAATAAGATTCCACTCTAAGGTGGGTACTTTCTACTCCGAAGCGTGCTCCCTCTCATTCATATCCAGGACGGTGTGCCGCGTCACCCAGACCACCGCATGGCACACCCTGTTACGCTCGACATCCTGCCCGGGCAACAGGTGGCAATCTTAGGCCCCAATGGCTCGGGCAAGACGCGGCTCGTTGAAATCCTCACAGGCCGTTGGCCGTTATTGGGTGCCAACGAGGTGACCTGCCACTTTGAAGGGTGTGAGCACTTGCGTCCCAGCGAGAATATCAAAGTCATACAGTTTCGTGACAATTATGGTTCCACCGATGCTACCTATTACCTTCAGCAGCGGTGGAACCATCATGATATAGATGCTGAAACACCGATGGTGGACGGGCGGCCCATCATCAGCCTTTCCAGCGGTGAGTTGCGCCGTTATCAGCTTCGCCAGGCCCTGGCCTCCCATCCGCGTCTGCTCGTGATAGACAATCCGTTTATTGGGTTAGACGACACAGCTCGCCAGCAACTCAGCGACACGCTGGAGACGCTGATCCGCGAGGAGCATCTGCAGGTGATCCTTGTGGTGAGCCGCATAAAGGACATTCCTGCATTTGTGACCCGAATCATCACAGTCCGTGACCTGCACATCGTGGACGACTCTCTGGTGACGGCTCAGCCCTCAGGGACGCCAGACCCTGCAAGAACCCTCAACGCTGCACTCGGCCCTTGGGGGAAATCGCCCCATCAAGAACCCTCCGCTCAACCTTTGGCCGCTCCGGCACTTAGCCTCCCCCCTGCCCCCGTCCTGCATTTCCGGGACGTCACCATCCGCTATGGCAACCACACCATTCTCCATCACCTCAATTGGACGGTTCACCGTGGTGATCACTGGGCCCTCTCCGGAGCAAACGGCTCCGGCAAGAGCACGCTCCTGAGTCTGGTTTGTGCCGACAATCCACAAGCCTACGCCTGTGACATAGAATTATTCGGCCGTCGGCGCGGCACAGGCGAGAGCATCTGGGACATCAAACGTCATATCGGTTACGTCAGTCCCGAGATGCACCGAGCCTACCAGCGCGACCTGCCCGCCATCGACATCGTGGCCAGCGGATTACATGACAGCGTAGGACTTTACGTACGGCCACGTCCCGAACAGCGAGAGACATGCCTGAGATGGATGCAACGCTTCGGCATCGCAGATCTGGCAGACCGCACCTTCCTGCACATCAGCAGCGGCGAGCAGCGCCTTTGCCTCCTTGCCCGCGCCTTCGTCAAATCACCCGACCTGCTCATTCTGGACGAACCCTTCCACGGGTTGGACGATGAGAACCGTCTCCGTGCCACACACATCATCGAGGATTACGTCCGCAACCCTGCCATCACACTCGTCATCGTCTCACATTACGCCGACGAGCTCCCCGCCTGCATCACCCATCACCTTCAGTTGGGCTCTGTCAACTAATGCTCATACAGGTCAGCCGGTTGCTGGACCTGCGAGAGTTCATGCAGCAATTCAGCATAGCGTCGTGCCACCTCTGCCGTGTGCCGGGCACCTTTTTCCGCTGTGGCCAATGCCGGATTGCCTATTCCCGTATCTTCGCTGACATGATTCCAGTGCCGCGGCAGCCAAGCCGTCTTCTGCCTGAGAGAGGGCAACGCGAAACCATGTGCAGCACCCTCGCCCGCCAACTCCGTATGCACCCACTCCGGGTGATAGTGTAACATGGCAGAAGTTTCCAGCTCGTCGGCATGATCGCCGGGCTGGTCAAAGTATTCCTTGGCCGGCAAGACGGCATACCATTCCGATGCAAGGATGAACATATCCGGGTAATCCACGATGAGGTCACGGATGAAACCCTTGAAGCTGTTGCCACCATGACCATTGACAATGAGCAACCTGCGAATACCCTGATGATAAAGCGACTCCACGATGTCCGAGAGAATAGCCTGCTGTGTTCGCTGGCGATAATGCAAGCAGAACGGCAGTTCGCGCTGCCCGGGATTCTGCGCCCCCATGGGCACGGGGGGCAGCACCATGGCCCGCACGCCGTAACGCTCCCACGCCAGGCGGGCTGCATCCACAGCCACGTCGTGAGAAAGAATGCAATCCGTCATATAAGGCAAATGACGGTTGTGAGGCTCTGTTGCACCCCAAGGCAGGATGGCAACATCATATTGTGTTCCCAGAACTTGTCCGTAGGAACAGGTGGAGAGATCCACCACACAGGAAGATTGAACGTCTTTCATAAAAAAATAAACGATTGGTATGACGCGGCAAAAATACAAAGAAAATCCAAGGAACATGCCAGCACGCCCCCTTTTTTCACCAATATATGACCAATTCAATATGTTTTTTAGGGAAAATGAGTGTTCTTTATAAAAAACAATGTATCTTTGTGCCACAAAAACATTCGTCAGGGTTTCATGGATGATATCTTCAAAACCATCGCAGCACCTTCCTCGGGGCAGTACACCGAGAAAAGGAGCAAGTTCCTTGCCTTTGCCTTTCCCGTGAGGACGACCGACCAGGTGAAGGAGCTCCTGGAGGAATATCAGAAGAAATTCTATGATGCCCGCCATCTCTGTTATGCGTACATGCTTGGCCATGAACGCCTCACATTCCGCGCCAACGATAACGGCGAGCCCAGCGGCACGGCAGGGAAACCTATCCTCGGGCAAATCAACTCCAACGAACTGACGGACATCCTCATCATGGTGGTCCGCTACTTCGGAGGCATCAAGCTGGGCACCAGCGGACTCATACAAGCCTACAAAGCCGCTGCTGCCGAGGCCATTGCCGCCGCCACCATTATCGAGAAAACGGTGGACGAGCAGATCACCATCACCTTTGCATACCCGCTGATGAACGCCGTCATGCGCATTGTCAAGGAAGAAGAGCCCACCATCCTCAGCCAGTCCTTTGACAACGATTGCCAGATGACACTCTCCGTTCGCGCATCACAAATGCCGAGGCTTCACCAGCGGCTGGAAAAAGTATCCTTTGATCTTCACTTTTTATAAACCCTAAAAAACTCTACACTTATGATTATCGGAATTATTGTAGGCATTATTGCAGGCGCCATAGCAGGATGGATCATGCGTGGCGAAGGTTACGGCTTCCTGAAGAACCTGGTGCTCGGCATCTTCGGAGGATGCGTGGGCGGATGGCTCTTCGACCTCCTCCATATCAGCTGGGGCGGCATCATCGGCTCCATAGGAACAGCCGTCATCGGTGCCGTGGTCATTATATGGATTGCCCGCCGCATCAGCAAGTGACCACCCCTGTGATACATGGAGCTCTCTGATTTCCAGCAATGCATAGACAAGAACAGGGCGGTCGTGGAAAGCATACGTTCCGCGGCTCACCAGCTGCATGCCCACGTCAACCAGACCTATGACAAAGTGCATCCCTATGGCTTCCACTTAGACATGGTCGCCGACTCCGTTTTCAAGTACGGGCATCATGTCTGTGCCTGTGAGGAAGATGTGGTGCCACTGCTCTTCGGAGCCTATTACCATGACAGCATAGAGGACGCACGCCTCACCTACAACGACGTCACCAGACAGGCCCTCCAGTACATGAACGAGCGGCAGGCCTACATGGCAGCAGAAATCGTCTATGCCCTCACCAACGACAAAGGCCGCAACCGTGCCGAACGGGCTGGAGAGAACTACTACCGCGGAATCCGCCAGACACCCTACGCACCCTTCATCAAATTGGCAGACCGGCTGGCCAATATCACCTATTCCTGTCGGAACACCAATGCGGCCAACAGCCACATGCGGGAAGTGTACAAAGGTGAACTGCCTCATTTCCTCACGGCCATTGGTGCCAACAAGACTCCTGAAGAGACACCGGCCCCTGTGGATATGCGCTTCGCCCTGCCCGCAGACATGATCGAAAGGATCTATCGTCTTTTCTGCACCACGGGCTCTTTTGATGCCGATGGCTTTGCAGACTTTACATTACCGTAGTGAAATTTCATTTATAGGGAGCGCTCCTTTCACCTATAAGAAACGCTCCTTTCACCTATAGGGAATACTGCTTTCACCTATAAGGAGCGCTGCTTTCACCTATAGGGAGCGCTGCTTTCACCTATAGGGAGCGCTCCTTTCACCTATAGGGAATACTGCTTTCACCTATAAGGAATACTGCTTTCACCTATAGGGAGCGCTGCTTTCACCTATAGGGAGCGCTGCTTCCGGACTGAGGGAATCATACTGGGCGAAAACTTTCATAGTCTACTGTTATGTAATGTTGTTGTATGAGATGACTCCCGTTTTACCGCTGCAGAGAAAATACAAAAGATGCGTAAATCCAAACAAAAACCTACATATTTTCATCTATCTACATAAAAATTGCCATAGTGTTATCTTGCAGATTATAAATCACTAAGATAACATCTATGGCAGTTTTGCAGTTTTTTCTTCAATTTAAAACTCTAAGCACGCGCGCGTGAACCTTTATTTTCATTGTATCTAACTAAAAGCGTTTTACGATTTAACGGTTGACGATGTCCTATTGATTTACGATTTTGCGATTCAATGCTTTATTGTGCCCCATTTATGGAGCAAAATAGAGTACGATATACTCCATCGTCCTCAATGGAGAATGATGATCAAAGGATTATCATTTCTGTTCAATAAGTCGAACCTGAGACGAACTTTTTTACAAAAGGAAAGCCCCGCGACGTTGCAATAACGCGGCGGGACTTCCTACATGTTCAGCGATGTCTGACTTGGAATCAATCGTCTTCTTTGAAGAAAGAACCGGACTCGCAGGCAATGCCTTTGGTGAGGCAGTCGGAGTAACGCATGCGGGCACTTCGTTCGCGCTCGAACATTTTCTGCGTGCCCTCAGCATCCTCTGTAAATTCCATGTGTTCGTCGATGGCCATGGAACGTGCCATGCTTTCTACGTCAAGGTTGTCTGTGCCGATGAGGGTGAAGGTCCATCCCTGTCCTTTCAGCTTCTCAATGAGGTTCTTCACCATCGGTAGGGTGAACTCATGGGAGTCATTCTTGTAGCCGTCGGTGATGATGGTGACCAGCGCCTGGTCGTCCTTGCCCATCAGGGCATTGACCTTGCCCACGGACTCGCCGATGGCATCATACAGAGGCGTGCAGCCGCTGGGCGAATAGTCCTTGGGCTGTAAACCATACGTCTCTTTAATTCTCTATAGCAATGAAAGCAATCAGCACTGCGGCTGCTCCGGCAGCCATCGGCCCTGGAGGGAGCCAGGACGGCTGTGATGAGACTTACCAGCAGCGAGCATTGAAGTTACTGCGGATAATTAACTAAAGTACTTGTACTTCTCAGTTGCCCGCTAACAGGTCGTAGCGAATATCATCGCAGAGCATGGAGCAGGCGGGTGATATCGACCTCAACCAAGTCACCATCACCAAGGATACAGAGGGAAACATCATCCGGATGACTACCTTTAACAAGGTAAATTATCTTACTTTCAGTGACTTTTGGCGCGACTCGGCCATTAGAGAGCAAGCTCTCAAGGCTCTCGCTGCTTCAAAAGTTCAACCCGCCCCGCTGCGTCATGATGATGCGGCAGGGTTTACTCTTTGCATAAATACATCTTTCCCTTGTCAAAGTCGAATACGGCTGGCATGGTGAAAAACTTGACACCTAAGAAGCCGCATTCATCAAGCGACTTGAATTTGTTCACACCCACAGATACGTCGTTGTATGGTCTGCCACAAATGGTCAGCTTGTCAGCGAATAGGCCTTCAGCCACCACTTTGCCATTCTTGTCACGAGCCTCTTTCAATTGAACCTGACTGTCAGCCAGCGCTCTTTCCACACTGGTTTGACTCTTATTGAGGAAGAGCAACGATATTTCTTTGGGGCGTGGCGAGTACCGCGTCAAGGGCGACACGGTGGATGTCTTCCTTGCCTACTCAGACAACCTGCTGCGCATCACCTTCTGGGACGATGAGATCGATGCCATCGAGGAAGTGGACCCCGTTTCGGGAACACGCCTTGGCGAGTTCGCAGACTACAAAATCTACCCTGCCAACCTGTTCATGACCACCAAGGAACAAACTCTCTCGGCCATCCATCAGATTGAGGACGACTTGACTGCACAAGTCAAATATTTTGAGAATGAAGGAAAGGCATTGGAGGCCCAGCGCATCTACGAACGTGTGACCTACGATATGGAAATGATCCGCGAGCTGGGTCATTGTTCGGGTATTGAGAACTACAGCCGTTACTTCGATGGCCGTTCGCCCGGCACACGTCCCTACCGCCTGCTGGACTTCTTCCCCGAAGATTTCTTATTGGTTGTTGACGAGAGCCACGTCTCCGTTCCGCAGATCTCGGCCATGTACGGTGGCGACCGTGCCCGCAAGACCAATCTCGTGCAGTACGGTTTCCGCCTGCCAGCGGCCTTAGACAACCGTCCTCTCAAATTCGAGGAGTTTGAGCAACTGACCCATCAGGTTATCTACGTCTCCGCCACGCCCGCCGACTATGAACTGGCACAGAGTGAGGGCATTATCGTGGAACAGGTGATACGCCCCACCGGCCTGCTGGATCCCGCCATCGAGGTACGGCCCTGCATGAATCAGGTTGATGACCTCATGGAAGAGATACAGATGCGCGTGGAGGCCGACGAGCGTACGCTGGTCACTACGCTCACCAAGCGCATGGCCGAGGAACTGACAGAGTATCTGCTGAATAACGGTATCCGTGCCAACTACATCCACAGCGACGTTGACACCCTCTCCCGCGTACAGATTATGGATCAGTTGCGACGGGGAGAGTTCGATGTGTTAGTGGGTGTCAACCTGTTGCGTGAGGGGTTGGACCTGCCCGAAGTGTTGTTAGTGGCCATTCTGGACGCCGACAAGGAAGGTTTCCTGCGCTCGCACCGCTCTCTCACTCAGACCGTTGGGCGCGCTGCCCGCAACGTTCATGGCAAAGCCATTATGTATGCCGACACCATCACACAGTCCATGCAACTGACCATCGACGAGACCAACCGCCGTCGCGAGAAGCAGTTGCGGTTCAACCAGCAACACGGCATCACTCCCACACAGATCCGCAAGGACCGCACGATGACGGACCTCATCAGCGCCGGACAGCAACAGACGCAGGAGCGTGACCGCCGCGCCTATGTGGAACCCGAGCGTCCCGCCCTGATGGTTGCTGAGGCAGAGGCCGAGTACATGACGCGCGCCGAACTGCAGAAAGCAGTGGATCGGTTGCGCAAACAAATGCAGGAGGCCGCCCGCAAACTCGATTTCATCACCGCCGCTCAGTTGCGTGACCAGATGCTGCAGATGATGGCAAAAATTGAAGAAGACCCTCAATAATCGTCCGTCCTAAACCTTGTTAGTGAGCCTGTGCGCACATCCTCAAAGGAATAAACTATAAAAATAGCATGTGTCAGTGACCCGTTAATGATATTTAACGGTTGTTTCTGCGGTCGTTTCGGAATAATCTGTGTATCTTTACGGCCAAATTATTCAACTTGTTAACTTATCTGATATGAACAGACTCCGTTTTCTTCTATTTAGTTTGACCGTTATCTGTGCCTTGTGCAGCTGCGAGGAAAAGGCAGGTAGCAATTCAAGTCTCACCGTTAATCCTGATACACTGAGGTTTACCGTTGAAGGCGGTTCACAGACGTTTGAGGTAAACAGCAGCACGGAATGGTCCATCACGACCGAAGAGCCCAATATTGTCATCCAACCTCGCACGGGCAGTGCCGGCAAGACCATTGTGAGAGTGAGTATTGCTCCCACGACTAAAACGATGATGACATATTGCACCATCGTTGTGCAGACCAACGACGGCTCTGTGGTGCGCAACGTGCGTGTGGAGCAGGAAGGGCAGCTGGTCACGGAGGACGCCTTGATGGTGTCCAACCACTCCAACTACATTCTCTTCGCAGGCAATGCAGGAGACGCAGACTCGCTGATGATCCGCAGTTCTGTGGCTTGGGACATCTATGGGCCGGAATGGATGGAGGTGCTCACAACGGGCGGACAATTCACAGCCCTCTCGCCCACCGTGCCCATCCGAGGCACTGGCACCTTGACGCTACCCATCCGCACAAGTACGGAAAATAAAGAGGAATATGACCGCGAAGGAACCATCATTCTTCAGCAGTCCCTCACGGGAAATCTACAACAAAAGCTGGTAGTGCAGCAGTTGGGATGGCACCGTGTAGCGCCCAATACCTTAGTTCCGCTGAACACAACGCTCGCCACAGACTTCAAGTGCGGTGCCGGCGTGGCTTCGTTCATCTGTCATCTGGACTCGACAGGCCACATGAACACGGCCAACAACAATTATCAAGAGTGGGCGACCATGGAACCGGACGGTTTGTGCTCATGGAGTAATCTCACCCCTGGAGCGGTCTATTACATTGGCACGATAGGCCTGGATGCGGGAGGTGGCTTCTACAGCGTTCACGACATGGCATTCCAAACCCGGAACGACACGAACCCCGCGCTGGCCTTGGTGAACAACCTGCAGAACGATGGCCGGCAATGGACGTGGAC
>JAEEGL013371114.1_pt1 | contig 12686 bp, 14 predicted proteins | sample 9134231 | NCBI WGS metagenome assembly JAEEGL01 (sample SAMN16246548, study PRJNA631951) | gut metagenome | biome: gut microbiome; feature: rumen; material: fiber-attached | host: Bos | place: Iran: Karaj | collected 2018-10
CCATGGCGCGTCTGATGGATTTCCATTCCGCGCCGATGGTAGGAAAGAGTCGGAACATCACGGACATAGGGATCGTAATCGCCTGCGGCATATGAAGTCGCTCCATAGCGGATATGAATTCACTGACCGATGTAGTGCTGATCAGGTACTCACCCATGACAATCGTCACGACAAAGCGAGTCAAAATGCCTCCGCACAGCAGAGCAATATAATTCAGTGCGCCGGGCAGATACGGCATAATAAAAAGCAGCCCGTAGCCCACCGCAAGCATGACGATTCCCCGTGCAAACCGCTTCCACTGCCGCTCGATGAGCAGCAGCAGAAACGGAAGCGCCGAAAGACCTGTTTTGACAGGCTTGAGCATATCGCCGCCAAGTCCGCCCATAACAAACAAGGCTAACACGAGAACCAGCGCGAGTTTTGTGCGTGGGTCAAGAAAACCGCGTCTTTTTTCCTGTGTTTTTTCAGATGAATACGCCATCAGGCAAGACCGGCTTTCTCAAAATGCTTTTTCAACAATGCTCTGCCAAGGAGTCCTCCCAGGATACCGCAAATGAAGCAGGCTGCCAGAAGAACCGGCGCCATCCACAACGGCATCAGCTTTTGCACCGCGTCAATATATGCCTGCCCGTAGTCCGCTCTCTGTGCAAAATATCCCTCATAGTCCGTAAACAACGGCAGGTAGTTCCCAAAAATCCACATGCTGAATAATCCGTAGGACAGAACCGCCTTTTTGGCGCTTTTGTACTTTCCGCTTCCTACGCACAACTCGGCAAGTATTCCCGCAATGGCACAGGTAAGAAGCGGCCACGGTCCCATACCCGTGAGCAGCATCAGAATTCCCATAATCATCGCCGTAATAAAAATCATTCCGGGCTTTTTCACCTTGGTCAGGAACAGCATAAACGGGATACCGCCCACAATCGGTACAAGCACAGAGAGAAGCGGCAGGAAAATGGGTATCATTCCCAGCATCGCCACCGCGAACAGAATGACAAAGTAGATCGCGCCGTAGATTCCGATATTGATCAGGTCACGGCCTTTGAGTTTGTTTTCGTTTTTCATTGAAATTCCTCCAAAATAGTTATTGTTTTATCTTCCAGCTTGCAGCCTCACGCCGCTGACCGATGAAGTCCTTGTAAATCCCCTCCTGCTCCATCAGGCTGGCGTGCGTTCCCTGCTGAACGATTCTGCCGTGGTCTACCACAAGAATCTGATCGGCGTGCTCCACCGTTTTAAGCCGATGGGCAATCATAATGACGGTCTTTTCCGCTGTCAATGCCTGAATGGCTTTCATCAGCTCGTTCTCATTTTCCGGGTCGACGTTCGCCGTTGCCTCATCAAGGAAGATGACGGGCGCGTCCTTCATCATGGCGCGGGCAATGGAAATTCTCTGTCTTTCGCCGCCTGACAGATTTGCGCCGCCTTCGCCTACCACCGTGTCGTATCCATCGGGAAGCGCGGAAATAAAATCGTGACAGCAGGCTTGTTTTGCGGCGGCAATCACATCTTCCATCGGCGCATTCGGCTGTCCGAAACGAATATTATTAGCTATCGTATCGTGGAACAGATAGACGCTCTGAAACACAAAGCTGAAATGGGACATCAGAGAATCCATATCATACTCCTTCACATTCCGACCTCCAAGTGAAACTGTGCCGCTCTCCACATCCCAGAACCTTGCGAGCAGGTTGACCAGCGTCGTCTTTCCCCCGCCGGAGGGGCCGACAATGGCAGTAGTGGTCTTTTCGGGGATATGCAGTGAAATGCCGTCAATCACGTTCCGTTTCTCATAGGAAAACGTGATATCCTGCGCGGCGATATCCTTTGTGTCAGGAGAAATGACCTCGCCGGAGATGTCCATCTGCGGTGTGTCCAGAATCTCCTGCGCCCGGTCTACGCTGACGTCCACCACACGAAGCAGCGCCGAATAGTTGCCGGCGGTCTCGAGGCTTGCATAGATGATGAAGGAAGAAATCACCATCACGACAGCGGTCAGAGCGTCCATACTGCCGCCGCAATAAAAGGCGCAGGAGCACGCCACCATCGCCACGCCGGTGAGCTTGGCAATGTAGCTTTGCACCGTCATACGCGGAATCAGCGTCATTTCCATATCCGTATTGATTTTGCTGTTGGCGGAAATGGCGTCGTTGAGTTCCCTGCTCTTTTTTCCTGTCAGATGATAGGCCTTCACTTCCGTCATGCCCTGCAGATACTCCAGCACCTTTTCCACAAGCTTTTCGTCAGCGCTGATCTTTGTTCCCGCCAGTTTTCCGGCAGCGGCCTGCAAACGGCTGTTGGCCAGAAGAAACAGCGCGAATCCTGCCAGCAGGACAAGGGCGATACGCCAGTCAAAGAAGAAAAGCATCACGATGATAAGCGACGTCGTGAGCAGTCCTTCGCAGACAAGCATTACCACTCGGGTCGCTACATTTTCAAGGTTCTCCATCACGTTGGTCGTGACCGATGTGATCTGCCCAAGGCTGTTTGTATTGAAGTAGCCCATGGGAAGATAGCGCATATGTTCCGCTATTTCCACCCGCTTTCTGGCGCAGGTATCATAACCGCCCTCGGTTTGCAGCATGGTGGCCTTTGCTTTGATAAGTCCCGCGCCGATGATGCTGATCAGCATGATTCCCAGCGAAAGCAGGATATCCGTTGTTTCCACGTTTCCGCGCATCAGTGCGCGTATCATCGCCGCAATTGCGGGAATCTTCATGGCTTCAAACATCGCCTGAAACACGCTGAGCCAGACGGATGTCATGAACTTGCGTCTGTTTTCTTTCCCACAGAACGCAAAAAACTTTTTAATTACCTTAAGCATGATCTTTCACCTCCATATGCGCGTTCCACATCGTTTCATACAGTCCGTGACGGGAAAGCAGCTCCTCGTGCGTTCCGCTGTCATCAATGGCGCCGTCGTTTATGACATAAATGCAGTCGGCGGACGTGACCGTGGAAAGCCGGTGCGCGATGACAATCAATGTCTTTCCCTCTGTGAGTTTTGAGACGCTGCGCTGAATGACCGCTTCGTTCTCCGGGTCGGTGTAGGCTGTGGCCTCGTCCAGAATGACGATCGGCGCGGCTTTCAGCATCGCTCTCGCGATAGAGATACGCTGACGCTCTCCTCCTGACAGATGTCCGCCGGAAGAGCCAACCAATGTATCATAGCCGTTTTCCAGACCCATGATGAATTCATGGCAGCCGCTCCGTCTTGCCGCTTCTTCCACTTCCGCGTCCGTCGCGTCAGCCCGACCGAGACGGATGTTTTCTCTTACGGTCATATTAAAGAGATAGTTGTCCTGTGAGACAAAGGCAACCTTATCCGAGTACGCCTCCTGCGGAATATGGCGGATATCCTCGCCGCCGAGAGAAATACTGCCGCTGCTGACATCCCAGAGCGAGGCAATCAGCCGGGCAATCGTGCTTTTGCCGCTGCCGGAGGGACCGACAAGCGCAACAAAGCTGCCTTCCGGAATGTCCATGGAAATGCCGTGCAGGACTTCTTTGTCCTCATAGGAGAAACGGACGTCTGTCAGTTTCAGACTGTTCTCCTCCGGCGCGTTTCCGCTTTCCGGACGCACCATTTCAGGCGCGTTCAGAATATTCTGCACTTCCCCGAAAATGGTTCCCATGGTGCGGAAGTCATCGGAATAACTCATCAGCGTGATGAGCGGCGTGATAATGCCGACAGAAAGAATGATGACCGTCACAAGGTCCTGCGCCGCCAGCGTTCCGCCCTTTACCAGCAGCCCGCCAATGGGTAGAACCGATACCATCGTCGACGGCATGATCACCATGGCAAATGTAAACGGCAGAATGCTGGAACGCATCCAGTCGATGTAGCTGTGTGCCGCTTCATAGGCGTCATGTACGAAACGGTCATAGGAGCTTTTCGTTTTGCCGAACACTTTGATGACCTGTATTCCGCCGATGTATTCCACCGCAGTATCGTTCAGCGCCTTTGTTGCCGTAACCGTGCGCCGGTAAAACTTCGCGCTTCCCGCCATCATGAACACATAGCAGAACAACCCCAGCGGCACGGTCGCCAGTGACGCAAGACCCATGCGCCAATCAATGGTAAAGATATACATCAGAATAATGACCGGAATCAGCAGATTCGCCGTAAACTCCGGCACGATATGCGCCAGCGTCGTTTCAATGCTGTCAATCCGCTCGATCAGCGTGTTTTTCAACGCGCCGGAGCTTTGCGCCAGCACCGCGCCGAGCGGCATTCTTGTCAGCTTTTCCGTGCAGCGTTTTCTGATTTCTCCAAGCACCGCGAATGTTGCCTTATGGCTGGCGGTCGTGCTCAGCGCATGAAACAGCACACGTCCCAGCCAGAATCCCGCGATAATCAGACAGCATATCAGATAATAGGAAAGGTCTTTGTTGCCTTCCATCAATCCTCTCACGATGCCGACAACCACAAAGTATGGCGCAACGGAAAATGCCACGCCGACAATGGCGAAGAACACGCTCATGACATATTGCCCCTTGTGTCCTCCCGTTTGCCCCAACGCCCACGCTATGGGAGAAGGGGACTTTTGCTTTGCTTTCATAAGCAAACCTCCTTATGTTTTTGTTAGCTAACAAAAGTAAGTTAGTGTTAGCTAACCTTCATTCAAACGCATCGCCTGTCCCCAAACGGAAGACAGGCAGCGGTGAATACCAATGATGTTTGTATGTTTTTTTACTTGATGGACAATTAAAAGCCCATCAACTGTTTCCAACCCGGAAGGAAGAACGCTTCTACTGTTTTCAGGCTGTGAAGAGCCTCTTCCATGGTGTAAAGATGGACGACAGGCTCGAACATCGCCGTTGTGTAGGCCGAGAGAAGCAGATGCAGCTCTTTGGGATCAATGTCCCACGCAGGATATCCCTGATTCCTGAGCATCGGCATATAACGCAAAAGTTGGTTTTGGTGTCTCTCTGTCAAGTCATGAAGAAAGTTCTCGTATTGACTGCCCTGGGATTTCGCCAGAAGCAGGTGGTATTCCTCCATGTTCGGATAAACGACCTCTCGCATCATGTCGATCTCAGAGTCGCGCCACTGCATAGGTTCCTCCTGATTCACAGCATCTACATAACGGACAACATGCGCATCAATCCATGCGTTGATCCTCTCCACCGCAGGAGAGACCATCTGAGCAAAGAGGTCTTCCTTGTCCGTGCAATGCCGGTAGATGCCGGCTGCCGTCATGCCGCAGCGATCTGCGATACTTCTCATGGAGGCCTTTTCAAAGCCGAATTCCATGAACTCAGCTTTAGCGGCAGCCATGATCTTGATATGGTTGGCGGTCTTGTCTCTCGGCATGAAGGGAACTCCTTTTCGCTAATTTTGTTAGCTAACGCATATCAGTATACCGTCATATTCCCTTTCTGTCAAGATGTACGATCAAAAATTAATAGTTTATTCAATTTCGATAGCTTTCTTTATCAACCGATTATTTGACTGCCACGACCGTGATCCACGGCTTTGAAGTATGATGATCGGTTTTGACGCTCGTAAAGCCCGCACTTTTGAGCGCATCGGTCAACTCCTTCGCCGTGTAGCACTTCATGCCATCGATGATCTTTTCAAATTTCAGGCTCGTTTCGTCCGTGCCGTCGGACTCATTGCAGATCATAAACACGCCGCCGCTTTTGAGCACACGGCAGACCTCCGCAAAACACTTCTCAATTCCCGGCCAGAAATAGACTGTTTCAAACGCCGTAGCAAGATCAAACGAATCGTCCGGAAGATCAAGCGCCGATACGTCGCCTTGTCTGACGACACACCGTCCTTGTTTGATCATTTTATCATTGTACGCTTTTGATTTTTCGACCGACAATTCGGAATAGTCGATAGCAACCAGCTTTGAATCAGGATACCTTTTCAGCAGTTCTCCGGCGTTCCTTCCGCCGCCGCAGCCGAGTTCGGCGATATTTTCAGCCGTTACACCCGACAGGTGGGAAAGACCCCAGTCCGCCATTTTTGCGTGTCCGGAGTTCATTCCGCCGAGCATCATCTTCCCGAGTGTTCCTTCCGGCTTTCGCGTCTGATTGACGTATTTTTTGAAAAGTCCCATATCGTTTTTCCTCCTTGAAATCCATTTATATACTTTCACTTCTTTCCCAGCCGTCGCCTGCGTCGGTCGCATGACGAACAAAGAGAAAATCACATTTATCTCCGCCTTGGCACAAGGTCTTTGTGCGTATAAAATCCGTGTAAGGAAGGGAGCCATAGTTGATGATATCGGCATGACAGCACATAGCGCCGAGCTTCATCAGATTTCTTTTGCCGAGAATCTTCGCATAAATGCATTCATTGCACTCAAAATGAAACCTGTCTTTCGGGTCATCTTTATGCCAGGTATACCGCCAGCCGACGCCGGAGCCTTTTTTGAATCCGAAAGGAACGATCTTTTTCATCAGCGGCATAAAGAAGCTTTTTCCGGCAAGTTTTTGCATTCCCGAAGGGTCAAGAAACGCCCACATTTCTTCTGATACGATTTTATACGCTTCCTCCTCGCTTTTGCCGTGTTTTTGAAGCGTCTCATACAAAGCGACTGACGTTAATATCTGCGCCATATGCTTGTAATTGCCCTTGTCACAGTATTCCTTCTCTTCGTCCATCAGTTCGGCAATCCTTGCGTAAACGTCGCGCCTGACTGTTTCGTCAAGCGTTGGAAAGAAATTTTGATATCGGCTGACCGCCACAAGCTTTTCCGGGGTATATTGATTCATATGTTATCTTTCTCCGTTCTTTTGCATACCAAAAAATTGCTTTATGTCGTCTATGATTTCCTGCTCACCATCCCTGCCTTCTTTTGTAAATGTGAAGACCGGCCATGCGTGAAACATTCCTTCCTTGATCTTGATTTGGTAATCCTTCACGCCGCAGCGGATAAAGGATTTTTCGTAGTCCGGAGCAATCCCGGCAAACACCTCGTCTCCGGCAAAATACATGATGATTTTAGGGAAACCGGTGTAGTCGTCCTCGTCCGCTTTGCCGAGAATGTACTGCGGCAGGTTGCCGTCAGGATTATAATATTTCACCATCGTGTCAAACATATTCCAATGCGGCAGCGGATCTCTTGGATCGATCTCCTTCATGCGTTCCTCTGTTTCCTCGCTTATCAGCAGACCGGAGACCGACACCGGAATCATCAGTCCGGCATGGGCAGCTCCGGATATTTCTGTACCATGTGCCGCCCTGCCTGCATCAGTACGTCCGCTCCGCCGGAGAAGCCAAGCCAGACGATTTTTTCCGGCGGAAAATGTCCCAGCATCTTTTCATGAACTCGGATGGTGAATTCTGTTTCGTCCATCAGGTCATAGTCAGGCAGCAGCGGATAGAGGGGAATAACAAACTCATGTCAACACCTCCGAATTCACATCAGTGCAGTAAAGATCCACGCGGTGATCTTTATCAGAATTACCCACCAGGTCATAGCATTATCCCCCTTCATGTGCTTTTATCATTTCTTCCAGAAATCTCTCCGGCTGTTCTCCTGCCAATCCCCCGTGTCCCAGCTCCGTGAAAATCCTGTACCGGAAGGGATAGCCCTGCTCTTTCAGCTTCTTCAGGTTGGCTGAGAGTTTTTTGTCAACAGATCCTTTGATTCCGTACCATAGATGCATATCCGTTCTTTCAAATACGCTGTAGTCGGTTTTCTTGCCGATCAGACAGTAGTCCTGATTCTTCCAGCTTTTCCATGTTGCGCGGCGATACAGCAGTCTGTTCGCCTCTTCAAGACTTCTTCCCGTAACCTTGCACAGGAACTTCGTGCGCAGAGGTCCCGGATCGGCCATTACGACATAGAAAAGTCCTGTAAAGAAGAAGCAATAGAGTTCCTTTCCCAGCCTGCTTTTGATGTTTGGGTAATCTTTCAGGCTGATGCCGTCCGCGATCGTCGTGGTAATGTGCAGCCGTTCGTCTGCCAGAACTTCCGTCAACACTCTGCCTCCGTAGGAAATGCCATACAGTATATCGATATGTCCTCCGAAGTTTTCTACGAGGTAATCGCCCAGCCGTTTGGCTTCATTTTGCACAGAGACAAATTCCGTTTCGGGTTCAGAGGAATTAAAACCGTCATACGCCACAAGAATCACATGATACTTTTGGGCGACGACCCGCACCGTCGGCTCCACACCCCGATACGATACGCCTCCGCCGTGGAGCATCACAACCAGCTCCTTGTTTTCTTTTCCATACTCTAAATACTTCGTATCTATCACTTTCTTCCCACAAGTAAAGCCGAGCCGGACAGTTCCATCCACACCGATTCAGATTTTGACATGAATTTGCCGTTTGTTGTATCAATGAGTTCGACCTTTTCATACCCCATATCTTTCAGTTTCTTTACAAACGCCTGCATATCGCCGTATCTGGATTTTGAAAAAATATCGTGAATCGCGAATGTGCCTCCTTTTTTCAGCGTTCTTAGCGTTTCCAGCAGAATCGCCTGACGGTCGTTTGACAGGATGTTGTGATAAACGTAATTGCTCATCACAGCGTCAAATGTCTCGTCCGCAAAGGAAAGCCTGGTTGCGTCGCCGCGCCGGAAGGACGTATTGCTTACGCCTTCCGCTTTGGCGTTGCTCTCGCACAGAGATTTGTTGAACGAGGCGTATTCTTTGCCCCAGCGGTCTAAACCGACGATATTGGCGTTCGGGTTGCGTTTTGCCACAGCGATAGCAAGCGCGCCGCTTCCGCAGCCGACGTCAAGCCCTTTGCCGCCGTCGGGAATCGTAACGTATTCCGCAATCCCGTCAATGATCTGCTTAGACATTTTGCGTTTCCCGTTATACGAAAACGCGCGGTACAGCATGATCATCCAGAACGACACGCAAGCACCAACGACTGTTCCAGCAAGAAAAACGATGAACAGCACGGTTTTCAGCGCGCCGGAAACCAGTCCGGTCAGTCCGAATACGATAAAAAGCGCGAGAAACAACGCGGTTATCGCAAGTGTGGTATAGATCATGCCCTTTGGCATCCAGTTTTTGTAATCAGGTTTCATATGTTCTCCTTTAATCATCGAATAACATTATCCCTTTCTCTGTCTCATTTCACACAGCTAAAAATACCTTCGGCATTGACTGTATGGACATTTGCCTGAGAATACAGACCGTCCAGTCTCTCTTTCAGGCTTTCTTTCGTTTCAAACGGCGGCGTAAAGAAACCCTTAGGCACATACATATGTTTAACAAACCAGTCGGTTCTTTTAAACTCATCCTTAATGTAGAAACATCCGCAGAAAATGCCGCCCGGTTTCAGAACGCGGCAGGTTTCCCGAAACGCTGCGTCCTTGTTGGGAAAAGCGTGAAAGCCGTTGAGCGAGAGAACGATATCGAAGCTCTCATCTTCAAAAGGCAAGGCTCCCACATCGCCCTGAACGAAAGTGACATTCCGGACATTCATTGCTGCCGCCCGTTTTTCTGCGTTCTTCATCATATCCGCCGAATAATCGAGGCAGGTGATGTCGGCATTCGCAAGTCTTTGATACAGCGGCATGGTCAGCACGCCGGTTCCTATGGGAACCTCCAGCAGTTTCCCGGAAAAATTCTCCGGAATCTGTGCAAGCGCGTCGTTAATCCACTTTGCTGCAAGCTCCTTATCCAGCCCCCAGATCAGACCGTCCATCAGTTTACCGAGCAGCGTTGACCGCGTTATGATTCCGTCGTACATTGTACCGATATTGCCAAGTTGTTTATAAGACACCTTTATTTCATCATGTCTTGACATTGCATTCCCTCCGCGATAGATTGTCGTATTTTATTTATAGCCTTTCCCCTGTCGGAAGACCGGTGGCCAGTACTCCATGGGCTTTGCGTCCATCTTCAGTTTGAAGTCACAGTAATCGCCATCCTCAAAACAGGTATGCTCCCGGAAAAGAGGAACGCCGAATACGCCGAACATGACATAATCCAGATTGCAAAGATACGGCATATATTCTTCATACCCATGCGCCTTTGCGAAATCGGAGAGTGGGCAGACAAGATTGTGATAGCTGAAATCGTAGCCATTCTCCGGCGGGATCATTGTTTTGGTTTCAAAGCTCCCGGGATATTTGGCTGCATTGACCGCATTCCGGGCGTCCTTTTTCTGAAATTTTTTGTTGAGTGATCTGACGTTGGTATAGGATTTGTGCGCGACCGTCTTGATGATTCCGGGCATATTCTGAAAACGCCGCTCATAGGCCAGCGCCATCAGATGTCCTATTTCCTCCATACTGACGTCGTACTGCTTCAGCACCTCGCCCATGGAGACAAAACAGTACGCGCCGGTCAGATTGCTTGTGCCGCTGACAGCGTCACCGCCGATATAAGGAAAGTTCTCCATCATATTTTTCTCATAGTGTTCCCATATCTCCGCAAACACGACGGAAAATGGCTTTCCGCTGTGTTTCTCAAGTTCACCGGAAATCGGTTTCAAGAGTCCGTTCATTGCCTTTTTCAGCTTCGGTGCTTTTTTTGCGTAATATTCGTGCATCATATGCCCTCACTTTCTGTTTCAAATCAGAATATCAATAGGATAAGTCCTGCGACAATCGCTGCGACCGCGATCCAGATCAGCGTCAGTATACCGCGTTTCTTTAACACCTGCCCCCATGTCTGCACAAAAGGCTGGTCTTCTGTTCCCGGAAGAATCCAGAACCTGCTGTGTCCGACCCACCATTTGTCGATCACGATGCCGTCATACCAGTTCATGACCTCCAGAAAGAGAAGTGCCTGCAGGTAAGCCGTCTTATAATCCCTTACACCGTTCCATACTCCGATGATCAGCAGAAGCGCCGCAAGCATAATCAGCACGAAAGGAATCATAAACTGTTTGCGCTTCCGGTCCATTGTTTCTCTGTCGGTCAGACCAATAGCAATCGCCCGTTCCTGCACCGGTTTCGGGTAAAAGTACAACCCGTCTATCGCGCCGCCGCGAACAGCGAATTTTACCAACGCCGTAAAGAGCAGGCAAAAGAGAATCAGCTGAAGAACAATCATTTTCATTTGCTCACCCCTTTCAAAACAGCGTGCAGATCCACGCTGCCAGCGCGGAAACCGCGGGAAATATCACCAGCAGCTTTATCAGTTGGCTTTTGATATTAAAGCCGTATTTTTTCAGCGGATACACGCTTCTTACCTCCGGAAAATAATGCTGGAAGAACTCAAACCTCATCAACAGAAAGTAGTCGAAGCAAACCATATCATAGAGTTTGTATATAGTAAAAATCAGCACAAATCGCAGGAAAAACTGAAAGAAGGTAAAGCCGCTTCTGAAACCGTCCCAGACAGAGATGACGCCAACGCCCGATATCATCAGTACCCCAAATACCATAAGCGTCCATCCGATTACCCTTGCTCCATAAAACAGTTCGTTTTCTCTTGGCTGAATCACCGCCTGCGCTTCTTTGGGCGCTGATGAAAAAAATCTCTTATCCTGGATAAACGCCACAGCCGCAAACAGCATCAGAGTAATCGCGGCACAAAATACAATCGCTAAAAATACAGTTAAAAGCACAATTTGTCACTCCTTTTTCTTTGAAATTTTATCATTATCACTCCACGCTCCCGATAAACCGTTCGATCTCTTCCACATATTCCTTCGAATGCGCCGCCATATATCCGCAATGCGCATAACCTCGTCTGATCACAAGATCCACTCCGGGCATATATACTGGAATCGTTTTTCTGGAATACTTCAGATCAAAGTCCTTCTCGCCAAAGTCAAGATGGAGCTTTTTCTGCTCTTTCTCTGACAAGTTTCTCAGATCGTAATGGCAGCACGCAAAGCAGATCGCGTCAATATCGTTCGGAGTAATACGCTCAAAATTACGCGTCATCATTTTAGCGAAGTCATATCCGTACATTTTCACAAGACTCGGAGAGGCATCCACATTTCTTTTCGCCAATTTCTTTTTCCGGCTCCGGAAAAGCCTTTTCATGAACCACTCGGCAAATCCTGCGTTTCCGCAAAGTGCAACGCCGTCAAACCACGCATATTCCACTTCAATATCCGGGTCAAAAAACAATCTGTAAGCGACAGCAACGCCAAGAGAAGCGCCGTAAAGCAGTCTTATTCTGGTGCAGTGATTCTGTACCAGCCAGTCTTTCAATGTCTGATACTCCACATCCGCGCTGATGTAATTCCCCGCTTTGCCATGCCCTCCCTGATCCGGAGAGATGACGTGATACGGTTTTGTGAAGTGTGGCTTCATAAGCTCGTAAAGATCAGTCCCAGAAACCATCATCGGCGCCAACAGGAGCATTGTGGGATCTTCTTTGCTGCCGTATTCGTTGATATACACAAGTAACCACTCCCATTTTCATGTTAGTCGCAGATAACTCATAGCTCAAAAATAAACCGCTCATACGGTCTGCAATCTGTATTTCCATACGGTTATCTTCAACTAACTTAATTGTACATTAATGACATCTATTTGTCAATATTGGTTGTGACTAAAAAATCATATCGTATAACCATACGATAGTGAGTACCATCAGCACTCGGTTTTGTGATATCCTTTGTAGAGCAGTCCGGCAAACACGGCGCAAAGCAATCCGCCCACGCTCATGATGATCAATACGTTTCCGTCCGCATGAACCGTCAGCGCGTTGACGGCGGCTGCGATCAACGGTACCACTGTTCCCAAAATACCGCCGAGCGTCAATGCGCCGAATCCGCGAATCAGCCTGATTTTCGG
>JAEEGL013837798.1_pt1 | contig 12686 bp, 10 predicted proteins | sample 9134231 | NCBI WGS metagenome assembly JAEEGL01 (sample SAMN16246548, study PRJNA631951) | gut metagenome | biome: gut microbiome; feature: rumen; material: fiber-attached | host: Bos | place: Iran: Karaj | collected 2018-10
CCTTGTGACGCTTCACATACCACACCTGCATGATGACAGACAGTTCCTCGATGAGGAAAATACCACACAGCACGGGGATGAGCCACTCCTTGCGGATAAGCACGGCAAACACCGCGATGATGCCGCCCAGGCACAGGCTACCCGTATCACCCATAAATACCTGGGCAGGATAGGAATTGTACCACAAGAAACCGATGGTCGCACCGATGAAGGCTGCCGCATACACTACCAATTCGGAGCTATCCGGGATGTACATGATATTCAGGTAGGATGAATAGATGACGTTACCACCCAGATAGCACATGATGGCCAGGGCAACCCCAATGATTGCCGAAGTGCCTGTCGCCAAGCCATCCACGCCGTCGGTCAAGTTGGCACCGTTGCTCACGGCAGTGATGACAAAGATGGTGACCAGAATGAACAGGATCCAGCCGCCCAGCTGCTTGTACTTGCCCATCCAGCCGGTAAAGTAGGCATAGTCAAAGTTGTGGTTCTTGACAAAGGGCAACGTGGTCTTAGTCGCCTTTACCGCCTGAGACTTGTGGATCTCAACCAGTTCGGGCGTCTCGTTGCGGTTAGTGACATGGACATTCTCGTTCATCACGATGGCAGGACTCAGGTACATGGTCAGACCCACGATGACGCCAAGGCCCACCTGGCCGATAATCTTGAACTTGCCCTTCAAGCCTTCCTTGTTGTGGTGGAAGACCTTGATATAGTCGTCGGCAAAGCCCAATGCGCCACACCACACCGTGGAAACGATCATGAGCAGCATGTAGACGTTGTTGAGCTTACCCAACAGCAGGCAAGGCACCAGAATCGAGATAATGATGATGATACCACCCATGGTCGGGGTGCCCTGCTTCTCCTTGTTGCCACCGAGTTTCTCCTCGCGCTCCTTGTCACACATCTGACGGCCCTTAAGCCAGAAGATGATGCGGCGACCGATGACGATGCCGATGAACAAGGACAGGATGAAGGCAAAGCCTGACCTGAAAGTGATGTACTCAAACAGTCGTGCACCCGGCACATGATACTGTTGAAGGTAATGGAAAAGATGGTATAACATATCTTCTTATGCTTTTTTGTGGTTGATAATCAATTGGTTTCACCAGCAAATACTTCCTCGACCTGCTCACGGTCGTCGAAGTGATGCTTCACGTGGTTAATTTCCTGATAATTCTCGTGGCCCTTGCCGGCAACGAGCACGACATCACCAGCCTGAGCCAATTGGCATGCCGTGCGGATCGCCTGACGGCGGTCGGTAATGATCAGCGTGCGGGGACGGGCATCGTCGGGGAGGCCCACCTCCATCTGACGCAGGATCTCATCGGGGTCCTCGGTGCGGGGGTTGTCGCTGGTGAGAACGGTGCGGTCGCTGCGCAGGGCAGCCTCACGCGCCATGATGGGTCGCTTACCGGCATCACGGTCACCGCCGCATCCACACACAGTGATGATGTTGCCGCTGGTGCCCACCACCTCACGAATGGTGTCAAGCACATTGACCAGGGCGTCGGGCGTGTGGGCATAATCGATGATGGCCGTGTAGCCACGCGGCGAACGCAGGGTCTGGAAACGGCCAGCAACAGGAACGAGCAGGCTCATCTTGACAAGCACCTCCTGCGGGTCAAAGCCCAGCAAGACTGCGGCGCCATAGACCGACAACAGGTTATAGGCATTGAAACGGCCAGTGAACATGACCTCCACCTGGTTGCCGTTCAGTTCCAGCGTGGTGCCGTCCAGGCGTGACTCGACGATGCGGCCCTTGAAGTCAGCCATCGTGCGCAACGAGTAACGGTACTTGCCGGCACGGGTGTTCTGCAGCATCACCTCGCCCACCTTGTCGTCGGCATTGACCAGGGCGAAGGCGCCGTCGGGCAGAGCGTCAAAGAACATCTTCTTGGCGGCAATATAGTTGTCCACCGTCTTGTGGAAGTCCATGTGGTCACGGGTGAGGTTGGTGAAGATGCCACCGGCAAAGGTGATGCCCTCGATGCGTCCCTGCACACAGGCATGTGAACTCACCTCCATGAACGCATATTCACAACCAGCCTGCACCATCTCGTGCAAGAGGCGATTCAATGTCAGGTGGTCGGGCGTGGTCTGCTTGGCCTCCTGCTCGACCGTGTCGATGATGTTCTTGACCGTGGACAACAAGCCTGCTTTGTGTCCCAGCAGACGTGTCATCTCATAGAGCAGCGTGGCGGTCGTTGTCTTGCCGTTGGTGCCAGTGACACCCACAAGGCGCAATTGTCTTGACGGGTGGTCAAACCACTCGTCGGCGAGTCGGGACAGTGCCGTGACACTGTTCTCGACCTGGATATAGGTGACGCCATCACTGAGCTGCTCGGGCAGGTGTTCACACACGATTGCGGCGGCTCCAGCTGCGACCACGTCCCCGATGAAACGATGAGAATCGACAGCGACACCCTTGACAGCGATGAACATCGCGCCGGGACTTGCCAGGCGGGAGTCGTTGATGACATCGGTAATTTCAATATCAGTGGGACCCACTATCTGAAGTGGGTTGATGGCTACAAGTAATTGTGATAAATATTTCATGAGCAATTATGATTTAGGAATTTCTTAATTTCAAATTGATCCGTTCACCACGGGCATAATGTGATCCCGCAGAGATACTCTGGGAAACGACCATACCCGATCCCGTAAAGTTCACCTTGAGTCCGGCATTCTCAAGCAGGCGTATAGCCTCGCGAATGTTGAGACCGATGACATTGGGCACACCACTCTCCACCTTGGACGGCCGAGCATAGTGGCGGGACGAATTCAGCCCCAGTCCACGCTGCAGGTTGCGCGCCTTGTCATCACCCATCGAAGCGAACAAGACGGGAGACCCCTTCTTGGGTGAGGGATCCTTCTTCTTGGACTGTTTCTGGGCCAAGTCGGTGGGCAGGCCCAACAAGCCATGGGCATACATCTTGCGGGCTACTCTCCTGAGCACCATACCACTGCTGGCTCCAGCGCCCCTATCAGCACCCAGCATGAGCACGATGCACGAGTACTTGGGTTTATCATAGGGGAAGAAACCGCAGAAGGCAAGACGCTTTCTCGCGCCATACTTGCCATTGATTACCTCAAAGGCAGTACCCGTCTTGCCGGCAATCTCTACAGCAGAGTCCTGCACCCAGTGACGGGCAGTACCATGGGAACCCCATACCACGTCATGCAGCATCAGTCGCAGCTTAGCGGCATTCTCGGGAGAGCACACCTGGTTACGGATATAGGTCACGGGGATGATGGAATCGGGTTCACCTTCCCGCGAGAGTTTCTTGAACAGTCGAGGACGCACATACTTGCCGTTATTGGCAATCGCATTATACATCGCCAGGGTGCACAACGGCGGGATCTTGGTGCCATAGCCATAGGCCTGGCGGGACAACACGACGCGGCCACCGTCCTTGACATCGGCCTTGCTGAACTGAGGAACCTCCTCACCCGCAATACCCAGATGGAAAGGCTCAAAGAAGCCCATCTGCTCCAAACGCTCGCGGAAGGCAGGCGGATTGGCACCATACTTCGAGGTGATGATTTTAGCCATACCGATGTTGGACGAAGTCTCGATGATCTGACGAGCTGACCTTGAGGCTGCGCCATGGGAGTCGGTGATCGGGTTACCGCCGGCATAGGCCCACGATGATCCCGTCGCCCACTGCTTCTCGATATCGGTCACGATTCCGTCCTCGAGCGCCACCATCATCGAGATGGTCTTGACTACCGAGCCCGGCTCGTAGCCCAGCACGGCATAGTTGATACCCTCGACATACTCGTCAGGGTTATCCTCGCTGCGCTTCAGGTTACTGATGGCCTTGATGTCGCCAGTCTCCACTTCCATGAGCACACAAGTGCCCCACTCGGCTCCGGTCTCGATGCACATCTCGTTGAGTTCGTGTTCGACAATATCCTGGAGCTGCACGTTGATGGTCGTAGTAATATCATAGCCCTTGACAGCGGGAACGCTCTCAACGGGGACAATCCCATTGGTCAACTGCAGATGGCGGGCGATGCCAGGCGTGCCGTAGAGCAAAGTGTCGAGCGCACGTTCCAAGCCCGACTTGCCATGAGTGAGCGTGCTATCGAGGCTGCCGATACTGCGAGCCGCCATAGCGCCATAAGGCTTGGTGCGACGGGCTATCTTCTCACAATAGAATCCCGTCTGGTTCATCGGCTTCCTGAAGAAGGGGAAACTGTGGACACGCTCATATTCCCTGTGTGTGAGCATCTTGCTGAACAGGCGATAGGCACGGTTCTTGCGAGGGTTCGGGGACTTGTTCTTGTCGGCAGCATCAAGAATGTTCTGGCGATCTTGGGTCAGCTTCTTCTGCCAATCCACGGCTGTCATTGATGGATCAAAGGCCGCCAAGCTGTCACACAGCGGACCGATGTATTTCTTCAGGGTGTCCTCCTTGATGCCTCGGGTGAACCAATCAATGCGCACGACATAGAACTCCAGATTGGCAGCGAGTTCAGTGCCATTGTCGGCAAGCAGTCGGCCACGCTCGGGCTGGGTGTAAATCGTGCTGTCAAGTACTGTTTTAGCCTTGTCATTCCATTCCGTGGCATGTACCACGGTGAGCTTAAACATGCACCACAAGATCATGGCCGAGAAGAGTAGCATGAATCCGACCACGAACAGATAGCGCAACAGGATGTGACTTTTGTTGTTGTTCTGTTTCATTGTACTGCAGAAAAAATGGGGTATTATTCAAACTATTTTGACTTCAATTGATAGGGGGGATCCAACGGGGCAGTCAGGCCGAGGTGCTTCTCATTCATGAGTTCCACCATCTTGCTTTCCCTGATCATCGAGTTATAGTCGGCACTTGCCTTCACCAGGTCGCTCTGGGCGTTGGCAAGGTCGGTCTTCAATGACAACAGCTCCTGGATGCTGCTCTGACAGGCGAACTTATTGCCGATATAGGCCAGAGCCATGGCAACAACAAAGACCACATAAATCCAGTTGCGCTTGAAGAAATCAAGCGAAAAAAAGCGACCCTGCAGGATGTACTTGCCCGCCTTCTTACCGGTCGTAGCAGCGTTATTTTTTATCTCTCCCATGTTGAATTTTCTATATGATTGCTATTAGTTACTACTTGATTCATTTCACTCTTGCCCACTCGCTGTGTCCAGCAACTCAGCCACCCTCAACTTGGCGCTGCGAGAGCGGGGGTTGCGCGACACCTCGTCATCATCGGGAACGATGACTTTGCCGGTGATCACACGCCACGGGGTGTTGACACGGCCAAAGAAATCCTTCTCCTGTCGTCCCTCCACATTGCCGGTCCGCATGAAGTTCTTCACCAAGCGGTCCTCGAGCGAGTGGTAGGTGATGATGGCCAGGCGTCCTCCCGGGTTGAGCACCTCGATAGACTGCGCCAGCAGTTTGCGCAGTGCGTCAAGCTCGCCATTGACCTCGATGCGTAAGGCCTGGAAGACCATCGACAGTTCCTTCTTTTCCTGGGCCGGTTTGACCAGAGGCCTGACAACATTCAGCAACTCGCCAGTCGTTGACAGGGGACGGGCCTTGACAATGGCAGCCGCCAGTCGCCTTGACTGACGCAATTCGCCATAGAGGTACAACACATCGGCAAGCCGCTCCTCGCTATAGGTGTTCAGCAAGTCACGAGCGGTGAACACAGCACTGCGATTCATGCGCATGTCCAGGGGGGCATCGGCGCGGAAGGTGAAGCCACGCTCCACGTCGTCAAAGTGATGGAACGACACGCCCAGGTCGGCAAGGATGCCGTCAACCTTGAGAATTCCATAATAGCGCAGGAAATTCTTCAGGTAAGCGAAATTTCCGTGTGCAAATGTAAATCTGTCATCCTCCAATCGGTTCTGCCAGGCATCCATATCCTGATCCATACCAACCAAACGACCGCCCTTTCCAAGACGCTCCAAAATGGCACGGCTATGCCCTCCGCCACCAAAGGTGGCGTCGACATAGATGCCATCGGACTTGAGCGCAAGCCCTTCAATGCTCTCGGCGAGCAGCGCAGGTATGTGATACACAGAGTGTTCCATCGTTTTAACTTTTGCCGTTGAGTGTTCTTCTGCCCCTATTTTTTGGGGACTTCAAAATTACTACATTTTTTTGGATAATTTGCAATCCCAAACCCAGAAATTTACAATTAAAAAGTTATTTTTTATTAACAGGTTTATTAACACCCCTCAACCATACTGCAATTCAATGTTTTAACTTATTTGTCAGAAATTTACAAGTGTAAAATTTTGCCAAAATTGAGACCATTTTTTTCATATCAGTTTTCGGTATTGATCACGACATGATTTTGCTCCTATCAACGAGCGCCAAGAAAATTAACACAATTTATGGATTGTAAATACTTTTTCAATAAAACTTTCAATACTTTTGCAACGTTAATTCAATATCCGGCTTTATCATTCCAAAACAAGTACTATGTCTCAGTTCAACATTGCTAACCATATTCCACTGGCAGACTTGCAGAAAAAATCTACGCCATTTTATTACTATGACCTGGATGTCCTGAACATGACACTCGATGCCATCAAGCGCGAGACAGCAGGGCTGCCCTACCTCGTACACTATGCCATCAAGGCCAATGGCAACCCACGGATTCTCAGAGAGATAGCACAAAGCGGAATGGGAGCCGATCTAGTAAGCGGAGGCGAAATCACAGCCGCCCTCGAGGCGGGTTTCAACCCCCAATCCATGAACTTTTCGGGAGTCGGAAAAACGGATCGCGAGATCCGTCTGGGATTGGAAAAAGGCATCGGTTGCTTCAACGTCGAATCGATTCCCGAGCTGGAGGTCATCAACACGCTTGCCACCGAGATGGACAAGATGGCACCCATCGCCATCCGCGTCAATCCAGACATTGATGCCCACACCCACAAGTACATCACCACAGGCACAGTGGAGAACAAATTCGGCATCAGCATTGAAGAGCTTGAAACCGTTGTCAATCAAGCCATTTCGTTGCCTCACATCCACTTGAGAGGCTTGCATTTCCACATTGGTTCACAGATCACAGTCATGCCCCCCTACGTCATGCTGTGCGAAACAATCAACCGCCTGGTAGAACACTTTGAATCACGTGGGATTCACTTTGAATTCATCAATGTAGGTGGTGGTCTAGGCATCGATTACCAGCACCCCGACGAGCACATGATACCAGACTTCAAGGAATACTTCGACGTGTTCAAACAGCACCTACGACTCATGCCGTCCCAACAGCTTCACTTCGAGCTGGGACGTGCTATTGTCGGTCAATGTGGCTCGCTCATCAGCCGCGTCGTTTTTGTCAAGGAAAACCGCGAGAAAAAGTTCGTCATCCTTGATGCCGGCATGACCGACCTGATCAGGCCGGCACTATATGATGCCTATCATCAGGTGCAGAACCTGAGTGCAGCCCAAGGCGACCTGGAAACCTATGATATCGTCGGTCCAGTCTGCGAGTCAACCGACGTGTTCGCCCACGATCGCAAGTTGCCGACCACCCACCGCGGAGACCTCATTGCTATCCTATCGGCAGGGGCCTACGGGGAATCAATGGCCTCGCGCTACAACATGCGCGAACTGCCAGGATGCGCCTTCGGCAAGAGTTGTTGACTCTACTCCACACTACCCTTTTCTTTTCCCATCAGAATGGTGTCGGTCACCATGCCTGAATGCTGACATTTTGCTATAACCATCAACAAGATAGGGCATAATTGCGCTAGCCAAAAATCGTTTATACCTTTAACAATCAACAACTTACACTAAACTCATCAAAAAAAAGGTTATTTTTTTTACTGAATTCTATAGCATGATGAAAAAAATATGTTACATTTGCAAGTGGTTAGCAAAAATTTGATTTCATGGAAAAGATTGACACTCTTGATAAAAAAATTCTTGAAATTGTGATGAACAATGCCCGCATTCCCAGCAAGGATGTGGCTCAGGTGTGTGGTGTCTCACGCGCAGCAGTGCATCAGCGCATCCAGCGTCTCATCGACGATGGCGTCATTACCGGATCGGGCTACAATGTGAATCCCAAGATGCTCGGTTACTCCACCTGCACCTTCATCGGCTTGACCCTGGAGAGAGGTTCCATGTACCGCAATGTCGTTCCTGAATTGCTCAAAATCAAGGAGGTCGTCGAGTGCCATTTCACCACCGGACACTACACAATGATGATCAAGGTCTATGCCCGTGACAACGAACACCTCATGTCGCTCGTCAACGACCGCATCCAGCACATCGAGGGTGTCGCCGCTACCGAGACACTCATCTCGCTGGAACAAAGCATCAGCCGCACGTTGCCCATCTACTTTGATGAGTAATCCCTTTTCGCTCCACCTCAAGCTACTGATTTCCAGCAAATTTAGGTTCCACTACTTCTTAACGTCAAACATTATTTGAGACACAATCGTTGTTTCTTGGATTTTTATCTGTACCTTTGTGGGGAATAACAGAACGTTGACTTATCACTAAAAAAACCTTTACCACCTCAATGGATAACAACAGATATTGCGTTATCATGTGCGGAGGGGTTGGCAGCCGTTTTTGGCCCTTCTCCAAGTCCGCCCTTCCCAAGCAGTTTATCGACTTCTTCGGTACCGGACGCACGCTGCTCCAGATGGCGTTTGACCGTATCAACGGCATCGTCTCGGTCGAGAATATCCTGCTTATCACCAACGAGAACTATGGTCCGATCATCAAAGAGCAGTTGCCCGAGATCAAGGATCACCAGATACTGCTGGAACCCGTTCGTCGCAATACCGCACCCTGCATAGCATGGGCCGCCCACCACATCAAGGCACTCAATCCCGATGCCAAGATGATGGTTGCTCCGAGCGACCACCTTATCCTCAATGAGCAGAAGTTCAGGCAAAGTGTCATCGATGCCTTTGAGTTCATCGACAAGCACGATGCCCTGGTCACCATGGGTATCAAGCCCAGCCGTCCCGAGACCGGCTACGGATACATCCAGGTGGGCGAGCAAGTCGAGGGCAATTTCTCTACAGTGAAGACCTTCACCGAGAAGCCCAACGAGGATCTCGCACGCGTCTTCCTCGAGTCGGGTGAATTCTTCTGGAATTCGGGCATGTTCTTCTGGAGTGCCGACAGCATCCTGAAGGCCCTCAACGACTATGCCCCAGATGTCACTGCCGTATTTGATCAAGGCAGTCAGTACTTTGGCACTGCCCAGGAATGGCTATATATCGAGGAGAACTTCAAGGCATGCCCCAGCATCAGCATCGACTTTGCAGTCATGGAGAAGGCGCCCAACGTCTATGTCGAGACAGTGGACTTTGGATGGAATGACCTGGGGACATGGCGTTCGCTTTATGACCATTCGCCCAAGAACAAGGACGGCAATGTGACCCAGAACTGCAAAGCCCTCATGTTCAACAGCCACAACAACATCGTTGCCATCAAGGGCGACAAACTTATCGTGACCTCGGGTCTGGAAGGCTACATCGTCGCCGACGTTGACGATGCCCTGCTTATTGTCCCGCTGGATGAGGAGCAGAAGATCAAACAATATGTCAACGACGTGAAAATCAAGTTTGGCGACAAGTACCTGTAACGACCGGATTTCACAAGTACAAAAACTACTCACGGGGCACCAGCAGCTGCTGGTGCCCCGTGAGCGTTATATGATGTATCCTATTTATCGGCGAACGATCAACCGTTTGTATATCAGAAGGGCGCATTGCCGCCGTTCTGGTTGGCGGGTTTAGGCTGTTGGGGTTGTGCGGCAGGCTGTTGGGGAGAAACAGCATTGGCCGGGCGAGCCAATAATTCAAAGGTATCGACATAAATCTCGGTCGTGAAACGCTTCACTTGGTTGCGGTCTTCCCAAGCGCGCGTGCGCAGGCGTCCCTCCAGATAGATCTGGGTGCCCTTGCGGATATAACGCTCAGCAACCTCGGCATTCTTTCCCCACATGACAATATTGTGCCACTCGGTGCGTTCGGGAACCTGTACACCATTGGCATTGGTATAGGCGCGGTCAGTAGTGGCCAGCGTAAACGAAGCAACGGGCTGATTCTGTGCTACATAACGCACATCCGGGTCTTTGCCCACACGGCCCAGCAAAATGACTTTATTGACTGACATGATTACTAATGGTTTTGTTTGTTATTGTTATATATATAATGTGTACAATTCAACAGCCCCTGCCCCTATCAGGAGCAGATCAATCACTTATAACTCATCGGGACAAATCACGCTACCCTAGCCGCAAGACATGAACACCACGTCCACGTCATCATGTGCGACCTCAATTATCAGAGGTCACACGGCACGCAGAGTGTCACATCCGATGACGTATATATCACTCACCTAATGAGAACGGAGAGTTCTTGGGCATGAACTGCTCGAACACCTCCTTGGCCTTCTCCTGGGATACGCCCTCGGCAAGAATAGCAACGACGGTGTCGGCGCCAGCTATCGTGCCCAGGATCTCGGGGGGACGGCTCATGTCGATGTCATAGGCCAGACCAGGAGCATAACCATTGCGTGTCTTGATGACAGCAATGTTACCCGAGAAGGTCACAGACACCATACCCACCTGCTTAGCAGCGTGAGTATCGGTCTGACGCATGCTCAACAGGCGATCCTGCAACTGGTTGCTGTCAGGGATGATATACATATAAGTATTACGATCGGTGGCCACCTTGGAAATCTTCAAGGCCTTGAGATCGCGTGACAATGTTGCTTGAGTCACATTGATGTTGTGCTCACGCAGCATATCTGCCAATTCGCTCTGGCTACCAATGCAATTCGTCTTGATCAAATCGGTGATCAACTGTAAACGGTCACGTTTTCTTTTCACGAGTACTTTCTTTTTTCTTGGTTTTTTAATAACTGTTGTTTCCATAAGAGCACATATACTTAAAAATTGGTTTGAGATGCAAAGTTAAATATATTCTGAAAAACTAACAACATATTTATTGACTTTTTTCAATGAAAATTCAATTTACCCCCCGTATTTTCTCTATTATTCACTATATTCGGTAATCAAGTCCCCTTTCAAATGAACGAAATACCAAATAGATGATATCATTCTACCGTTTATCGTCAAAAACAGATCAGAATAAGAAGAAAAATTGCTCATCTCTTGCACAGGTTGGCCACAATAGCTACATTTGCAAACAATTGTGCAAGGCATAGTACTGTTTTCACCACTGTCCTCAGCACATGACAGGTGTCGATCAGCTATGTATCATATTTGATAAAGTATCATTATTAATCATCTAAAAACTATTAGATTATGAATACAAGACTACTATTGGGAGTCGCACTACTTATCGTGACGATTCAAGGATGGGCAGCACCAACTGGCCATTCAGATCGTGGAGGCAACGAGGCTGCCATGATCAGCGTAAATATCGAGTCTCTCGATTTTGGAGAGGTCGAGATGGGCTATGCCGTCTCACAGACAATCCATGTGACGGGAAGCGACCTCAAGGACAATATCAACTTGACGTTTGACAAATACCCCGGCAACTTCAAGGTAGAACCCCAAACCATCACACCCGCCGATGCCGAGGTGGGAAAGTCAGTAAAAATCACTTTCTATCCCACAGGGAACTGGCCAAATCATGACAATCTTATTCTTTCAAGCACCGATGCCCAGGATGTTTCCATCCCTGTCAGCGCAGACCCGACCATCATCGGCCAACAGTTTATCAACAAGCAGACGGTAGAACTGACAGCGTTCGTCGGAGGGATTACTACAATCACAGGAACCGTCTGGTTCCCCGATGCCGAGATACCTCCCGGTCCCAACCCGCCCGTTGTGGATAGGGGCATACAATTTGACCCTATTGACTATATTGGCCCGGCAACGATCTTTCCTGGCAGCATTATTCCCGAATACTATTCAATCTGGATTGACGGTGATGACCAGGGAGAGTTCACGGCCAAGATCACAAAGGCCAGTTCAATCGCCAACATCTGCAACGTAACCATTACTTATATACCGAGCGCTGTCGGTACGCATCAAGCTAAACTCCACCTGAATTGCTCAAAAGCCGGCGTCCCCTATCTCTACATCAACCTGAGGGGAGAAGCGCCATCAGTGCTTGGTGACCTGGACGGCAATGGCATCATCGGCATCACCGATGTGACTGATATGATTGACCTGCTGCTCAAAGGCCATTTCAACAACCCCATCAGTGACATGGACGATGACGGCCGACTCAGCATCACCGACGTAGTGACCCTCATCAGCCGCATCCTGGAATAACCGCCACATCAAGTCCCATCATTCAACAACAGGAAGGTGGGCATAGAATGTAGTACCCCCCGAAAGTAGTTCAAAACTTTCGGGGGGTACTATATTCTATGTCCTAGAACTTCCAGATTACTGGAATGCGTTCTCGCTGAGGCCCTTGCCGCCGATAGCGAGGTCCTTCATGTATTCAGGAACGGGCTTACCCAGATACTTGTCCACATACAGCTTGGCCAGATACTGACCCAGCATGAAGCCGTGGCCACGCAGACCGGTCAACAGACCGACCTCGGGATCGATGATGTAACGCGGCTCGATGTAGTAGCCAGCCCAGACGGCATGGAAGCCGACGGATGCCAGGTTGGGAATCCACTGGGCGAACATCTCGCTGACGATCTTGAGGAAGGCCTGACTGTTGTACTTCAGGTTCTGGCGTGCCTCATAGGCGTCGCAGTCGGGTGA
>JAEEGL016316230.1_pt1 | contig 12686 bp, 10 predicted proteins | sample 9134231 | NCBI WGS metagenome assembly JAEEGL01 (sample SAMN16246548, study PRJNA631951) | gut metagenome | biome: gut microbiome; feature: rumen; material: fiber-attached | host: Bos | place: Iran: Karaj | collected 2018-10
CGATGTTATCACTCCTGAGGAATGGATTCGCTGTCAGGACGTTCCGTATAAGGAACAGATCCTCAAGCGTATGGGAATCCAGTCCAACCTCAATGCTTATATCGAGGCTCAGAATGTTATCGCTGAGTATGCTGCTATGCTGGACCGTGGCGATCTTCCTGAGGAAGCTCTCGCTACCGCAGCTGACGGACTGCAGGCTATGAGAATGGGTGAACAGACTCCATTCCAGATGCAGCAGGAAGCAGCTGCACCACCTATGGGTGGAGGCATGCCAATGATGTAGCCCCTCTTGCTCTTCGGTGTCTGTGAGAGGGCGGATCTAAACACTATATATTGTGGTTACCTATTGACTCGCCACAATATATAGTGTATACTTTAGGCGTAAGGATAGGTTCCTTACGTCTTTTTCGGTCCTGCACCGATATATGCAGAGTGTTAATGGTCAGTTACGCTCTCTGACCTAATTCGAAAGGAGTAGATTTTACATGGCGGATACCATGACAAATGATCAAATCATGTCTGAATTCGAAGAGCTTTTCGGTAGCGAGACTAAGCCTGACGAGGAAGAGACTCCAGCTGCTGAAGAACCTGCTGAGGATACGGACAAAGAACCTGAAGAAGAGACTACCTCTGATGAAGAGGAGACTACTGAAGAGGAACAGGCAGAAGACGAATCAAAGGACGAGTCCGATTCGCAGAAACAGACACCGCCTGTAACTGACAAGCAGTCTAAACAGAACCATGCTTTTGCTGAACTGCGTACACAGAATAAGCAGAATGAACAGTTCATTCGTGGTCTCGGAAAGCTTGTAGGCCTGGATAAGGACGCTTCCGTTGAGGATATCAAGAATAAAATCAAGGAAGTGCTCATAGCGAAGGAAGCTAAGGATAATAACATATCCATCGAGCTTGCTAAGCGTCTGGATGCCTATGAAAGCGACAAACAGGAACTAGAAAGAGTTAAGTTAGAGAAAAAAGTACACGAGGATTTCTCGGAACTGATTGACAAACATAAGCTCGACGAGGCTGCTGTCAGCGAGTTCACGACCTATCTGATTGAGCATGGGAAGAATCCTATGGTCAATCGTGACGTAGATATCGAATCAGAATACCTGAAACTTCATTATAACGATATGGTCCAGGCTGCTGTTGCAGAAGCCTTAGCCAAGGAAGAAGCGAGACGTAAGAAAGTAGAGGAGAAAGCCGCCTCAGGTGTCAGTAAGGCTCCTGGTGATAAGGGCGAGCGTAAGATCACTACTGTAAAGGAACTCGACGACCTGTTTGCCAATACAGACCTCTAATCCTCAGAAAGGACTAGGGAATTATGCCAGTTTCACTTAATGCGCTTGCGCCTACAGCTGACATCAACACGATGGTCCAGCTGGCCAATAACACGAAAAATCTTGTAAACCCTGAAGTATTCTACAGCAAGCAGCTGCTGGATACTATCAGAATCGGTAAGGACGAGTATAAGTACTACAAACTTGCTGATGTTTCTCCGATCCAGAATAAGGCTGATAAGCTTACAGTACGTAGATGGGCACCGCTCCAGGCACATACTGTACCTCTGGACGAAGGTATCCCACCGAAATCGGATAAGGGATCAGTTGAAAAGTACGAGATGGAAGCTCATCAGTATGGACGCTATATGGAGTTCACTGATGTTGTTGACTTCCATGTAGTAGATCCGGTTATCGCTCATTATGCAGCTGAGTACTCAATCGTTGCTATTGAGACACTCGATCTTCTTGCCAGAGAAGAGCTTTTCTCAAAGGCACAGAAGTATTTTGCAGGAGCAGGTAGAAAGAGTGTTTCTCTTGGTGAGGAGGGTGAATTCGATACTGAGGGTATCAACATGTTTGAGTCCCTGACAGTTGATGGTTCTAAGCCTAACATGACAGACCTCAGACTTATCGTTCTGTCCCTGAAGAGACAGCTCGTAAAGCCGAGAGCTAATGGCAGGTATAAAGTAATCTGCTCACCTGAGTTCACGTATGATATGATCGAGGACCCGACAGTCGAGAAGTTCATGAAGATCAATCAGACCACTAAGAATGCTTATGATGGTTCTGTTCTCTTCCCGCTGTTCCAGATGGATTTCGAGGAGACTCTCGTATGTCCTGCAGATGGTTCTTTCCTTAAGGAAGTCAATGGTGTCATCACAAGATGTAAGAGAATCTACAGAGAGGCTGTTTCAGGTGATACTGAATACGTCTCTGGTGAGACTCATTACGTTTACGCAACAATCGATGAGACAACTGTTGACGGTGTAACCAGCGAACCTATTTACAATAAGGAGAGCGGCTATGTCAAGGATTCCAGAACTGGTCAGGATGCTTCATATATTCCAGATCTTGAGACTTGGGATATCGCAGGTGCTACGATCAACGGAAAGACAGGTTGGAGTGAACTTAATGTTCATCACATCCTCATCGTTGGTAAGGATGCTCTTACCAGAACCGGGCTGACTGGTGAAGGCAACGTAAAGATGTACACAAAGCCAAAGGGATCGGCTGGTGTTCTTGACCCAATCGATCAGAGACAGTCCATCGGATTCAAGATCAACTCTGTTGGTTTCGGTTCGACAAGACTCGAAGCTATCGTAGACTATATGTGCGTACCAGCAGCCGCTAACCTTATATAGTTACGGAGGCTAAATATGGCTAATAAGAAGGAGACAGAAGTTATCACTTCAGCGCAGGCTACCAGAGAATCTGATCTGGCTGTGAAAGATGCCGAGGCAGAACGTAAAGCTCTTGCCAGGCAGTTCAGGAAACAGAAGACAGTTCCTGTTCAGGTATCTCCGCTGTACCAGCCTTACTTCGGTAAGGTAATGACAGTGACCATTAATGGTACGTCCATAGCGATACCATGTAACGGTAAAACGTATCAGGTGCCTGCGACGTTCGCAGAAGAAATCAAAGTCAGAATCTATAAGCAGGATCAGCTTCTGATGAAGAAGAGGAGAATGAGTAGGGTTACTGACAATTTCGAGGCGTCGCCTGGAGAACTTCAGCTGTTTTAAGTCAGTATAAGGGAGGGCGCTAAACCCTCCCTTATCAATTATATGAGGTAAATATAATGAACAAAGAAAATGGAACAAACGTCCCAACGGGGCGTGATAATACATACGATAAGACCGAGGTCCGTCGTAAATCCATTGAAGAGCTTTTTGAGACCTCATTCAATGCGGATCAGAAAAAGGCTCTTCTTGGCATGGACATCGGTGGCGGCGGAGGTAGTACACCTTCTTCTAGGACAGAGCCTTATGTTGGGCCTACTAAGGTGCTCTATAAGGGTTATGTGGCTGGACAGACCAGTTCTTTCGGTACCAGTAAGTTCCCTTGTGTGCTTAAGAAAAATAATGCTTCTGTAGTGGTTGATAGTGTTTCTTTAAACATCTCGACGCCTGGAGCATTGTCCTTTGGTGTTGTTAATAGAGGAGCGGTTGTCAACCTTACCTCTCTTGATGTCGATCCTTCTTCAATTAGATGGGTTGATACAGTAACATTTACTTCCACAGGACTACAGACCCACAATTTTAGGACGAAGTTCGAACTTAAATCAGGTGAGTATCTTGTAGTAGGCAAAGTTGGAGAGACTTGTAACTTTATTACTGGAGGTACAGGTGATAGTTATAATCTTACTCATGCATATCGTAATTCTTCAACAGGTAAATGGGTTCAGTCTAGTTCTGCTGCTCCTGGTATTGAGTTTTCAGGACATGAGGAGGGCACTACTGTAATAGAGACAGATTCACAGGGTTACACAACTACAACTACTACTGTAGGTACTAAGGAGACCTATTACCATAACGGTATGTATTCTGCTCTGCGTGATTCTACATCTTATACTGTGCCGAGTAAATATCCGTTCTTTCTCACCACTACCAAGGTATCTTATGAGTTAGAGTTAGATACTTTCGATATAGTTGTATCTACTCCTGGCACGCTCCACTTTGGTAAGGCTAAGAAGGCTGATATTGTTGTGGGTGCTGCACCTAATCTGGATTACGTTACATACTTCGACTCTATGACCGTCAATACTGAAGGTTATGCATCGCATTCATTCCCTGCGGGATTCAAACTGGCACCTGACGAATATTTCGTTGTCGGTAAACCTGGCGATGAACTGAGGTATAAGTATGGTCTTTCAACTGTTACCGGTGATATTAGCAGAGGCTATATTGTGTCTGGTGATACTTATACAGCGTTACCTAATAACCCTACAGGTATTTGTATCTTTGGACACACTGATCGTCAGTCTTCTATGGTTACTGGTGGTGCTCCTAGTATATATAAAGGCAAGTCTATAAGTATCCTTGGAGACTCCATAAGTACTTTTGAAGGTTATATACCAGAGGGTAACGCTTGTTACTATCCTGTCGATGAAGTACAGGATGTAAACGATACATGGTGGATGAAGCTTATTAATGCACTAGGGGCTACACTGAATGTTAATAATTCGTGGAGTGGATCTCGTGTTACGACTACTTCCAGCACTGCTTCTGCAGGATGTGGAGTTCGCACATCACAGCTTGGTACTTCTCCGGATGTTATTATTATTTTTATGGGTACTAACGATTTCCATTGGGGCGTTGGTCTTGGAACATATGATGGTACTACTACACTCCCTACTTCCACCACTACGTTTAGAGAAGCTTATGCAGTTATGTTGAATAAGATTCTTACCAACTATCCTGAGGCTGAGGTTTGGGCTTGTACTATACCGCAGATCGAATGCGTCGGTGGAACTGGTTTCCCTGAAGTCAGGACGGATGATGTTCCGCTTGCAGCGTTTAATAAGGCTATTATTGAACTTGCAGATGCGTTTGGTGTGAAGATTATGGAACATGCTAAGTGTGGCATCACGTATCAGAACCTTCCAATCTTTAATCCAAATCATGTACACCCGAACCCTCGCGGTCATTCTCTGATGGCTAATAATGACATCCGTCAGATGGATAACTGCGTTCGTTTCCGCTACTAATATCTATTAGGAGTAAACCATGAGAATCAGAGAACTGGTTAAGCTTACAAATACATATCTCGCAGGTGAGCAGCTTGTATATGCTAAGTTGGTACCTTTCTATGATGCAGTTATAGATGATATCAACAACAAGCTTAATTCGACGTATCCTTCGTTCTCATCTCTTGATATCTATGATATCGATGCAGATACAGCAGTATACGACTTCTTCCCAGACCAGTACATACGCTCAGTCGTTGCACTCGGAGCAGCTCATAAATTCTATGAGATGGATGAAGAGGGAGTCGTATACGACGTATCGTATGAGCAGAAGTACGAACGTAATCTGTTCTACATGACCAGAGATTTTATAGATCACGTACCACCGATCTATCAGTCAGACAGTACAGGAGGCGTACTCATACATTTGGAAGATAATGTTGATTACGCACTTCCTATCTGTCCGGGTATATTAAGAGGATTATAAGAATGGCAGGAACAGCACCTTATAAACAGAGGAGCAGACAGGATAGAAATGCCACGATTGAGAATGATCTCAGTCAGGGCATGATGTGGACTAATGGAGCGATTGACGAAGGTTATGTAAGATCCTTCGTTAATTGTTCCTATGACAAGGAAATATCAGCTATCATACCTCGTCCTGGACTTCGTGTTTCAGGATGTGTCTTTCCTAAGAGTAATACGACATCTGATCAGAGATTTTTCGATGATAATGTTGTTATTCATGCTACTAAACCATGCGTAGAAAATGGAGTTACTTACGAGCAGACTATAATTGGACGCCTTGATGATAATGACAACACCAAGGGTCTCATTTGGGTGCTCACGAGTAACATTTTCCTCGATTATGCGGAACTCGTTTTCACTTCTGATTATGCTGGCCCTGTATCATTTTCGGATTACTCGATGCCAGTGGATCCACATGTATGTATGTTCTTTTCGGCTGAAAGTCCGAAGATTCACGATATATTTCTCGAAGACGATACCTACAGGCGTATTGAATCACCTGTAGGTTGTTTTGCATACAATAATAGTTATTATTTCTTCGGTGAAGACTCAAATGGAAATGCTGGCCTGTTTCGAACTGTCTTTGATTCTACTCTTGATCCTCCTAGATATGTATTTGAGAAAGTAGAACCAAAGGTGCTCTCCGTATCTGAGGCTGTACTTCACGGTTACAACGCTCTCCTCGGAGATGATACTTATACCTTTACTAACGGGCACACGGCACCGATCCTTCAGTTTGAAGGTATCCTTCCGTATGAGCCTGATTCCACTCATTCGCATACAAAGCTCATCATGACCCCTAAGAAGGGACAGCCTGTTGACCTTGTATGTTATTACGATGTAGAGGATAACAAGACCTATGACATCGTATGGGAGTCGAGAGAAGCCACAGCATCTGACTGGACTCAGCATCAAAAGAATACTATAACTTTTGATGCTAATACGGTTTTACATCTTGATGGATTTCTTGCACAGGATCAGGAGACTATGATTCGTGTCATAGCTTATGAGACAGGCACCGATGAGGTCGTGAAGGCTATCGTCGTTGGATTTGATTTCAGGGTTGCGAATTATGGAACTGCAAATGCGCTTCCTCAGAAAAACTACGATCTGTCTACAGCGATAGGTGTTGTTGCATTTAAGGACCGTGTTGCAGCTTGGGGACTCCCTGCAGATCCTACGATCCTCTTCATCAGTGACTATAATGAGCCTGCTTATTTCCCATATCCGAATAACATCATCGTATTCGATGAACCTGTGATTCATTGTGTCGAGTTTATGGGTACACTCGTTGTATTCACTATCGACAAGATCTATCAAGTTACTCAGGCAGATGACGGGTTCAGCTGGAATTCAGAAGTTATACAGACACATCTCAGTATAGACCCTTGGGATAAGCATCTTATTAAGACAGTAAGAAATATGCTTTATTTCAAGTCTGGTAACTACTATTACATGATGGTTCCTAAGGCCAGGTCTGTTACAGGTGAACTTACTATAGCTCCTATCACGACTCCTATAACCAGTTTCTTCGACAGGTTTTCCGTTAATATTCAGGAGTTACTTAGATACACCTACGGTTATACAGATCCTTATGAGCTTCTGACTTATTATAACTATCTTGATTATGATGAGATCCATAATATCTATGCTTTCAAGTTTGACACTTCGTTGTCTGTGATGCACTTCGATGTCATTTATAATACGAACGATAGGACTTGGAAGATATGGATATTTGAATCAGCTAATCTGGTATTCCCTTATAGACAGGAGGCTACTCGTCTTGGAACATTAGCTTCCACATCATTAGTCAGATTCGAGGATATCGGAGACGGTTCGATTACTGGACAGGCACGTATCATTCAGTTGTTTTCTTGGGATCACATGCTTGTACGCAGCTGTTATATACCTCATAATTGTGAGCTTGCTTATAATCCTGGTAATGAGAACGCCCGTATAAGTGATCTTACTCTGGTTGTTCCTACTGCTTATGGCGATGTGTATAATGATGAAACGCTTAGGCTTGTAAATTCCAGACTGGCTTATGTAGAAGGAGAGACCTTATATATCATGAATGATAGCGACTTCTACGTAGGCTACAGTAAGACGAATATTCTTCAGAATATCCGAATGGTCTATCTCGAACAGGATAATTACTATACTTTCAGAAATTATCAGTATATAGATACAGGTTATCGTAAAGACAATCTGCATGCGAAGAAGAGGTATCGTGAGGTTCAGCTCCAGATAAATAACCTCGATAAGAAGAGTATGAAGTTTGGAATGGACTACATTCTCGATGGCTCTCCTCGAAGAATTCTGTATAAATATGATGTCTCTCAGTCTATCGATGAGCTTGATCCTGATTATGGAATCTTGTACGTTGACTCCACACCTTATGTCGAGACTAAGCTTGATGATATCGACATATCAAATCAGTGGACTATAGATCAGGGACTCACACCTGAAGTATCTCTATGGAAGATTAGGGTTTCACTCTCAGGTAAAGGGTATGCTCCTCGTCTGAGGCTGTATTCCCGAAATGAAAAACGATTCGAATTACTAAGCGTCAACTGGATCGCTCGGTTGATGCATATGCGATAGGAGGGTGTTATGCCTAACATTATAAGTAATGTTGAGCTTGGTGACGGCTCTATATATGAAATCAACGATCCTTCTGCAGAGAATACGTTGTTAGCACATGCCGCTCGTCTTCTCGCTTTAGAGACTAAGCTCGCAACCGTAGAGGAAGGTGCAGAAGTTAACCAGAATGCTTTTGGTATTGTTCAGGTTGGCTCTACTAATATCAGAGCTGATAATAAGAACGATATTCTTAAGCTTGTTGCTGGTGACAACATCATTCTTACTCCTAATGACTCTGAGGATTCCGTGACTATTACAGCTAATGTAACTGCAGGACTTGTACCTAACAGCAGAGATCAGGCTGGTGTTGTAGCTGCTCCTGGTAATGTTTCTAAGAAGGTCTGGAAGACTGATACATCAGGTAATCCTGCTTGGAGAGATGATGTCAGCGTCATTGATAATGTTACGAGTACAGATGCAGCTGCTGCGCTTTCAGCTAATCAGGGACGTCTTCTTAAGAATCTCATTGATGCTAAGGCATCTAATCAGGCCATTACTAATATCACACGTAATGGAACTACATTTACTGCTACCAGATCGGATGGTACTACGTTTACTTTTACACAGCAGGATCTGGTTGGACCGACATATGTTTCTTATCCAGCTGCTCAGGACGGACAGGCTCTATCGCTTGTTATGACTGGTGAAAAGTACAACTGGAACAATAAGGCTCCTAATGCTTTAGCTACTACAACTGCTAATGGACTTATGAGTGCAGCTGATAAGACCAAGTTAAACACGATTCTTGCTACTCATTCATTCGACATAGACAACATTACCATTGAAGCCAACTCTTCTAACAGCACTATTCAGGTCAATACCAAGACTGGTGCGTACTCCTGGAGTTCCAGTGGAGGCAGTGGCGGTAGCGGTAGTGGTAGTGGTAGCTCTGGTGGTGGCGGTGGTGGTCAGAATATTTTACCTGGCTATCACGCGATTGCTATTGCAGGGTTTGCTCTTACTTCTGGTTCCAGTGTTCCTTCTGGTTGGGCTACTGGAGCAAGCTGTCGAGTACAGAGGATACGAATCGATGGTGATCTTGCTAAGGTGACTATTCGTAATTCCAATAGTAGTAATAGAGCCAAAGCCAGAATTTATATTTATGTCCTCTATGTTAGGGATTAATACGGAGGTATAAACTATGTTACTTCAGTTCACACTCCACAATGGAGTTCTTACACTTAATAATCCTGAGGTACTTACGGACGCTTCACACTTTAATTATATACAGTGTCAGGTCCGTCTTACCTCCGAGATATTTAACCACAGCGACACACTTGTAGGTGTCTTTAAATCCGCTTCATTCAATAGAGAAGAGGAGGTATTGTTCGACACTCTCGATGGTGGAGCCTATGCTTATGGTTTCGTTCCTGGGCGTATATTTGAACATGGCGGAATTATTCAGATGTTCGTGTACAGGTATCTGAATGGTTCTATCAGCAATCATTATGCTCACGAGTGTACAAATATTGTTGAGTTCTATATCGATCCGAGAAGATATGTTCCGCTTCGTACAAGTGAAATCGTTCAGCAGCTTGCCAATGAATTTCAGGTTATCCGTAATCAGATAACTGATATGACAGTAGGCTGGCACGAAGACACAGAACTGTCTGTTGAAAAGTCACTTGTAGATGGTGGAATACATCTTGATTTTGGATTGGTCAGAGGACCTCAGGGAATTCAGGGTGAGCGTGGTCCGAAAGGTGATCCGTTTACTTATTCTGATTTCACACCTTCACAGTTAGCTGCTCTTGTTGGACCGCAAGGACCTGCAGGACCTCAGGGCAGTGCTGGACCTACAGGACCTACAGGACCTCAGGGACCTCAGGGTGCTGCATTTACTTATGCTGATTTTACTACAGAACAGTTAGCTGCGCTTACAGGACCTCAGGGGCCAGAGGGACCTCAGGGACCTTCTGGAGTAGATGGTTCTGACGGTGAAAACGGTGTAGGTATCGTATCTATTGTCAAGACTGGTACTAGCGGTCTTGTTGATACATATACGATCACTTATACAGACGATTCTACATCTACATTTACCGTTACTAATGGTGCAAATGGTTCTGGTGGAGGCGGTGGAGACGTATCTGATGTGCAGGTAGATGGCACATCTGTTGTTACAAACGGAGTCGCTAATATCAATACTTTTACTGCTCCTACTTCTTCTACTCTCGGTACCAAAGGACTTGTTCCTGCCGCTCCTATAAATGGAATGAAGTGGCTCTTGGCAGCGAGTGGATGGCGTAGTTTAAATATTAAAGGTTCGAATTCTGGAGGTTCAGCCGCCATCGGTACTTCATCTGTTGATGTCAGTGCTGTAAATATCTTATTAGCTGATGCTACTCAGGCGACATCTGGACTTATGTCTTATACAGATAAGGCTAAATTGAATAGTATAACACTCACGAATGGTGTGATCGATGCATCATGTCTCCCTACATATAATGGAGGTGTTTCGTAATGGCTGAAGTCGATATTAAGTATAATGGTTCTTCCATAGCTACGATGGATGAATCTGGCACCAAAATCTTGCTTACTGCAGGTAAGTATTGTCCAGCCAGTTTTCAGGTAGAGTATAACAGACCCTCGACACCTGCTCCTGCGGCTGATGCACCTGTATGCACAGTTACATGGACTGCTGATTGGAATCAGCCTACTGGTATTTCGTGGAATATGACAGATGCCGAAATTACAGCATGGGTCAATAATAGTGTTTCAGATACTCCGGTTATTGATACCATTCATTCTAACGGATCTGTAACTGAACACAAGCCTGCTCTATGTCTTCCTCAGGTGTTAGAGGGCGGTACGTGGTTCACCGTTTATGATGATCAGATACCTTGGATGGATGTTTCTAGATACGGTGATGTGAATAGTTGGCATTTTCCATCTACATATGAGCTTGCTGCTGCTGATTCCACTCTTGAGGCAAATGACACTTATTACCTTTATAAGTTTGTAGGTACGCTTACTGTAAACGTACCGATGCCTAGCAGCGATGTGCCTGTGTTTACAGTTGCTTGTGCTGGCTCTGACTGGGTGCCTCAAAACGCGACTTGTAATATGACTCTGGCAGAGGTACGAGCATGGATCAGTCAGAATAGTCCTGATAATCTAGCAGGTATATATGCTATTGAGCGAAACGGTAATAACACCAGAATCCGTCCTGTTTTATTTATGCGTGATGTCAGCGTTCCTGAGTTCACAGTGTATCATTCACTTGGCTTTCCTGCATATGATTTGGACTATCATACTAACTCTGTTTATGTCGATCAGCCTTCTGTGTTTCGTCATGAAGAGTTAAGTATCACCAGTAATGGTATACAGCCTGTTAACGCTTATATAGACAATCTTAATGTTGAGACAGAACATATAATCGGGTTAGAAAAAGACGCTAATGATAACTATGTGTTTACAGAATCGTTCGCAGACATTACAAATGCTTACACAATGGGTCAAGAGCTATTAGTAGCTGTTGATGATACATTAACTAATGTTTATGTAGAGACCGTTAATTATATGGAATCTTCTGATCCTGATACACATCCTGAGGAGGCTTCTCTAGTTGTATCTATATTAGAGTCGGAAAGCAATACGGTACCGATTCCTACTCCTGACGGAACTGTGGATGTTGAAAATATGCATTACACGTTTCGCAATATTACTCTCAGTTATGATGATACTATCGATGATACATTTACGAGTGATTTTTATATGGTCGATGGTCTTGCATCTGGTACGGAAGCACAGCCGTCTGATGTAACTGCGGGACGGGTATTCATTAATTCAAATGGGATCCAGGTAGGTACTGGTATTTTTGTAACTGATGTATGGGTAGATAGAACACAAGGTTATCCTGTGGCATATCTTAATGACCTTGTAGATGATCTAGTAGCTGCTCATCAAGCAGGCGCTACAATTCTTGCTCATGTTCTTAATACATCCGAATATTATCCAGCCAGCGTAGGATTTTATAATGATGAGTGGGTCTTTAGTACTGTTATTGAAGATCTCACTTTTGCACCTGAGTTAAGTAACCATTATATTGCGGTAGGTCTTAGGAAGACATATATCGATACCTCATCTCAATATAATGTAGCGGAGGAACGGGTATACTGGTATACCGACGATATACCTTCTTCGAATGAAGCTCAGCCTGCAAATGTGGCTGCTGGAAAAGTATTCTTTAATACTACTGGTCCGCAGCTTGGTACAGCAACATAGATATCTGGTAATAGGAGGGTAGAGCCATGATAGACATCATTACAGCAATAGCAGGACCTCTTATATCAGGTCTGATCGCTTTATACGTTAGCGTCACACAGAACAGTAAAACAGTTGCTCTCATAGAGTACAGGCTCGGACAGCTGGAAGAAAAGGTAGACGCACATAATCATCTTAATGACAGGCTTATAAAGCTTGAGACTAAGGTGGAAGAATTAGAACGGAGATTGAACGAATAGGGGCGGATATTCCACCCCTTTTATTGTTCAATACCACATATTGTGTTATAATGCTTATGAAACTACTATATGTAGTATATGGAG
>JAEEGL017000563.1_pt1 | contig 12686 bp, 8 predicted proteins | sample 9134231 | NCBI WGS metagenome assembly JAEEGL01 (sample SAMN16246548, study PRJNA631951) | gut metagenome | biome: gut microbiome; feature: rumen; material: fiber-attached | host: Bos | place: Iran: Karaj | collected 2018-10
AGACTCTTGTGGTTATAAGGATGATCTTGTAAAATATGTATTTGAAGCGATTGCTTACGGAATAGGACTCCAACTTGGTTCAAATGAGCCAAGCATTACTCCTGACATTGATGTGGATTCCTTTTTTGATATTCCTGAAGATGCCCAAGAACCACCTTCAGCAGACTCTGAGAATAATAATCAAAAACAGGATGTTAATCCGTCAGACTTGTATTCTATCGCTCTTACATTTTTCAATGAAGAAAAGTTCGTACAGGCAAAAAGTTTTATAGAGAAATCTGTCTCTCTCTTTCATAATTCATATGTACCATCTGTTCAGCTCAAATTGAAGGGTGATATCAATATGAATCTGGGTTCCTTTGCTGAAGCAATTATAGACTACAATAACTGTTTTGCAAGAAAAGCCACAGAAATGGGGGTCGAAATGGACAATTTGAGGGAGCAACTTAAAGATCATAAAATAAAAGGTTATGAGAATAGTATGTTCTGCTATTATTTTTGCCTATATTCAATTGGTAAAATCACTGAAGGACAATGGCTTAAAATGGTTAAAGATGAAGCCATAAATGGTGTAAATGATGCTCTTCTCTTTTGTGTAAAACATGGAATAAACCCTGTTGATGAGCATATTGATATATACTTTACTGATAAGAATATCATTAGAACTGGAGATTTTCTATATTCCGATGGTACATTTGCTCACGAACGGAGCAAAGCGAAACAAATTATTGCAAAAGTTGTTATAACAGAGACAACAGAATATGAAAAATCGCAAGGGTGGACACATGGATATTTGATTCCATCAGATAAAGATGGTTATTATGTTAACTATGTTAAATCTATCTGGTCATCAGAAAAAAAAGATTTACCATTCCCTCATTCTCATTATACGGATGATGATTTAAATCACTGGAAAGAATTAAAAACAATTGAGTCAGAACATTTTATTACCATTAATGACTATAACGCATTCCCAGTTTTTAAAGCTGCTAAAAATTTTCCTGTCTCGATACCTATTATTGGTGCCAGCAGGTGGTTTGTTCCAAATATTCATTGGTTTAAAAAGAATAAATATAGCATAGACTATTTTTTACTTACGGGGTCATATTGGACATCTTCACAGGCTGATGCAAAAAATGCCGTTTATGTGGAAATTACAAGTTTTAAATCTTCTAAACTGTTTGACTTTAAGTGTGACGATAAAGAACAGACAAAAATGATGTTTCCTATTGCTGCTTTTTAATCTATTCAAAATAAGATGCAAAACAGTGTACTATATAAAAAGTTAGTAGATGCGACTGTCAAAATAATCACTCAATTCGGGCGAAGCATTATTCACGAAGAACGCTTTGTGAATATATTATCTGATTTGTACCCAGAAAGGGACAATCCTGCGGTTTTAAGGATTATCAAATCTTTAATTCAAGATAACTTGTTGAAGGATGTACTTAATGCCAATATTAAGAACATAGAACATCAGGTAGCCACTACAGTTGGTGCATTGTCCAAACAATATGGTTATGCCCCCTCTTTAGTGGAAGGCATACTGTTTTCTCTTGCTGTAGGCTATGGTACAATATCCACCGCTCAATATAATGCCCTAAAGGCTCTAAAGAACAAGCCAGCTAAGAAACAGACGCCACCGTCTCAAAACAATAATACAAACCCGAACAGACCAACTAAACAGAAGAATAGTCCAAACAAGCAACCAAACAAATATGACTCTACTGGGAAGAAATCCGTAATCTTATTATGGGGCGTAATTGGGTTACTTGCTTCTCCCATTGTCTATGCTTTACAGATAAATATTAATGAATGGTGGCCAATGGCGGCATCTGTTGCCGTTGCTTTTATCCAGTTATTTACTGTTTTGCCCGTATCCTTCTCCTTTGATGGCAATAATTCCATAAGCAAGAATCACACACACCCAGCTTTACATGGTGGTTTCTGTGCTTTATATTTGTTTGCGATAGTTTTTTGGATAGCTTTTCCATTCTTGTGGAGCTTTGAAGAAGTACAGGGCTATTGGGGATTTGTTCCAAATAAAGATGCTTTCCCATGGATTCTTACATGGTTTGCAAACTTATTTTGTGCCATGTTACTGGGTACAGGCTTAGGCCAAAACATTTCGAATCTTTCGAATAACTGGAGGCAGAACAAAGGTAGGTTCTCTGACAACTTCAAAGACTTAATGAATAACAAGCAGTACAGAAACGGATTTATCACAGTATCTGTATTTTTTATTGTTGACATATTTGTTCTCTATAGTATTCCTCTAGTTAAAGAATCTCAATACAAAAGCAAAATTACAGAATATAACAACAAAATAGAAGCGTTTAATCAACATTGTGACAGTATAAGAAATGTCCGTTCGCAAACTGAGCGAGAGCTCTCCTTTGGTCAATTTAAACTCGGCGACACTTATTTTTCTTGTGTTTCAAAAATAGAAAGAAACGATGAGTATTCTCTAAAAAGTAAGAATTTAAATAGTGACGATTTAACAATAAATGACATTGACTATATATCTATTGTTGATACTATTTTACATGTGAAAACTAATTGGAATAACGAAGATCTTACTATTAAATTATACTTTGTTCATCAAAGACTAATTGCTCTTAATTTCTCACCACAGGAAACTGATGGAGACAGCCTTTTGGTATCATATATTGCAAAGTATGGTGAGCCCGAATCTCACTTGAGTTTAATTGATGGATTTGAATGTAATCTTTCTGCCTACGAATATTCGCTGGGTTATTCGATGATGGAAGACAAACTAGTTCCGGAACATTTTTTTTGGACTTATAAGAATGCTCTAATTAATATAAACTATTATAGGCATAGACCTTATTCCTCTTATGCTAAAATGCTCGCAGAAGGTATTAATATATTATACTTCGACCGAAAGGCTGAAAAATTATTGCAAGAACATAAGAAAGAACAGCAACGGAAGGCCAGAGCTTCCGAAAAACGCCGTAGCGATTCTTTACGACTGGTTCGTGAAGCAGAGGAACGGCAGCGTCAAGAACAACGCCGCCAAGAAGAATTGAATCATCAACGCTCAATGGAACAGATATAGACTATGGGAGATTGTAAGTATTGTGGCAAAAGTGCAGGAATCTTCTCCCACGCACATAAAGAATGTGAGGAGAAGCATAACCAAGGTATTACTATCTTGGAAGGGGCCTTGCGTTCGTTCTTTAGAAACGCAACGCCCGCTTCGGAGTTGCAGCGTGTAGTGTCGCTTGTTAGACAGGCACACTACGCTACCGAAGCTGATGTTGCAGCTTCGGCAGCAAAGTGTTTGGATGAATGGGCGAATGTCATACACTGGCCATTCCATACGCCGCATTTACAAAAAGTAAAAGATCTGTTGGCTTACATTGGGGTGTCTTATGAAGCCATCAATGCAAATGGCTCTCTAGACAGGCTATGTCAAAAGATGCTTCGCGGCTTCATGGCAGAGTATTTTACCAATCAGAAAACGCTCCAAAGGTCGCTGCAAATCTCTCAGCAGGTCATGCGTACCATGCCCCTGAGCAGACAGCAGCAGCAAGATGCTTATTATGAGATGCTGGGACAGGCAGGAAAAAATTTTCTCAAAGATGGATTTATGACACCTTCGGAACAGCAAAAGGTAGACGAATATGTTTCTACTCTTGGATTGTCTCTCAGCAACCTTCCTGCAACTTTGAAGAATACAGCTATAGAGGAACTTGGTCAGGCATCCATTCTTACAGATTTACAGCAGGGGCGGACTCCACGATATAATATCCAAGCACCCATTATCCTGACAAAAGGCGAAATAGCTCTTTGGTGCTACAACAATGTCACGATGTATCAGGAAAAGGTTCGCCGTGAATACGTTGGCCGTCATGGTGGATTCAGTTTTCGTATAATGAAAGGTGTCACTTATCGCACCGGTGGGTTCAAAGGCCATCCGGTAGAAACCAGCTATATGGAAAATATGGGCCTGGGTAGCTTGTATGTGACCAATAAGAATATCATTTTCATGGGACAAACTCGCAGTATTAAAGTTCCATACACAAAGATTATCGGCATCAATCCTTATTCTGATGGTATGGAAGTGCAGCGCGACGGAAATAATGTAAAACGTCTTACTTTCCAAGGCTTTGATTGCTCATTTATTCTTAATATAATCTCAATAATGAATGCAACGTAATGACAATAGCTGAAGCAATAGAAAAGTTGGTTTCACAATTTGGAATGTCAATAATAACAGAAAGACGTTTCATTTATATGATTTCTGATTATCATTCATTTAAAGATAATCAGGCTCATAAACACGTTTTAACTGCAATTCTTCAAAATAGTGATATAGTTAAATTGACAAATGCAAAACCTGATGAAATAGATTTGTTGATTAAACAAATAACCCATTCCATATCTGATGAATATGGTTTTAAAGATGACATTATCATATTTGTCCTTAATGAAATTCTTACGGGTTTAAATATAAAACCAAGATCTATAAGAAAACGTACTAATCCTATTTCAATATCAGCAGGTGAGACTCGAATAAGTAAATACACATCTCATACAGAGATTAAGCACTATTCTGGCAGTGAATTGCTAGAAATCTTAAAAGGTTTCTTCATTCCACCTAACGTTTATGATTTAAGCGACATAAGTATTAAGTTAAAAGAAGAGTTAGGGCAAGACAAATGGTATAAGTTGTTTAACTATTTCCTTAATATGGGGGTTATCAGACAAAAAAACAGTTTGTCTGGTTATACTACGGATTTGCAGAAAGCATATGACTTCCTAAATCTCCATGGTGAAGCATTTGTGCATAAAGGCCCTTTAGCTATCGCAAATAACATCTTACAAGGTAAACTTATTCCTTTACAGGAACTATCTATAGAAAGAATAAAATATACTTATGATATAAATACAGAGAGCGCGAAGAAGGTTATAATATTGTTACAAGAAGATGGACATGCATTAGATGTTGACTCTCCTATCACGCCTTTAATAATGGTTTCGAAGTTATTGATTAAGGGGAAATCATTACAATTTGCCCTCAAATCAATTGATTTGCAATACCAGAATGATACTTTAAATAAATTTATGGCATCAGGTTTAATAGGTGAAGATGGATGTTTAGATAAGGATTTCTTTAACTTCAATTATTATCTATCAACAGGAGATTTCGTAAAAAAGATACTATACGTTATTATGTTACACAATAATAGAACATTATTTTAAATGAGCATTTTCTCTAAGTTATTCGGTTCAAGAAAATTTGAAACCTCATCTACAGAAGAAATGGTCTCTTCCAGTACAGGAGAAGACCAAAAGCAGAATACCTCAAAAGGGGAAAAGGAATCACGTACTTTTGATAATGTGGATTCCCAAATTATTAACTTTAAGAAAGAAGAACTCCCGTTTACTCCAAATAATATTCCAGAGGGAATTCGTTTCATTGTTGAAACACAGGGTAAAAATTATCTTTCGTCTAAAGGTTTTATCAATATACTCAATGATTACCATCTTCTGAAAGATTTAAAGGCGGTAAGGAGTGTTTTATTGAATATTCAACAAGACGGATTTATGGAAGAACTTATCAATACAGATTCTTTTCAACTGTCAGCATCTTCTATAAAAAAGAAAATCGTTTCTGACTATGGAGTAAAGGAGAAAATTGTTTCCTATGTTGTAGACTCAATCGGCTATGGTTTGTCTTTAGTCGAGCCTAAGCCTATATTAGAGGAGCAGCAACCATCATCTCCTGATAAAGAGGAAGAAAATCCAATAAAGATGAAAAATGATCCCACCACATCTGTCTCAACACAAACACTTCCATATGATCCAAAGCGTGATATTGATAATTATCACTATCCAACTCTTGATTTACTGAGAATATACGATGATGGGAATCCGTATATCGACATGGCCGAACAAACAGAAAACAAAAACAATATTGTTGATGTTCTCAGGACTTTGGGTGTTGAAGTGAGTACAATTAGAGCCTTAGTTGGACCTTCCGTTACTTTATATGAAATGACTTTAGCCCCAGGCGTTCGTCTTACAAGAATAAGGAACAACGAACAGACTATAGCTATTCGTCTGGCTAAACAGTGCCGTATAATAGCTCCAATTCCAGGGAAAGGAACTATAGGCATTGAATTACCTAATCAGAGGCCAGCAATTATCTCAATGTTGTCTCTTGTCAATTCTAAGAAATATCAAGAATCAACTTTAGACTTGCCTTGTCTTGTCGGGAAATCTATTGACAATGAAATTGTACTTCATGACCTTACAATAGAGAACCTCCTTATTGCTGGTGCTATGGGACAAGGGCTTAAGAGCATTCTTGATAGTATTCTTTTGTCACTCTTGTTTAAACGGCATCCTGTAGAAATGAAATTTGTTCTTATTGACCCAACAGGCAGTTTCTTCAATGTCTACAGAAAGTTAGATAAGCATTTTCTCGCAGCAATTGATACATATATGGATGATCCGATTATCTCATCAGTCACAAGTGCTGTTGAAACGCTGAATTCTTTATGTATAGAAATGGAAGCTCGTCTCCAACTTTTAAGAAGTGCTGTAGTTAGAAATATTTCTGAATACAATCAAAAGTTTGTTTCAAGATTCCTTGATCCATGGAAAGGACATAAATATATGCCACGCATTGTTCTTGCCATTGCTGAGTATGCAGACTTTTTAGCTTTTACTGGAACTGAATTTGAACAACTAATTACAAGACTTGCTCAACGTGGTAAGATTGTTGGCATTCATATAATAATAGCAACAGAACAGCCCACAAACAAAGTTGTTTCACCATCTATAAAGATGAATTTTCCTTCCAGAATCGCACTACGTGTTGCTTCGCATCTGGATTCTGCTACAATACTTGAGCAACACGGAGCAGAAAAATTGATAGGGAATGGTGATGCTTTGTATTCCAAAGGCTTATCGCTTACCAGAATACAGTCACCCTTCAATGATGAGATTGAAATTGATGAAGTATGTCGCTTCATTTCTTATCAGCAGGGCTATTTAGAGCCTTATGAATTGCCCAACCCGAATCCTGAGCCAGAGCCTACTTATGATGTTGATATGAATCATCTTGATCCATTGTTTGAAGATGCCGCTCGGTTGATAGTGATGAGTCAGAGTGGTTCAACTTCACTAGTACAAAGAAAATTTGCTATTGGCTATAATAGGGCAGGCCGGTTGATGGATCAACTAGAAAAAGCTGGAATTGTTGGTGCCGCCCATGGTTCGGCCCCAAGGGATGTTTTTATTCAAAACGAATCTTCATTAGAACTTATATTAAGTAAATTTAGGTAAAATAATAATCAAAAGATATTCAAATGAAAGAACCATTATTTACAGCGGAAACGCTTAACATTATATCTTATGTTTTTCTTGTCGTAGTCTTCCTATGTTTTTTAATGGCATGGGTATATTTCCATATTCAAAGGAAAAATGATTGTCTTATAAAGAAGCGCCGTTGGATTGAAAATCTTCCAACCCTCATATCTTCAATTGGTGTTCTTGGTACTTTCGCAGGTATCACTTTAGGTCTGATAAACTTCGACCCTAATAACCTTGATGAGAGTATTCCGCTATTGTTAGGCGGATTAAAAACTGCATTCTTTACTTCTTTAGCTGGTATGCTGGGATCAATGATTCTTTCAAAAATTGTAAGTACTGGCTATGATGATAAGGACAAAGGTGTATCAGACATAAATCAAGCAGCAAGTTTGATTACGCAGTCTGTTGCCAATATGGAAAAAGCCAATGCCCAAAAACTTGAAGCCATAGAATCTACTCAAAAACAATTTGTTGCTAAGTTGGATGCTTTGGCTGACAAACAGAATGGTTTCTTTTCTTCGCTATTGAACATCTTGCAAGAACAGTCAAAGAATCAACAAGAAATAAGGACTTCTCTTTCTGTTATAGCCAATCATGCAAACGAAGCCAAGACAATCTTGGGCACAACTAATGCTGTTACCGTAGAACTGGCAGCTTCAGCTAAAGAACAGAATCATCATTTGGAAACTTCTATTCAGAAACTCGATGACCTAAACAATGCCATTGATGGAAGGTTGGAAAGCATTACCATTTCAGTTGGAAATGTTGAAGAAGCAGTCGGAAAACAGACGGAAGCGGTTAATTCTGTGAATGAGAATGTAGCTGAAATTGTAGAAGCTTCTACTGGTACATACTCGACTCAGAATGAGATTATCGAGGAGATTAAGAAACTCAGCCCAGTAATACGAGATGAGGTTACAGAGATTGAGGAAAAGATGAGCGAAACCAATGTTTTATTGACAGAAAAGTTTGAAGAGTTTTCAGACCTTCTTAAAAAGAGTAATACCGAAGCCTTGGTAGAGGTTATGAAGGGAGTAACAGAGGAGTTTGAGAAACAAATGAACGCTCTCATAAGTAAACTAATACAGGAGAACTTTGAACAACTGAATCAGAGTGTGGCCACTATGGTTCAGTGGCAACAGGATAATAAGGATATGATTGAAGCCCTCACCGCTCAATATAAGCAGATGAACACTGACTTCAAAGCAACTTCTACAACATTACAGAAGGTTGGTACTGATACCAAACAGCTTGTCAGCGACGGAGGCAGATTGGAAGCAATTATCAGAGGCCTTGAACTCGTGATGGCACAGGATAAGAACTTTGTCGCAACCGCAGAGTCTATGAAGAAAGCAGCGCTAATGAACGAAAAGAACATGCAGGAGTACCAGGAGTACACACGTAACTTGAATGTTTGGGTGCAGAAACAGCGTGACTTCGTGGAAGGTGTTAAAGAGTTGATTAAGAAACTGGAAGACTTAGATAAGTTAAGAGACTTCAATGGTGACTTCTGGGCTGAGACAAAGAGAAACCTCGAGGAAGGTCTTGGTCTGGTGAAGAACGCAGCCTTCTTCCAGAGGAAGGAACTAGAGAACATGGATCAGCATTTCTACAACAGGCTGGGTGAGACTCTTGCACAGTTGGATGAGTGTATACAGGCAATGGTTAAACAGAAAAAATAGTCTATGGCAAAACATAATGTATGGATGTCGGTCTCTGACCTAATGACAGGTCTGATGATTATATTTCTCTTTATTGCGATTGCATATATCAGTCGTGTGAAGAAGAATCAGACTGTGCTAACTGACTTCGTGGATGTGAAAACTCAACTCCATGATAAACTGATTGATAAGTTTCAGTCGGACACGGCACGTTGGCAGATGACAATTGGGCGCGATTTGAACATGACATTTACTAACCCTAACGTCCTATTTAAAACAGGTAGCTATGACCTGACACCTGAATTTAAGGTTATTCTTGACGAGTTCCTTCCCAAGTATTTTGATATTCTTGTTAAAGACACCATGTTCAGGCATCAAATTAAGGAAATCAGAATTGAGGGTCATACTGATAATGTACCCGCTCCGCAGTTTCATAAAGACCCTTATATAGCAAATGCAATTCTTTCACAATTACGTTCTGTTAGTGTTTTGTGGCATTTCAGAACAATGCCTGCTTTTGCTAAATATTCCGATGAAGAACGTAAAATGATTGAATTTTGGCTTACGGCCAATGGCTTGTCTTATGGAAGAGCCCTAGATGCAGATGGAAATTTTTGTTATGAATCAGGGAAACCAATTAATTTAGATAAATCGCGTCGAGTAGAATTTCGCATTGTGACTTCTGGTGAAGACGTTTTGGAGGACTTCGTAAAACATAACCGATAACACTATGGCAAAGCTGACCAATATACCACCTAAAGAGAAACAGGAGAAAGCCACTCCAATACATGCCTTTGAGGGCTTGCAAAAACTACTACGCTCCATGGGGTATAATGTCCGCACGGCTAATGGATATAAGGCCATGCAGACAAAGGATATTGGTAGAGACGAAATACGCAACATCACCATTAAAGACGATGGTATTTACTATAAAGATGATGATGGAGAACTACGAAAAATCTTCATGTATAAACGCAAATATCACCTTGAAGAATATGGTAAACCTCGCTTCCACATTAGACAGTGTGAAGTGATAAGTGACTTCATGCGCAGGGGATCATTCAATGCAGAATATCGTGGTGCCAACATCGAGACGGTGAAAGTTATAGATACGGACAATGGAAATACTGAAACTTCAGTGTCTGAGTTGCCATTATGCAAATATTGTCAAGGCATGGCAGCTGCAGAATTTCCAAGAGTGATAACTTCAAAAGAGTTTGTTGAGAAGCTGAAAGAGGAAGGTGAAGCTATGGAACCTCAGGAAGACGTTGAAGTTGACTTCAGAGGATATACAAAAGACTGGCGACAAATTCAGAATGCCTATCTCCAGAAATCGAACTATACTTGTGAATCCTGTGGCATACACATAGAAAATGCGTATGATTATCGTTTCCTGAGAGTTCACCATAAAAACAACAAAAGGGCTGACAACAGGCAGACCAACCTGATCTGCCTTTGCCCTAGGTGTTATAATAAAACAAGGAAAGACGCTCCTTCCAAAGCTGAGAATGATATATTGAAAGATTTTAACGACAAATATAAAGACGCAAATGGATAAGGTTCTAACGCACATTCAGAATGCCATACAGACATATGGCAGAGAGATAATAGCCGAAAGGCGTATTATCTACCTCCTTGCAGATTATGGCGTGTTGAAAGACCTGCCTGCCGAAAGGCATATCCTCATGGATATTATCAATGAGGGATATGCCGAACAGCTTCTTGCACTGCCCCCGGATAGACAGGACAACAGCCTTAGAATTTGTGCTTTTATTTCTGAGATACATAAAAAAACGGGCTACCAAGTCCAAAAACTGATAACTGTATTCAAATGGTTATCAGATGGCCTTGGTATCACGACCGTCCCATTTGAAACGATTCTTCAGGTTGAAAAAGAAACTCCTATTAAGGATATTATTATAAAAGGAACGTATAGGGTGAAAGATCCACGTTCCGCATCTTCCTATTATACTCTTCCTGTCAAAGGATTATTCAAAATAACGTCGAATGTTCTTCCGAGTCAAGATACAGCTGATAACATCATACAAAATGCAAAAAGAAAGGCGACAGAACAACACATTCTGTACGTCCTTTCTCAATTTAAAGTTGAGGTTGCTGACATTGATTTTGTAGAAACAACATCGATGTACTTTGCAAAAGTAGCATTGGCATCTAATATCAGAATGACAAAACTGATATACCTAAAAGACTTAATTGCTGAGTCAATAGCTTCCAATGGTAGTCGCTTGATAGCTCCAATTCCTGGAACCGATAAAGTAGGAATAGAATTGGTGAAAGAAGATCCTATAGCTCCTTCATTTCATTCATTATTTAATAATGTGCCAGATAGCAATGAACTAACATGCATTTTAGGTATATCTTCAGACGGTTCACCACTTTCTGTTGATTTAACTAAAATAGGCCATGTGCTTATTAGTGGGCAACAGGGTAGCGGAAAGTCAAGTACGCTCAATACTATTTTACTATCACTTATTAGTTTATATTATCCTTATGAACTAAAATTTGCTTTATTCGACCTTAAATCTTCTGCCTTTGCTGCTTACGAAGACATAGCTAAACCATTTTTGACTTTTTCTGACAAGGGAGTGATTTTTGGTGATAATGCCCCATCTGCCGTAAAACTTCTTTCTGGCTTGGACGCGGATTACTCCTATAGAAAAAAACTGTTTTCAAAAGCTTCTGTTAACAGTATTGCGGAGTATAATGAAAGATTCTTAGCTGGCGATCTCAATCCTATAGATGGGCATCATTTTTTACCTTGTATGATTATTGCCATTGATGAATTGTCTGAATTGTCTGATGTTCCTAATGCTAAAGGGATAATAACAAAACTACTTTCTGATGGTGCTCAATTAGGTATTCATATAATTGCAGCAACTCGGCAAAGAATTAGACGCAATATCCTTTCTGAAGAGATGAAAAAGGCTTTCCAAGGCAGAATTTCCTTTAGGCAAGAGACATCCATAGACTCGAAATCATTATTGGAAACGCCTGATGCAACAAACCTATTTGCTGTTGGTGATGGATTATTTCTTGATACTACATCATCAACACTTTCGCGGTTCTCCTCTCCATGTATTGACCTGAATATGAAGAAGTTTCTCTTCCAATTCATATCCTCCCAACCTTCTTGTAGTGAAACATACATGTTGGATGTTTCCAACAAAATTTCAACTACCCTTTCAGCAGATGTTCCTGTAGATAGCGCTACCGATGACTTAATACCACAAGCCGTAGAAATATTGCTCCATTCGGAAAAATGTAATGAGGCTGCAATTCAGAAAGCGTTGGGCTATTCCTTTAACACAGCTCATCGCATATTGCTTCGTTTAGACGAATTGGGTATTACAAAGAAAAATGGTAATGTCAGGACTCTACAATTAAACGATATATCTCAAATCGAATCTTATTTGCAATAATAATACTGTATATTTACTTTCCAAAGTGTACGGATCATGGCTATTGACAATTGCATCCAAACTGTCGTAATACACTCGTCTGTCCTGAAGTTGAACTAGCATTTTCTTAATCATGTAACTCAGTTACATCCATTCCTTTATGCTCTTTTGCCTAAATTCATTTAAATGTGAGGGCAAAATTACCAATAATCAGCATAATTTCTCTATCTTTGTGCCAAGATTTGAGAATAATTAGGAT
>JAEEGL010339855.1_pt1 | contig 12685 bp, 11 predicted proteins | sample 9134231 | NCBI WGS metagenome assembly JAEEGL01 (sample SAMN16246548, study PRJNA631951) | gut metagenome | biome: gut microbiome; feature: rumen; material: fiber-attached | host: Bos | place: Iran: Karaj | collected 2018-10
AGGCGGGAGAAGAGTTCTTTGCATACATGGGGGTTTCGTCACTTGCGGAAGCCAGAAAACTCGATGCCATATTCATTCGCGACAAATATGCCGAATTCGTAAAGGATCATCCGAGATTTGCCCCTGTAGTTGACGGTAAATTTGCGGTATCCGAGCCTTATGACAGATTTGCGGACGGTTTCTATGCCGATATTCCCGTAATGGCCGGAAATACGATAGATGAATTTACTCTTCCTACACCCGATATCATCCTTGACGGTAAATATACCGGTAAGCCGCTTAATATCGTTGAAGCATCGGTTAAGGGAGTGTTCAACAAAGTCGGAGCGAATCCTTCCAAGAAGCCTGTATATTATTACAGATTTATGCCCGATATCCCGGGTGAAGACGATCCCGGATGTTTCCATTCGTGCGACCTGTGGTTTTGCTTCAATACTATTTCAAAATGCTCAAGACCTTATAAGGGACGTCATTTTGAACTTGCGGATGCCATGAGTTCGTATCTTGCAAACTTTGTAAAGACCGGCGATCCCAACGGATGCGACAGAGCGGGTGATCCGCTTCCCACATGGTCAAGATATGACATTACCGACCGTAACGAGATGAACTTTACGATGGAAGGTCCCAAAGCCGGTAAAGACAAGAATGAATTTATCTATAAGATGTCCGAACTTCTTACCGGAAAACGCCAGGGCTACAATCCTTACCTTCCTTCATGGGAATACATCCCCGACGGCGAACCTTATGTATTCGGTGACAGAGTATATGTTTACGGTTCACACGATACATTTAACGGTGCCACATTCTGTCTCGGCGACTATGTATGCTGGTCGGCATCGGTAGACGATCTTGCCGACTGGAGATATGAAGGCGTTATCTATGAAAGCACTCAGGATCCTTTCAATCCGGACAGACATATGTGTCTTTACGCACCCGATGTGACTCAGGGCCCCGACGGAAGATATTATCTTTTCTATGTGCTTGACAAGGTAGGCAACGTTTCCGTTGCGGTATGCGACACACCTGCGGGAAAATATCAGTTCCACGGATATGTTCACTATAAAGACGGTACACTTTTAGGCAACAAAGCATGCGACGAGCCTCAGTTCGATCCCGGCGTTCTTACCGAAGGTGACAGGACTTACCTTTACACCGGCTTCTGCGGACAGACCGATGCATCAAGGCATGGCGCTATGTACACATGTCTTGACAGTGACATGTTAACTCTTCTTGTAGATTCTCCGAAGTTTGTGGCTCCCGGCAAGATGCATTCGGAGGGCAGCAGCTTTGAAGGACATGCATTCTTTGAAGCTCCTTCGATCCGCAAGAACGGCGATACATATTACTTTGTATATTCTTCGGAAGTTATGCACGAACTTTGCTATGCGACCAGCAAGCGCCCCGACGGAGATTTCAAATACGGCGGAGTTATCGTAAGTAACTGTGATAAGGGTATCGATTCCTACAAGCCTGCCGATTTTCCGACCGGATTCGGCGGCAACAACCACGGAAGCATCGTTCAGATCAAAGACAAATGGTATATTTTCTATCACAGACAGACCAACAACCACTGGTTCTCAAGACAGGGCTGCATCGAAGAGATCAAATTCAATCCCGACGGAAGCATTACCCAGGTTGAGATGACTTCCTGCGGTTCCAATAACGGCAATCTTCTTAACGACAAGGCCGAGTATCCCGCATACATTGTTTGCAACATGTTCAGCGACAAAAAAGAAACCTATGTTGCGGAAGGTCAGCCCTATGTTACCCAGCTCGGCGGTGACGGTGATGTCTGCTACGGCTTTATCAAGAACGTGACCGCAGGATTTACATTCGGCTTTAAGTACTTTGACTTAAAAGATGTTAAGGGATTCTACGTTCGTGTTAACGGATACGGTAACGGAACGTTCGAGATCCGCACAGAGATGGGCGGCGATGTACTCGGCACGATCCATGTACAGAACGCAAATATCCGTACAAGGTTTGAGACCGACGTTAAACTTCCTAACGGTAAGACCGCGATCTACCTTACCTACACGGGCGGCGGCAACGTAAATCTCCATTCCTTCGGTTTCATACACTGACGGACAGGTCCGGGACAATACCGCGACACATTGTAAAAGAGCCATACAAATTCATACGGCCGGGGATGTTTCCCCGGCTGTTTTGTTACCCGGTGTTGCATACACATTGCAGTGACTGATAAAATAATATTTTGAGATCGCAGGAGGGTTGGGAGGATAATGCCATGATCGTTGAAAAAAAGGAAATTATATTAAAAGACGGAAGAAAAGCGATCCTCAGGAGTGCGCGGGATGAGGATATCCCGGGTATGCTTGAATATCTTTATATTTCGGCAGGGGAGACGGACTTTATTCTCCGTTATCCCGAGGAATGCGGCAAATACACCGCCGAAGGTGAGAAGGAACTGTTTGACAGAGTCAATGCTTCCGATAACGAGGCTATGATCGTTTGTCTGGTAGACGGGAAAGTGGCAGGTAACTGCCAGATCGTATGGAAGACCGGCATAAAGACACGCCACAGGGCGCAGGTTGCGATCGCACTCTTAAAAGAATTCTGGAATCTCGGTATCGGAACCGCTATGTTTACCGAAATGATCGATATAGCCCGGTCAAATCCCGACATAATACAGATGGAACTTGAATTTATCGAGGGTAATACACGCGCAAGGGCCCTTTATGAAAAGATGGGATTTCGCATAACGGGCGTTAAACCCAATGCCATAAGACTTAAAGACGGTACGCTTCTTAACGAGTATCAGATGGTACGAAAAATGTAGAAAGCATACGGGTTTATTTTTGTGTTAGAATACCGAGATTGTGGTATAATTATTTCGTATGCCGACTAAAAGCCGGCGGGATCGGAAAAGCTTATGGACAACAGATTATCGGAATTAAGAAGTGAAATAGATAAAATAGATGACGAGCTTGTAAAACTCTTTGTAAAAAGGCAGGAAACTGCCGCAGCCATCGGTAAATATAAGGCCGAAAATAACATTACGGTCACCGATGCCGCAAGAGAAGAAAAGGTCATAAGTAAGGCAAAAGAACGGGCCGGAGAAGAATACGCCGATGACATCGCGGAACTTTATAAGACTGTTCTTTCTCTTTCCAGACAAAAACAACGAAGAGACAATAATATAAAATAATAGATATTCATGGCACGGATCATAACCGAGAGCCGGGTAAAGGCACGAAACGGAGTTTTATGAAATTCAAAGGATTATTAAGAAACGAATATGCAACAAGGTGGGACAACGCATACCCCGTAGGTAACGGTACCATAGGGTGTCTTGTGTTTGGAAATCCCTTAAACGAAAAGATCGTGACAAGTCACGAAGATCTTTTCATTCCCATGCCCGAGAATAACGATGCACGTCCCTTTAAAACAGCCGGCTGCATAGATGAGATGCGTAAACTCATCCTCGAGGGAAAATATAAAGAAGGTACGGAACTGTTTCTGCGTACGGCTGAAAAAGACGGCTATCCCTTTGATCAGATCATATGGACCAATCCTTTCGAGACTGCGACAGAGATATATCTTGATGTTGCCGATAAGGGAGATGTTTCAGATTATGTTTCGCGCCTTGATTTTTCGACGGGCGAACTGGTAACTTCGTTTAAATGCGGTGACAATGCCGTAAAAAGGCGTTCTTTTGCATCGCGTACTCGCAATGTGTTCGTAATGTTATGCGAGTCTTCCAAACCCTCGGATTATACGGTTTCTGTCGGCGAAAACGAAGAGATACACGACATGGCCGGTATCGATCACCGCATCGAAGACGATCTTATCGTATGCAGGGCCACTCACGCCGAAGAAGAAAGCGGATACGTATCCGCTCTTAAGATAGAGACCGACGGAACGGTTGAAGGAATGTCCGGTGAACTCGCCGACCGTGGACTTTTGGTCAAAGGTGCCACCAGAGTCATGATACTTTTTACCATCACTCCCTGGCAGAACAGGCTTGAAGCGGCCAAGGTAAAGGCGGTCCGTACGCTCAACGATACACCCGTTAACTATGACGTTCTGTTAAAAGAACACTTAACGATCCATGCGGAACTTTTCGGAAGAGTCAGGGTCACGCTTTCGGAAAGCGACAAAGAATACACCAACGACGAATTAAAGGCTATGGCCGAAAAGGACGGTATATCTCCGGAACTTCTTGAAAGGATGGCTGATTACGGCCGGTATCTTGAGATAACGAGTTTCGGAAAGCAGCCCCCGAACCTCCAGGGAGTATATAACGGAACCGCAAATCCGCCGTGGAGCGCCGATTACACACTCGATGAAAATATCCAGATGATGATGTGGCAGGTGCTTCCGGGATCGCTTCCCGAATTTGCAAGAGTCTATTTTGACTGGCTTGAGTCATATGTTGATGACTTTAAGAAAAACGCAAAGACCATATACGGCGTTGACGGTGTTTTCTGTGCATCCAGGGTTTCGCTTACTGACGGTATTCACAGACATTTTTCATTCATGTTCCCTATGGCCTTCTGGACTGCGGGAGCGGGATGGTTAAGTTCCGTTTACGAAGATTTTTACGAATATACAGGCGATAAGAACATACTGTTAAGAGGTGTTAAATACTGGAAAGAAGTTGTGAAGTTCTATGAAGGCTTTCTGATCACCGACGAAAAAGGAAAGTTCATGTTTGTTCCTTCCTATTCTCCCGAAAATACGCCTCTCGGCCACGATTCGCCGACCGCGATCAACGCAACAATGGATGTGGCTATCGCCAAGGAAGTTTACACGAATCTCATCAATGCATGTGAGATACTTGATATCGAAGGCGAGAACATCGACAAATGGCGTGATGAACTTTCAAGGTTCCCGGATTATACGGTTAACGAAGACGGTGCTTTAAAAGAGTGGCTTCCGGAATTTTTGAAGGATGATTATCACCACAGACATTCATCCCACCTTTATCCGGTATTCCCCGGTAATGAAGCCCTCAGATCCGGCAATGAAGATCTTTTCAGGGCATGTCACAAAGCCGCAGAGTTACGGCTTATCGACGGTGTTGACGCCATATCCGGGTGGGGACTTGCACATCTTGCAAATATATGCGCGAGACTGAACGACTCGGATCTTTGGTACAAAGCTTTAAACAGACTTATAACCGTATTTACTTACGACAACCTCTTTACGACGCACAATGAGCACGTTCTGTTCCAGATGGATGCAAACCTGGGTATTACCGCAGCGCTGTATGAGGCATTTCTGTATTCGGATACGGAGAAAGTCATTCTTTTCCCTGTTATATCGGACAAGTTTAAGTTTTTGTGCGTAGAGGGCTTAAGAGCCAAAGGACAGATCCATGTGATAAGGCTTGAACTGGATGATGATACGGTGATAGCACACCTTGAAAACCAGGGCCGCAAGCCTATGAGAATACTGTCTCCCAAGGGCTTTTCCTTTGAAAACGGCGACAGGGAAGTGATGCTCAATCCGGGCGGAGTCGTTATGTTAAGAGCGGTTAAGCGGAGTTGAAAAAAGTGTTATTTCTGTTTTCAAAAATAAGGAGTATATGATAAAATGGATACCGATAAGCGAAAAAGTCGCGATGAGCGTCTTAAGAAAGGTTTTTTCGCAGTATTCCTGTTTCTTATCATATTTCCGTGGTTTGTGGTCGCGTTTTTGCATGCCGGGAACGAGCGTCTTACCGAAGAACTGGATTCCGACAGATCGCTGATAGACGATTATCTTCTGCAGATAGAGACATTATCGGAAAACACGCAGTTCGCCGCCGATCCGGGAAAGTCGGAAACCGGCGAGGTGAACGGACCGAGATATAATGTTGAAGCTATGACAGAAGAAGAGATCGCGGCGCTGTCACTCAGTACCGAAGAACTCTACGACGGATACAGGAAGGTCTATCTTACATTTGACGACGGTCCCAGTGCAAACACGGAAGCGATACTTGATATACTGAAACAATACGATGTCAAGGCCACTTTCTTTGTGATAATGAGAGAGGGCCGCGAATTTGAGGATCTTTACAGGCGGATAGTTGATGAAGGGCATACGCTCGGCATGCATTCGTGCACGCATGTTTATTCGACACTGTACAAAGATGAGCAGTCATTTAAGGAAGACACGGAAAGACTCAGGAATTTTCTTTATATGGTAACGGGTGTGGAATCCGATTATTACAGATTTCCGGGCGGAAGCTCCAACAAGGTTTCACCCGTTGACATGAGAATATATGCAAAGATACTGGAAGACGAGGGAATAGAGTATTATGACTGGAACATGTCGTCTCAGGATGCGACTTCCCCGATACTTCCCAAGGAAAGCATAGTTCGTAACGTTACATCGAACATTAAGTATTTTTCGGAGCCGATGATCCTTTTTCACGATACCGGCTCAAAAGTCACCACGGTTGAGGCATTGCCTGAGATCATCGAATATATCCAGAGCCTTGATAACACGGTGATCTTACCGATTTCCAAAGATACCAATCCGATTCAGCATATATCGGTGGAATAATAATAATTTCCGGAAGGAGAACTTAACATGGGATTTTTTACTGATTTAAAAGAAGACATTTCACAGGCAGTTGATGAACTGACGCCCGAAGAAGAACTCAGCGAAGCTGAAGTTCCCGCAGAAGAAGCTGAAGAGACGGCATCGGTTGAGAATATCGATCTTGACAATCTGCTTGACAGTCTTGACGACAAGGAAGAAAGAGAGATCGATCTTGCCGATCTTGCAAAATATACAGAACCCGAACCCGAGCCGGAACCCGCACCCGCTCCCGCGCCCGCTCCGATCCCTTCGGTCAGCGCACCTTCCAACAAGGCAACCGACGAGAATGCCGTTGTTACGGCAGGCATGAGCATCAAGGGCGATGTTGTTTCATCGGGTTCACTTGAAGTTCTCGGAACTATCTGCGGTAATATCCAGATAAACGGAAAACTCAACATCATCGGAACGATCGAAGGTGATTCCAAGGCAGCCGAGATCTATGCGGAGAATGCAAAGATCACAGGTGAAGTAAACAGCCAGGGCTCCGTTAAGATCGGACAGAGCACCGTTATCATCGGTAACATCTTCGCAACAAGCGCAGTTATCGCCGGTGCCGTAAAGGGTGATATCGATGTTAAGGGTCCCGTTGTTCTTGATACATCAGCCATCGTAATGGGCAATATCAAGTCCAAATCCGTTCAGATCAACAACGGTGCGGTCATCGAAGGTGTTTGCTCGCAGTGCTATGCGGATGTTTCACCTACCACATTCTTTGACGAGTTCAAAAAGAAATCCAAATAATATCCGACCGGGACAAGTTATAAATAACGTTTTTTGATCGGCGTGGAGGAAATATGCGTATTTTACTCAAGTTAAGCGGCGAAGCTTTGGCGGGAGACAAAAAGCAGGGTTTTGACGAAGCAAGTGTCAGAAAAGTAGCGGCTCAGGTCAAGGCTATAGCGGCGGACAACGAAATAGCCATAGTAACGGGCGGAGGTAATTTCTGGAGAGGTCGTACATGCAATGATATGGACAGGGTCAAGGCCGACCAGATCGGAATGCTTGCAACCGTCATGAACTGTATGTATGCTTCTGAAATTTTCAAGACAGAAGGCATCGATACCGAAGTCTTTACACCGTTCGAGGTAGGTACTTTTACAAGACATTATTCCAAAGAGGCTGCCGTTGAAGCAATGAAAGCCGGAAAGGTAATCTTCCTTGCGGGCGGTACCGGACAGCCGTATTTCTCGACGGATATGGGAACCGTTCTTTTTGCACTCCAGATTGAGGCCGAGAGCGTTCTTTTGGCCAAATCCGTAGACGGAGTATACGATAGCGACCCCGCCACAAATCCCAACGCCGTAAAATTCGACGAGATCTCGCTTGCGGAAGTTGTCGAAAGAAGCTTAAAGGTTGTGGATACATCGGCAAGTGCCCTTGCACTTGAAAATCATCTTCCGTTCATGGTGTTTGACTTAAACGAAGAGAACAGCATCATAAAGGCACTAAGCGGTGATTTTAACGGAACAAGGGTTACCGCATAAATAAAGGGTTACAACATAAGGAGAAGAGTATTATGGATGAGAGAATTTCACAGTATGGCGACAAAATGCAAAAGGCTTTTGATTTCATGGAGTCCGAGTTTGCATCGATAAGAGCGGGACGTGCCAATCCCCATGTTCTTGATAAGCTTCGTGTCGATTACTACGGAACACCTACTCCCATTCAGCAGGTAGGCAATGTTACGGTACCCGAGCCGCGTATCATTCAGATCGCGCCCTGGGAGAAATCCCTTATCAAGAATATCGAGAAAGCGATACTTGCATCGGACATCGGCATCACACCTTCCAACGACGGTACGGTCATCCGCCTTGTTTTCCCCGAACTTACGGAGGAAAGACGTAAAGATCTGGTCAAGGAAGTGCGTAAGAAAGGTGAGGATTGCAAGGTTGCCGTCAGAAATATCAGGCGTGACGGCAATGACGCATTAAAGAAACTTGCCAAGACCGAGATATCCGAGGACGAGATCAAGGATCTTGAGGATGAGCTTCAGAAGATCACCGACAAGTTTGTAAAAGATGTTGACAAGGCTGTTGAAGACAAAGCTCAGGACATATTAAAAGTTTGATGATAAATATCTGATCTATCGGGCAGGAGCCGGCGAATGTTTGGGTCCTGCCCATTATCATTGCGGAGAATTATTGTGAGTAATATACCAAATCATGTTGCGATAATACTTGACGGTAACGGCCGCTGGGCCAAGGCACACGGAATGCCCAGAAACTACGGACATCTCCAGGGAGCCAAAGCCGTCGAACAGATCTGTGAGGATGCTTATAATCTGGGCGTTAAATATCTTACGGTATATGCATTTTCGACAGAGAACTGGTCGCGTCCCAAAGATGAGGTTGACGCGCTTATGAAGCTCCTTAGAAACTACATGAAGAACTGTCTTCAGAGAGCTTCCAAAAATAATATGTGCGTAAGAGTCATAGGCGAGAAATCCCGTCTCGACGACGATATAAGGGAAAGTATCGAAAGACTTGAAGAGGGCACCAAAAACAACACGGGTCTTTTCTTTACGATAGCGATAAATTACGGTTCGAGGGATGAGATAACAAGAGCGGTACGAAAGATCGCACAAGACGTAAAAGAAGGCAAGGTCTCGCCCGAAGACATTACGGAAGAGATGATCGCAAAGAATCTCGATACAGCAGGACTTCCCGATCCCGATCTTTTGATACGTACATGCAACGAAAAGCGAATATCAAATTTTTTGCTCTGGCAGATATCTTATTCGGAGATATATGTTACCGATATCGCATGGCCTGATTTTGACAAAAAGGCACTTGAAAAGGCGATCGAAGAGTACGGCACCAGGACACGGAAATTCGGCGGTATCAAGGAGTAGGGCTGATCGTAAGATCACATAAAGGACTAAAAGGAAATGTTTTTTAAAAGGCTGATAAGCGGAGCCGTTATGCTGGCTCTTACATTTGTATTTATATATTTCGGCGGATATGCACTGGCGGCGATGCTTCTGTTTTTGTCGGAAGTCGCTTTCTTTGAACTCGGAAGAGCACTTAAGATCTTTGAAGGCAGGCAGAATGCACTGATGATATACGGTTATATCGCCGTTGCGGCATATTACTTCGTATTGTCATTGATCCCCGGACACCAATCGGCGGTTTTGTGCGCCGTGCTTGTGATAATAGGATTTTTGGCGATATATGTGTTTTCTTTTCCGAAGTATGACTCAAAGAACATAACATCGGCCGTCTTTTCGTTTCTGTATGCGCCCGTAATGCTTTCGTTCATGTTACTGACGAGGCAGTTTGAAGAGGGGCTCTTCATCGTATGGATGGTATATATCTGTTCGTGGGGTGCGGATACACTTGCTTACTGCGTGGGGATGCTTACGGGTAAGACGATCGGAAACCATAAGATGACACCCAAATTAAGCCCCAAGAAATCGATCGAGGGTGCTGTGGGCGGTATACTCGGTGCGGCTTTGATAGCATGGCTTTATGCAAAGTTTGTACTTAACAATTTCGCTCCCGGTCTTGCGGGAAAAGAGTTGGAATTTGCGATAATAGGCGGTGTCGGCGGAGCGATCTCCATGATAGGAGATCTGGCGGCATCTGCGATAAAAAGAAACGAAGATATCAAGGATTACGGTCATCTTATCCCGGGACACGGCGGTGTCATGGACAGATTCGACAGCGTTATCATAACGGCGCCCTTGATCTACATACTTGCCACGCTTTTGCTTGGCTGATGCGGTCTTGGGGACCGGACAGTTTCTTTATGAAAGATCGGGATAAAAAACTATGGAAAAAAGACTTGTAATACTGGGTTCTACCGGTTCGATCGGTACGCAGACTCTTGAAATAGTCGATAACAACGAAGGCCTTAGCGTGCTTGCGCTTGCCGCCAACAAAAGTGCGGAAGCGGTAGAACGGCAGGCCAGGAAATATAAACCTCTGTATTGTGTAATGTATGATGAGTCCGCGGCAGCAGACTTAAAAGTCAGACTTTCCGATACCGATATCAAAGTGCTGTCCGGTATGGACGGTCTTATAAGTGTTGTCACTCTTGACAAAGCCGATATAGTGGTGACCGCACTTGTGGGAATGATAGGCATACGACCTACCATCGAAGCGGTCAAGGCCGGCAAGACGATAGCGCTCGCCAACAAGGAAACGCTTGTGTGTGCGGGTCATATCATTATGCCGCTTCTTAAACAATACGGTGCAAAGATACTTCCGGTAGATTCTGAGCACAGCGCGATATTCCAGTCCTTAAACGGTGAAGACCGGGACAATATCGACAAGATACTTCTTACTGCCTCGGGCGGTCCTTTCAGAGGCAGATCTTATGATGAATTAAAAGATATGAGTGTTGAAAAAGCACTCGCGCATCCCAACTGGAGTATGGGTAAAAAGGTTACGATCGATTCGGCATCTTTGGTCAATAAGGGACTTGAAGTCATGGAGGCAAAATGGCTTTTTGATGTTCCCGCTTCAAAGATACAGGTTGTGATCCATCCCGAGAGCATTGTTCATTCAATGGTTCAGTATGTTGACGGAGCTGTAATTGCCGAACTCGGCATTCCCGATATGAAGCTTCCGATCCAGTATGCGCTTTTTTATCCCGACAGAAAGCCCATGAGAGATAATCGTGTCGATTTCTTTAAACTCGGCAAGATAACTTTTTACGAACCCGATGTTGAGACTTTTAAGGGACTTAAGTTTGCGTATAATGCAATTGAAAAAGGTGGCAATGCGCCTGTTGTATTTAATGCATCCAATGAATATGCGGTAAAGAAGTTTTTAAACAAAGAGATTAATTTTACCGCCATATACGATATTATCGAAACGGCACTCGACGAGATCCCGTTTAACGAAGCGGCAACGCTTGATGAGATACTTGAATGTGAAGCCGAGTGTTATGAACTGTTGTCAAAAAGGTTTTAGGAAAGATAAATGTCTATAATCTGGTTTATTATCATATTATCCGTGATCGTGATATCTCACGAATTCGGTCATTACATCATTGCCCGTGCAAACGGGATTCGCGTCAACGAATTTGACGTCGGTATGGGACCGACTCTTTTCTCATTTAAAAAGGGGGAGACCAAGTTTGCCTTAAAGGCTCTTCCCATCGGCGGGGCGTGCATATTTGACGGAATGGAAGATATGTTTGATCCCGATGCGGTCAATGCGACCGATGAAGACGGCAATCCCGTAAAAAGTGGAGATGAAAGATCGTTCCTTAATGCAACCGTCTGGGCAAGGATATCTACGGTTCTGGCGGGTCCGGTATTTAATTTCATACTTGCGATCCTTTTTGCGATGATAATCGTTTCCCGCGCAGGCACCGATCTTCCTACCGTGCAGGGCTTAACTCCGGGAAGACCGGCTGAACTGACAGGTCTTAGCATCGGAGATACCATTGTAAGTATTAACGGCGAAAAGATCCATGTATGGCGTGATATCACTCTTATCAGTATATTGAACGACGGTGAACCGTTAACGATCGAATATCTTCATGACGGAAAACTTGAGACTACCGAACTTACGCCTCAGTACAGTGAAGAAGAAAAACGTTTCTTTATAGGAATTGAAGGCGGTACCGATTTTAAAGACTGTAAAGGACTCGATCTGTTTAAATACAGCTGGTACGAACTTGTATTTAATTTCAGAAACACGCTTAAGAGTTTAAAACAGCTCGTTTTGGGGAAACTTTCAAGAGATGCGATATCGGGACCTGTCGGTATCGCACAGGTAGTAGGCGAAAACTATGACATTGCCAAGGATTACGGAATGGAAAGCGTGATCCTCACCATGATGAATATCGCGATGCTGCTTTCGGTAAACTTGGGAGTCATAAATCTCCTTCCTTTACCCGCGATCGACGGTGGCAGACTTGTATTTTTGCTCATAGAAGTCGTTCGAGGCAAACCCGTTCCTCCCAAGTATGAGGGGATCGTACATATCATCGGTTTTGTGATGTTCTTTATCATCATGATACTTGTACTGTTTAACGATATTTTGAAGTTTTTTCATTAATTGTGACGCTTTCGTTGCTTAAATGTTTTCTAAGCAACCGAATCGCAGGAGACTGTTATGGCATACAGAGATAATACCAAAGAGATACATATCGGCAACCGGGTTATAGGACACGGGAATAC
>JAEEGL012091177.1_pt1 | contig 12685 bp, 10 predicted proteins | sample 9134231 | NCBI WGS metagenome assembly JAEEGL01 (sample SAMN16246548, study PRJNA631951) | gut metagenome | biome: gut microbiome; feature: rumen; material: fiber-attached | host: Bos | place: Iran: Karaj | collected 2018-10
CTTAACTTCCTAACAGTTAAGTAATTGAAGGAATCGCTTTTTCCGGTTTTTAGAAAAATTCCTTCTAACTTCCTAAGGGGATATCAAAGTCAGAATTCCGGGATTGGATAAAAAATGGCAAAAAAAAATGAACCTCATGGGGAATACCATAAGGTTCCAATTAGTTGTCATGTTTTAGTTTTGTCACCAAAGAATCGACAAAAGTATCGTTTGCGTCGATTTACACTATCATTATTTCCGTTGTATAGTTGCAATATCAATAAAGGAGGCAAGCATAAATGGAAAATAAGTATTCAAAGATTGCACTAAACATTAAACGCCTTAGAAAGCAGCACAAAATGACACAGAAGAGATTAGCTGAGCTTCTTAATGTTACTCCTGCAACTGTGTCAAAGTGGGAAGTAGGTACCAACTACCCAGCCGATCATTTAACTGAGATTGCAGAAATATTCAATGTAACTGTTGATGACCTCTTAGGAAAAAAGATTAACCAGTCAACTGCTCCTACAGATCTATTCGAGCACATAGAAACATTCTGCCTTCCTAACAGGGATGGTGTCTTTGCAGATTTAGTTAAAGACAATATGTCAAGAAACTACCTAATCTATTTATATGACTTCCACTACGATGCCATAAAGTTGCTTGTACACTATTGCCCTTTTGAAAATTATACTGCTCAGTTATTTAAAGAGGAATTTTTGTCAATGTCTGACTCTTTTCTTCGATTGTATAGGGATAAATTAGATGCATCCGGAATGTGTGACGTTTCTCCGGAGGAAAGAGCCGTCATTGAATACACAGAAAAAGGGTTTGACGACATCGAGGACATGCATAAAAGACTTGGAATAGACTAATCATTTCGCTTAAAACTCATGTATATCTCTTTCTAAGATAATAAGTATCACACGCGTCAATGATACAAAAGCACCTGCCCAGGCAGTCACCAAAAACAAAGCTCCTACTACTGCCGCTGGAAGAAACATCGAGAATTTCAGACAAAAACCACAAATGTTATATAGCGCCAACAATATGACAATGTGTAAAAAACGTTTCATAGAAATCAGACCTCCCGGGATGGTTAACCAATTGCTCTCATCAATGCCATATTAGACACGCTTGTAATCTTTTTCCTTAATTTCATCTTTTTCTTCTGATATCTATCATGGCTCATTACTTCAGATACTGCGGGGCCCACATCCTGATTCTTATAGCAGAAATGAACGTGGTACTGGCCACCATCATGGCTATGGTATAACACCAATCCTGGGTATCCTTCCTTATTAAATTTTTTCATAATCCAATATTGCTTTGTTTCTGTACTTTTTAACTTTACCTGATCCTTCTGCCAATCCAAAACAACAAAGTATCCGCAAGTAAGAATCTTCTCTTCAAACTCGTCAAACATAATAATTTTCTCCATAAAACCAATAACTAGTGGAAATCAGTACATTCAGAACGAATGAACTGCAGCATCGTTTTTTTGCTGCGAGGGATAATATATCAAATAAAAAGTCTATTGTAAATATCTATCATTGATTTTTCACAAATGTAATTTTCTTTCAAATTTTATCATCAGATAGAACACAAAAAAAATAAGGGCACTAAAACTCGTGCCCTTACTTACATTAACAACTATCAATCCTGTTTTCCATAGCCTCTATTCTTGAGTTCTTGAGCGTAGCCCATTTTTGTACCAATATCATGGGAATTCTTAAACTCTCTAATCAACTTCTCATCACTATAATTAGTTGAACGTTCAGATGCTTTATAATAATTATCATTAGTTTTTTGTATTGCCTTGCCCGCTGCTTCTCCAGAAGCTCTTATCGCTTTGCCTGCTGCTTCTCCAAAAGAATCCCAAAAACTCATAGTCAGCTACCTCCATTCTTTCTTAAGTTTTTTAAAAACTCTAAATCCGCTTTTTCCTCTTCCTTCAATTCCCTTTTTCTACGTTTTAAATCAACATCTGTTTCAGACGTATCGTCTCGCTTAGAACGATTACAATGCTTGCAAATACACTGAAGATTGTACCTGGAATTCGTACCGCCCTTACTTTTGGGGATGATATGATCAATATCCATATCTCCCTTACGAAAACTTTTGCCACATTTTATGCATTTATACCATCCATAGTTTGAATCCGTATGCTCTAAACCCGTTTTTCGATAATTCGAAGACAATAATTCATCGTCTTCATCATTTACCATATCAAGGATCTCTCTGTCTCCAGCTGAACCACTCAGCCCTCGCATAAGGCCATCCAAAAAGCCCATAATACCTCCTTTATATAAAGTGAATCGTAAATAAAGCAAAGTACATATCTTACAAGCTCCTAGCATTATTATACTAGCTAATATTATCCGTTAAGATTAAATAAGCATTAACTTTTCATGAATATAATTTCCGCATTTTTTCATCAAGTCTGGTATAACTACTCGTTTGAAACAACTAAAAAAAAGAGGACCGCAATGGAATTTCGCTACCGTAATAGGTAACTCAGCTGTGCAAGTCCTCTCCTGAATCGTATTATGCAGATCTTATTTATTTGCGTAATTTCTATTCCACGTACCAGTTCCCACCATACTTCAGAGCAACATACCCATCTGCTGTTCTAGCCCAGGTCTCACCAGCTGAGATCGTAATGATCTCCTGAACCTCAATGGTTCTTCCTTTCCTGTAAACAGCTTTTCCGAGAACATTTCCCTGCGCCGAAATACAGTCCTTGGCTGCTTTCTGAGGAAAAATTGTTCCAGCACCTTCCCTGATCTTTATAGCAGAAGCTGTGACAGTGAATCTCTTGGCAATCGTCTGTATTCCCAGTACATCACGATCATAATCATCCAGGTCATACTGCTTGATGTAGTTCTTCAGGTTCTGGGCATAAGAAAGGCTTGTAGCCCATCCGTCCTGACGAATAAGGTCACAAGCCTTGCTATAGTCTATCACGCCCCTCAAATTCTGGTACCGCTTGTACTGAAGGAATTCATAGTACCCTTTGATGCCCTCAGAAACACTTCTGTATTTCCTGAACTTTGCAGTTATGGTTACATAAGTGCCATCTTTTTTCTGCTCTTTGGTTTTGTACTCCTTATAGTCGCAGCCACAGCCCTTGGACCATTTCATACCAAAGAAGTTATAACAGTCTCTTGAAAGACCACTCCTTCCCCAGTTGGATTCCAAAATAGCCTGTGCTATGGTCAAAGACGGCAAAATGCCGTAGTCACTGTAATAGCTGACTGCGGCATCTCCGATCATCTTTATAAACTCAGCCTGCTGTCTTGTCATCCTCATCACCGTCCTTTATCTGCTCAAGCACATTGACAAGCTGCTTAGGAATAGGCAGCTCAAGCTTTGCCGCATTCTCAATTATTGAAATGCCCTCATTAGAAAGGTAAAAGAAAATGACTGCGGTTCTAAGGATCGCTCCAGTCTTCAGAATTTCAATATCGATAATGTTTCCGATACCAACCAGAAGGAAAATAGCTACCTTTCTGGCAATCCCCTTAAAACCAACCTCGCTTGAAAGCTGCTTTGTGTAGATAGCTGCCATGACTCCTGTCAGGTAATCAGCTACCACAAAGGCAATCAGCGCATACAGGAAACCATCAAAACCTCCAAAAATCCAACCCATAACACCTCCAATCCCAGTAAAGATATACTGACCTACAGTTACAACATTCTTCATACGTGTGTCCTCCTTGTTGCATAAAAAAAGCACCCATATTGGATGCAAGTTACTAAAGTTTAATGGTTCGTAAGTTCTGTATAATAGCCCTTACTATCGGTATAGTAGATATGTCCTGGACAAAGAAGCAGGTCCTTAGAACCATCAGTAAGATATATCTGCGGACTTCCATTGGATGTCTTAAAATAAATATAGCTATTATCGCTTTCCTTAATGGTCAAGGCTCCGGACTTAAGCGTTACATCTCCGCTTGAGTTAACAACGAACTTGTTATTGTTATTTATGGCAATGGACTGCAAAGTACCTGTCTTTATCTTATCCGCAGATATAGAACCACTGGCAATCTTGCTGGCATTTATGCAAAGCTGGCCAGAACTGTTGATATAAAGGCCCTGGTTAGTGTCCGAGGCAAGCCCTCCTGTCATGGTAGCCACAATCTCATCTCGCAGCATCGCATCCGCGCCATTTGGAGCCCATCTTAATGACGCTGATGCAGTGTTTCCTGTTTCCTTGGATGAGAGTCTTGAAATCATCATTCCACAGAATTCTACCGAGTTACCATTATTCATTCCCACTCTCATTTTGGTCATGTACTTATCGGTATCATACTCATAGAAATAAGCGGTATTTTTCATATCATACTTATTACTTTTGTCCTTATTCTTAAGGAAAGTCTCTTCTGCGGAAAGCCGATTCCAAACACCGGCTTTTATGTCAGCTATCGAATTCTTGAAAGTTGAGTAAATACCGTATGATGAGTTATTTCCCCATCTGTAATAAACTCTGTATGAAAGCTGATCTGTTTCCTTATATGCTGCATCAGCGGTATTAGGAACATATAGAGTGCAATAATCAGCCTGTTCCAGCTTCATGCAAGCAAATTGAATACTTCCTGCACCACTTAACCCGAACTGAATATTAGTAAGTTCGCTATTCTCACTTGTTGCTGTGAACTTTACTACTCTTCTCTCCCATGCGGTATTTGTGACCTTAGTATTGTAAAGAGTAAGCTCAGCTGCATTATTAGTGCTATTCCAGTTACGCACAAGGACTGTAGCTGACGTCGTTCCTTCAATAAGCCTATGATACCAAGAAAGCACATATGTCTTACCTTTTGTAAGAGTGACTTTCTGAGCAAAGTCCCTGTTTCCCGACGTATTTCCCTTTATCGTATATGCAAGCGGATAAGGGAGCAGGTACTTGTCTGAAGTTCCGAGATTGTTATAACCAGTAACCACAGACCCTGTTCCATTTCCTCCAGAAGTAAGTACCCAGCCGCTGTCAGATAAAGATGAAACAAGCTTACTGTCTGCTGTACCTTTAAGCATATTTGGATTGAGCTTGGCCCTAAAGTAAAAAGAAAAGAAATACTTTCCAGCATCAATAGGAATCGCCTGCCCTACACACTGTGTACCTGTGTTGTAAGGCTTTATCCATAATGAATTAGTTACAGGCACACCGTCCGGTGGGTTTGATGTGATGTCGCATAGATCAACAGCACCGTTGGAGCTGTTATTACTATCTCCCATCCATATGCCTTTTTCATAAGATGCCATGGTTAGCCATTCGGTTCCTATCTTGTTGAAGGCCGCTGTATTTCTCCAAATATTACTAAGTCTTGTCCCTGTAACAGCAAGGGATGTTGCTTTCATATTAAGGATTCCGTTATCAAGGTCCAGGAAAAATGTCTCTCCATCCTTGGATTTTAAAATTCCTGATGCGATGTATTCAGCATTGATATACAATTTTCCATCCTTAAGATATATCCCTTGAGTCTGGCCATTGTTTGTCAGCGTATTGAAAATACTCGTCTGTGTCTGATTTCTTACCGCTGCATCTGCTATGTCCTCAGGAGCTGGCGTATAAACTGTTGCCCTATCCCCTGCTTCAAACTTCACTTCGCTAACCCAGAACTCAGCAGTTAAGTCAGTATATGTTCCCACCATGACGTTAAAGCCATTTGTATCAGCAGGAACTGTTATCTTTTGACTGTATCTCTTAGGAGAAGTCGTAACATCCCAAGTAGCCCAGTTCTCAGATGTAGCAGTTCCAGAACCCGCTTTAAACCAATGGAAGCCCACACTAACTTTTGTAGCTGCCTTGGCATAAATAGTTGCTGATACAGTATATACACCGGGTTCTATCTCCTTAACATCATTTGAACCATGCCTTCTTACTCTGTTCTGGCTGTAGCCTTGCCATTTAGCATTGCTCACCACATGCATCCAGCTTTGGCCATTTGTTTTAACAACTTCCCTTGTAGTTGGAGTTCCCCACGTATACCACATAGTTGGTGCGTTTTCAAAACAACTATCATGTACCAGGTTCCTTCCACCAATCTTCAGATTATCTATGGCTGACTTTGCATTATTGGCTGTAGTCTTTGCAGTATCCGCTGTTGATTTAGCCGTATCAGCAGTAGATTTTGCTGTATCTGCGGTCGACTTTGCAGTGTTAGCAGTTGAATTAGCTAAGTTTGCAGTGGTATTGGCTGAGTTAATAGCTCCTGCCAGAGTAGGCGTCGTATAGGTTGTAGTCTTATCTGTCCAAGTAACAGCGCTTCTAGTCCAGATGTAATATCCGCTTTTCCATGCGGGACATGTAGTAACCCAAGAGCCACCAGCCTGAGAAGTATTGGATGATGAAAGGTAGTACTGCTCTACAATAGAAGTTACGCCTTTTCCGTCTGATCCATTCTTACCATCAGTTCCATTTTTACCATCGGCTCCATCTTTTCCCGGAGCACCGTCTTTTCCGTTGGTACCGTTTGTACCATCTTTGCCATCTACTCCGTCCTTACCTGGAGCACCATCTTTTCCATTAGTACCATCCTTACCGTCTTTTCCGTTGGCTCCATCCTTACCAGCTGCTCCGGTAGCTCCTTTTGCACCAGAAATACAAGTTGCGGCGCTGTACTCAGATTTCCCATCGGCTGTGGTAGTTTTAGTTCTCTGCCATATGTACTTTCCATCTACCCAGGTCGGAGCTTTTGTGCTCCATCCGCTTGTAGGCGCTGTTGTCGATGAAGCATTCTGGGCATACTCAACATCAACATCTATGATGCCCTTTGAGACCGCGCTTTCAATATTCTCAACAGAAGTATCTCCGATCTTACCTGCCTGAAGACAGAACTCACCAGTTTCCATATTCCAGTAGTTAACGCCCTTCTCATCAGAGATAATTCCAGTCTTGATAAGGTTAGCGTCTAATTTACCGGCTGTTATATAGTCAGCAACGATAGCCCCGTCCTGAGTAATGGCAATAGGGAATGATCCATCATATCCTTCTTTTGAAAAGCCAAGGCCGCCCTGATTCCATCTCCATATCTTCTTAGCTGTAGCTTTGTCGTTAGTATCCATGATGAGGATTTCATTTGGCTCAACAACGACATAACCATGCGTAGCTTCTTTTATGAGGTTAGAAGCATTTCTTCCTGCCTGCGCAAGTACAGAGTCTGTATCAATAGCGTTATTTATCTTTTTGATGATCTCTGCATTTGCTTCCTTTGAAGCCTCTGTAAATGTCCTAGCTCTTTCTGTTGTTCCAAGCACAATGACATTATCAGCAACACTATCAAGAGAAAGTGAAAGCGCAGAAACAGGAAATCTTCTATCAAGGCCATGAGGACTTGATACTACTCTTACGTACTGTCCGACTGTAAATGCCGGAATATTTTCATCAGCGTAGTGAAGGTCTATGGCCCTACATTCTATGGTCATGTTATCGAACTGTGTTTCCTGCAGGTACTTTCTTCCCTTAGATAACAGAGCACTTGCAGTAGTAACATCATCGTAAGTAACAACTTTAGCTATGATTCCAAAATTCTCTATAGCATCAGCGCTTTCAACATAGTTCTTGCCATCATTAACGCTTTCTATGGTCAGGCGCCTTCTCATCGTTTCTGTTGATTCATTTTCAAGAACAGTGCCAAGAGGAATAATCCTTGTGGCAAGGTCTGTGGTATTAAATCCCCTTGTGAAATCAAGGAGGTTTTCACCAAATTCTATCTTCTGATCACTTAAATCAAGGAAGTCTCCAAGATAGTCCAGATAAAGCTTTCCATCTTCATTTCTTACAAAAAGGTATCCTCCAAGATCATCTACCAAGTCCTCTTTTATCTGTGAGATGGTCTCATTGTAATTTGTGAATCGGTACAAAGAGTCATTGGCGTCCCTTGCTGTGACGATACCAACTGTAAACTGTCTGTTCTCTTCAACTTGGCTGTTGTGAACCTGCACCAGTTTCTCTAGGTAGCCACGTACCGTGATGCCATGATATTCCGCTAAAGGCTGAATGGAATCATTGAAAAAGGCCAGCGCACCTTCACAGTACACTGACCTTCTGTTATGGAAATCATCAGAAATCTCTGTAGCTCTACCGGTAAAGATTATCTCTTCATCCCTAAGAACTGTTATCGTAGACTTCATTCTTTTAATGAGGTCCTTGGCGCCACTTCCGGGAAGGATTGTAAAAGAAAGGCTCCCTGCCTTATTTACTTCCAGATCAAGGACCGGATTTACAATGAGCTTTTCTTCATCTCGGCTATCGTATATTAAGTTTCCATCACACAAAATCTTATAAATCATAAGCTCTGCACCTTAAACTCTACTGTTACGCTACCAGTTCCGCTAAATGATAATGTTGAATTTCCCTCTGGAAGTAGGATATCGAACACTTTGTTCTTTCCTGGGGACAAATGGTAAGCCTTACCACCAAAAGCCACATCCATGGCTTTATCAACGGTAATATCAGGAACAACAGGAATACCACTGTTTGTAACTGTGATGGCCTTAGTTCCTGAAACTGATGCTGTTTTCTTTACACCAGTCTTATATGTTTTCTTTGGATTAACCACGCAGATGACAGCTATCTCTGCAAGTGTCCTATTCGTAGCAAACTCATCAACGCTTACTCTCCCGGTATATGTATTGTCTGGATCATCGTCCAAAACGATATCCATCTTTTTGCCATGAATCTTATTAAGAACGCCAGAATAGACGCTGGCCCACTCTTCTTTTGGATTCGGTACTCTGAAGATAAAGGAAATCTCCCTATCCTCATACATAACCCTTCCTGTAAGGGCCTCTGTAATATCAAGGTTTCCATCACGACCAGGAACCTCAACTGTTGTTGTCCTTGCCTTTGGCGGACTTATAGTTTTTGAATACAAAACAAGGCCAAGGTCCGTATCTGACCTCAGCCCTCCAAACTTTACGCCTTTCATGATCTTGAAGCCCTCCATGCTATATTTCCGAGTGCTACATCCATCTTTGGAGCAATTCCTCCTACAAGCTCACCGCTATCTAGATATACTCTCATATCCTTATCTGCTATCACCTTAAGAAGGTTAACAATCTGTCCATCCTGACCTCTCATTCCATCTGCAACAGCATCAGCAATATAGCTCTTAAGCGTCTCAAGAGGAGCAACTGCCTCTTTTCCAGCTTCTCCGCCTCCAAGGAGCCTACCGTTCTGCATTCCAAAGATTGTAGCGCCATCCAAAATACCACCGTTCTTGTACCAATCAACAGAAAGGTGTGGTACTGATGGTGGATCAAGTGAAAAACTTCCAGAAATGCTAAAATGTGGGAGCTTAAGATGTGGCAGGTGCCATTCAAAGTTAAAGAAGCTCTTTATTCGTTCAATTGCGGAATGCACAAAGTCCGCTGCCTGATTCATCTTACTCTGGAAAGCCTGCTTAATACCATCAAGCTTTCCTCCGGTCAGAGCATTTATTGTATCGAATCCAAGAGTGTAATACTCTTTTATTCCGGTCCAAACTGCAGCAACTGTACCTTTAATGCCGCCACCATTACTATCAAAAGCCTGCTTTATATTACTAAGCTTTTGAGAAACCATGGATTTCAGGTTATCAGTTGTCTTTGAAACATGATCCTTGATGCCGTTCCACACCTGTGAAGTGTTCTCTTTTATCTCCGACCACTTCTGACCTACAAAATCTTTTAGCTGACCAGCCTTCTCTTTGATGGTATCCCAGTTCTTATAAAGAAGTACTCCTGCAGCAACAACTGCTGCGATTATCGCTATAACGGGAGCAGCTGCAACTACAATGCTACCAAAAGAAGCAACGCCTGCTGTAACAGCTGGAACAATGCCGCCACTAAAAGCCAGAGATAACAGTTTAACAACGGATATAACCTTAGGAATTACCGTAAGGATTGTTCCAACAGCGGTTATTACCTTTCCTACAACTATAAGAACAGGGCCAAGTGCTGCTACCACAAGGCCCACCGTAATGATCGTTCTTTTTGTTCCCTCATCCATATGGTTGAGCTTATCTACAAATGACTGCACATGCTTAACAACATCTCTTATAACCGGCATCATGGTATCGCCTAGTGAAATGGCAAGCTCCTGAAGTTGTGATTTAAGGATTGTAAGCTGGCCCGCCAGGTTATCCTGCATTGTCTCAGCCATCTTTTCTGATGTTCCATCGCAGTTTGCTATGGCACTACTTAACTTATTTATATCCCCTTCCCCAGCGTTCATGATAGCAAGAAAACCTGACATAGCATTCTTTCCAACAAGAGCCTCGGCATTTGCTGCTTGCTCTGACTCTGACATCTGAGAGAAAGCGTTTCTGCAATCAGCTAGAATATCAGATAAATCTCTCATGGAACCGTCAGCGTTTGTCGTTGCTATATGCATCTCACCAAATGCGGCTCCGGTAAATGAAACATCCCCAGCCAGGTTATTCATGATAGTTCTAAGCGCTGTACCAGCCTGTGATGACTTGATACCAGCATTTGCCATAAGTCCTATGGCCTCGGCTGTATCTTCAACTGAGAATCCGAGTGCGCCAGCAATAGGAGCTGCGTACTTGAAGGTCTCACCCATCATGGATACATTAGTGTTTGCATTACTGGATGCGGCAGCAAGAACATCAGCAAAGTGCCCTGAGTCAGCAGCGGAAAGTCCAAATGCAGTAAGCGCATCTGTAACAATGTCTGATGTTGTAGCCAGGTCCTCTCCGGAAGCTGCTGCAAGGTTCATGATACCTTCAATACCACCAAGCATGTCCTCTGTCTTCCAGCCGGCCATAGCCATGTAGTTCATGGCATCTGCTGCCTCTGAAGCTGAGAACTTAGTTTTACCTCCCATCTCCCTTGCCTTATCACGGAGCTTATCAAACTCTTCGCCTGCTGCCCCAGAAACCGCAGCTACTTTACTCATAGATTCGTCAAAGTCTGCTGTAGTCTTTACCGCCGCAGTTCCAAGTCCTGCCATAGCCGCAGATACCGGCATGAGCTTCTGGCCTACACCGGATATGGAGCTGCCGACATCTTTCATCTTGTTTCCAACAGCGGTCATCTTCTCAAGAGCCACACCTGACTTTGAAGCCTGCTCCTCAAGCTGCTTTAACTGCAATGTGGTCTCTTCGATCTCTCTTTGAAGAGAATCATACTGATTCTGTGATATCTCGCCATTTTCAAGAGCAGTTTTTGCCTGCTTCTCAGCTTCTTTAAGTGCATCCAGTTTTTCCTTAGTTTCTTTGATAGCATCACCAAGGAGCCTATACTGTTGAGCTGCAAGAGTGCTATTTCCCGGATCAAGCTTAAGAAGCTTATTTACATCCTTAAGCTGTGACTGAGTGGACCTAATATCGCTATTTACTTGCTTAAGTGAAGCCGACAGTTTTGTAGTATCCCCACCGATTTCAACTGTTATTCCTCTAAGTCTATCAGCCATATTTCCTCCTAAACATAAGCACGAAAAAAGCACCTACCCTGTAACAGGTAGATGCCTTTCTATGATACCTACGCTATCGTAGGCTCATCATACATACGGAATCCAAGGTATATCATCAAATGCCTTTGGATGCTTATTCATGTAATCTGATAAAACGTACTCATACATTTTTGCCATTTTTGCCTGTCCTAATGCTGTAGGATGGCTAGAACTATAATCCCTTGTATAAGTAGCATCAAAGTACAAATCGTGATACGTATCCGCCAGGTCTATGCAATGAATTCTGTAAGTATCTTTGTAATGGTTAACTATAGTCCTAACGGCTTCATTATAAGGGGAGATTCTTTCAAATGCATAGTACAAAGGACAGGTGTTTACTAAGATAATGGCATCTGGGTTTATTTCTGCCAGCTTGACAATGATCTTAGCCAATCTCCCATAATAAGAAACCGTTTCAGTTCCTATATCATCAGGTGTGCCTAACGCAAGAAGCTTTTGGGAGTTTTCTTCTCTGGAATCATTTATACCAAGCCCGATGACATAAGCCTGGGCTTTACCGTCTGATTCCACTTTTGCGAATCCATTTTTGTGTGACAGCCAAGTATCAGCTGTTGTTCCTGAAACCGCCCGGTTTATCCAATTATTCCCTGTTATCTGAGCCATGTACTCAACCCATGAATACTCCTTATGAACAGTTGCTGATCCATCATCAACGCTCATATACCCTTCGGTATAACTATCACCGATGCAGATAACCTTTTTAAAAATATGGCACAGATTGCTATTAATCGATGCCTGGAATAATTGCTCTACCCTCTGCGACATCTTTTCTCTTCCAGCAGCACCTCTTACATACAAAAATGCCTGTCCTGGCGTTGTTGAATATGAGATCATAATGTAGCCAGCATCCGGTACTGTGAAATAATAATCTTTATAATTCCACACGTCGCCACTTTCGCCGTATTCAGATACCACTTGTGGAATAACGTTCTCGCCATTGAAATCACAAGTAGAAATCATAGCTACATTTGTGGCATATCCGCTAGCATGTAACTTAATCGTATCTCCTTTAGATACTGCTATAGGAGTTGAATGCTGCCATCCATCACTTGATACATTTCCAGCAATTATTCCCCTGCTAGAAATATACTCACGCTTAATTGCTTCAAAGGATACCTGTGTGAATTCCGGCTCCTCAAAGTACTCACTAATCTCCGCTATATCAGATTTTTTGGCGTACTCTGAAAGGTCAATTCCTTCTCCTGAACCACCAAGTGAAGCAAGCCACTC
>JAEEGL013593675.1_pt1 | contig 12685 bp, 11 predicted proteins | sample 9134231 | NCBI WGS metagenome assembly JAEEGL01 (sample SAMN16246548, study PRJNA631951) | gut metagenome | biome: gut microbiome; feature: rumen; material: fiber-attached | host: Bos | place: Iran: Karaj | collected 2018-10
TTCCGGCTTTGCAGAGCTTCTTCTCGATTTCGTCCGCCACCGCAACGACGCTCTCCGATTTGTCGGTGGTGCGGGGATTGTACTTCTTACTGTAGCTGCCGCTGTTTTTTTCGGCGTAGCTTTCGGTCGTGTGGGTATGCACAATCAGCACCTGATATCCGGCGTTCTTTTTGATTTTGCACTTTGCGCGGGATTTCAGAAGCTTTTTTATGTTGAGGTCGTAATTTGAATTGCCGTCCTTGACGTATACTCCCTCATAGCTGTAGCCGGAATTCTTTATGGTTTTCTCGATAACCTCGCCGCGGTCGCTCTTTTCCGGCGGGGTCTGCGAGGATTCGCCGGAATTCTCCCTGCCGCCGCTCGCCTTTCCCGTTTCCTCCTGTTCCGCCGACGACGTGAATTCCTCCTCGTCCGACGATATCAGCGCGTCGTCAGCCTCCTGCCGGAATGAGGAAACGTCGGTTGCCGGCATCATTGTGCGAGCTGACAGCCGCGACGCGCTGAAAATAAACGCTCCGACTGTTCCGGCACCTAATACCGCAAGCGGAAGCGCCGCCGCTGTCAATCCCGCCGCAGCAGCCGCTATCGCCTTTCGGCAGCCTGACAGACCTGAATGTAAGGAAAATGATTTGTATTTGTTCATGTTTTTTTACCTCCGACGCGCCGCAATGACGCGATTTTTTTTATTTTTCATTCATATAATTATGCCTGACGCGCCGGGAATATGACAGCCCGACGTTAATTTTTTTCGTTTTTACAGTGACGGCAAATTCTGAAAAAATTGCAAAAATTGCAAAAATTACAAAAAATTTTACATAAATCCTTTACAAGCTTGAATTGATTATGTATAATATTAATTGTCAAAAAATCTGATTGCAGAAAAACGGAGGACAATATGAGCGGCGAAGTAAGAGGATACGGTGCAAGACCCGTTATAGAGGCAAAAAAAAGCAAGTATCTTCCCGTGGTAAATAAGCTCAGGCTGGGCTTGTTCCCAAAGGCGGAGATAAAAATTCATATGGAAAAATACGGCGTTGATCTGTCGGTTTGCGATCCCGACGACCCCTCGGAATATGAGAATTTCGGCGATTATCTCGCAAGGGCTTTCAGGGAGGGCGAACGTCCTGTGGACGGCGCGCCTAACAGCCTTATCTGTCCCTGCGACGGCTGGCTTACCGCGCATTTCATTAACAATCTCTGCACTATTCCAGTCAACGGGCATATGTATTCCGTGGATAAGCTGATGGGCGGCGAGGGCGACGCTAAGGACTTCGTCGGCGGACTTGCGCTGATTATTCGTCTGGACGAAGCTGACCCACACAGATTCATCAATATCGACGACGGCGTGATTTGCGACGTTCGACGTCTTGACGCTGAGAAAAATCAGGAGGGCTCCATGTTTTTCGGTCCCAGAACCTGCACTGTCATGAATACAAGAAGATTTCACGGCGTGGTTCAGGTGGAGGCGTGCGGCAATCCCAAGGGCGTCGAGCAGCTCGGTCAGGACGACAACAATCCTGCATTCCGGCGGGGCGAGGTCAAGGGAAGATTCCTTTGTTCGACGGCGGGAATAATCCTTCTTTTCAAAAAGGGAATGATGTTCCCCGACGATGAATTTATGGTGAATACCCGCAACTGCCTTGAAACAAGGGTCAGAATGGGCGAAAAACTCGGCGTTGCCTTATCCATGATGGCATTTTAAATCTGATATTGCATTATATTTTGAATCTCCGCGGGGTATCTGAATGTGCCGTGCGGGGATTTTTTTTATTTTATTTACAGAAAATTCATTAAGCCCTATTGACAATCGCGTCATACTGTGTATAATGAATATATACAGTATGAATGAATAGTCCGGATATATGCAGTGAAAGGAGCTGGGCTGTATAATTGAAGATAATCATTTCCAATTCCGACTCCAGACCTATTTACGAACAGATAACCGCGCAAATTAAAAATCTCATTATTACTGGCAAACTTAAATCCGGCGAAGCTCTGCCCTCTATGAGATATCTCGCTAAGGAACTCAGGATAAGCGTCATTACCACCAAAAGAGCGTATGAGGAGCTGGAACGGAGCGGCTTCATAGAGACTGTCGCTGGCAAGGGCAGCTTTGTCTCCGGCATGAACGCCGACTTTATCCGCGAGGAACACCTCCGCATTGCCGAAGAGCATTTGCGGCAGGCTGTCGAAGCCGCGAAATCAGCCGGCATTTCCAAGCAAGAACTCGCCGAAACGCTCGGAATCTTCTACGACGCGGACTGAACAATATTATATCTTCAGGGAAAGGCAAAAGGTGATATTATTATGGCAAACGCTATTGAAATCAGAAATCTCGTAAAATCCTACGGCGACTTCACGCTGTCAATTGATTCTCTGGATATTCCCTGCGGCTGCATTATGGGGCTTGTAGGCTCCAACGGCGCGGGTAAATCCACTATGATTAAATCCGTACTCGACCTGATAAAAACCGACAGCGGCGATATTACGATTAACGGTATCAGCAACAGGTCCGAGGGCTCCCGCGAGGATATCGGCGTCGTCTTCGACGAAATAAAATTCCCGCAGGTATTCACAGCCGAGGACGTGCGCCTGATACTCCGCGGTGCATATAAGAATTGGGACGACGCTCTCTTTGACAGGTACATCGCTCAGTTCGCCCTGCCCACAAGGAAAAAAATTAAGGAATTCTCCCGCGGCATGAAAATGAAGCTGTCGCTCGCCGCCGCGCTGGCACATCACCCTAAGCTGCTTATTCTCGATGAAGCCACAAGCGGCATCGACCCCGTTGTGCGCGATGAAATACTGGATATCTTCCTTGAATTCATTCAGGACGAACAGCACGCGATTCTCGCTTCATCCCACATCATCAGCGATATCGAAAAGGCTGCCGACTATGTGACATTCATCAATAACGGACGCATTGTTTTCTGCGAGGAAAAGGACGTGCTTATGGAAAAGTACCGCATTGTCAAGTGCGGCAACGACGAGCTTGCCTCAGTCAATCCCGACGACATTGTGGGAAAACGCACCAATACCTTCGGCGCGGAGCTGCTTATGCTGTCCGACAGGGTTCCGGAGGGCTTTATGACCGCAAAGGCGGGCATTGAGGACATTATGCTCATGATAATAAGAGATGAAGGGAGATAATCATATTATGAAAGGCATTATTACTAAGGATCTTCTCGCGCTCAAACAGGTCGCCGCAACTATGAGTCTGCTTATGGTATTCTATATGTTCCTCGGTTTTATGAGCATGAATGAATCAGGCGGCTCTATAAGCTATCTTTCCATTATGGCTTTGGTAATTAACGTGATGGTTCCGCTCTCCTGCGCCGGTTATGACGAGCAGTGCGGCTGGGATCAGTTCGGCGCTTCCCTCCCCGTCAGCAAGAATAATATTGTCGCCTGCCGCTACATTGTCAATCTCATCATAATTTGCTTTACGTCTGCCGTCGTGTTTGTCGGCAATATGATATTCATGGCGTTTGGCGGAAACGCTTCGGGATTGGAGGCGTACATTATACCTATTGTCCTCTCCATGCTCTACATCGCCCTGATTAATCCCATAATCTATAAATTCGGAGTGCAGAAGAGCCGCATTTTGATCATTGCCGTCATTCTTGTGCCGTCTATGCTGATTGCCGCTTTAGGTATGTTGATGAGCAGCGCGCCGGAAGACAAGCTTTCAAGGCTTACGGATTCGCTCGACTCGCTTACGTCTATTCCCGTGATGCCGGTTTTAATTGTCTCCGTTGTAACCGCCGCCGGTCTTTACGTCCTCTCAATGCTTATCAGCATGAGGATCTTCAGGAACAAAGAGCTTTAATCAATAACAAAAAAACAACAAAAATTCCGGTATCTCCGCCTGCATTCGGAAGATACCGGATTTTTTATTGCTATGAAAAATCATTGATTGAGTATCGAATTTGCCTTGGGCTTGGGGGCGGGCTTGCCTTCGAGGATATCATTTTCATACACCCTGATCGCCTCGTCTATGTCGCCGTCAAAGTAGACCTTGCTGTTATACAGCACTATCCCCCGCTTGCAGAATTGCTTCGCCATCGCGCTGGAATGAGTGACAAGCAGAAGCGTCGTATTGTCCTCCGCGATGATCCTGTTGACTATATCCCTGCATTTTTTCCGGAATGCCGCGTCTCCGACGCTCAACGCTTCGTCAACTATCAGAATCTCCGGTTCTATATTCGCGTTGATCGCAAAGCCGAGACGAGCCTTCATTCCGCTGGAATATGTCCGCACCGGCTGGTCGATGTACTGCCCGATATCCGCGAATTCGATTATTGTATCCTCATATTTTTTGATAACGTCGTCCGTCATTCCCCGCATATGCCCGCGGAGATAGATGTTCTCCCGTCCGGTGAATTCCGGATCAAAGCCCGCCGTCAGCTCCAGAAGCGCGCTGACCTCGCCGTATACCTCGACCTCCCCGCTTGTGGGAAAAAGAACTCCCGTTATCATCTTGAGCAGCGTGGATTTGCCCGCGCCGTTCTTCCCTAAAAACGCAACGGATTCCCCACGGCGTATCTCAAATGTCAGATCGTCGTTGGCGGTGTTTATTGTGTAATTGACTCTGCTGCTGAATAGCGACAGCAGTCGGCTCCGCTTGTTTTTAAACAGCTTGAATTGCTTTGTTACGTGATTGAGCCGGATCACTACGTCCCCGTATCCTTCCGGCTGAATCGGCGACTTCTCCGCCGCCTGCGAATCCACTCCGGAGACGTTTTGGGAAACCGCATCCTTTTTTTCGATTGTATTTTCAGGCATTTGAATTGCTCCTTGTTCCGGCTTCATCAAAGCACATCGGGCAGATCCTTGCGCGCCTTGTTATAGATAAAAAGGCTTGCCGTCCACATGAGGATCAGTACGGTGAAAAAGCCGAGAGTGGATTTGTATTTTGTCTCGTCAAAGAACCATCTCTGATTAATATAGCAGTCGCGATAGCCGGAGCAGATATATGTGACAGGATTTATTCTCAGCATCTTTCTCAGCCACGGATTGCCTACCTTTGATATGTCGTACATGATTCCCGAAAGCCAGAATACCGCTGTCGTGATGGATTTTATCAGATTGCCGTAATCAGGGCTGATGACCGAGAGCGTGGAATTGAACAGCGTGAACGGCGTAAAAAGCAAAAACTGGCACAGCATGTAATACAATATCTGCACATAATATACGGTGGGAAAATGCCCGTAGAAGCAGTAAATCAGCATTACCACCGCCGTCAGCGCCATATTTATCAGCATTTTAGATATGCTCACAAACGTGGGTATAGTGGAAACCGGAAAACGCATTTTGGTCACAAGATAACTGTATTTTTTTATGCAGTCAGTGCCCTGCGTCATCATCTCCGACACATAAAACCACGGGATTATTCCTCCGATGAGCCACAGGAAAAACGGAAATTCAACGCCGTTAGGATCCGTCACGGGTCTGGATGCCCTTATGCCTATGGAAAAAGCGAAGAAATACACGAATATCGTGATGGACGGCTTTATCAATGCCCAGAGCCAGCCGAGACTCGCTCCCCTATACGTCTTCACAACGTCCGCCCTTGCGAGCACTACAAGCTGTTTTTTGAATGCCACATGCTCCTGAATAAATAATTTAATGCTCTCCATATATAACCTCTTGCATCTTTTATTCATGAATTATTTAACTCTGTAATATATGTGCTCAAACAATCAGACACACGAAATATTATAACATATTATTTAATTAAATTTTAAACGAAATTGTTAATTTTAACAAAAGTTCACGCCTTAATAGTCTCGGCGAGCTTCTCCGCAAGCGGAATGTCGCTTGGGTGGGTTATTTTGATATTCGAGGGGCTTCCCAGCGAGAGCGCAACCTTCCTCCATCTCATTCTGAACACCGCGGAGGCGTCCGTTACAAGGCTTTTTTCCTCGTCGCTCAGGGAATACAGCGCCTCGCAGAATGCCCTGAACATGAAGGTCTGCGGCGTCTGCACGCTGAATAATTTCGACCGCTCCGGCACACTCTCGATTATTTCGCCGTCGGAGGAAAAGCATATCGTGTCAACGCTCGGTATCGCTGCCGTCGCGCCGCCGTATTTCTTCGCGGCTTCCACTCCCGACGCTATCATCTCCGCCGTGACGAACGGTCTTACGCAGTCGTGGGTGACAATAATGTCCTCGGAGGATATGTCAAAGCTTTTTTCAAAATACCGGCAGGCGTTTTCAAGCGAGCCGGTCCTGTCCGCGCCCCCCTCTATCACGCTGACCTTCTCCGCCGCTTCGGGATATCCCGATAGTATTCCGCGGGTGTAATCCATGTATTCACGCGGCACGCACAGCGCAATGCCGTCGATTATCCCGCATTCCTGAAATGCCCTCAAAGTCCGTATCATTATTGGCACGCCGTTTATCTCAATAAACTGCTTGGGCATGTCTCCGCCCATTCTCGTTCCCCTGCCTCCGGCAAGAATCGCCGCGTATATCATTTATTCCAACCCTTTCCTAAGAGAAATCTTCAAATATAGTTTACCATATATCGCGGCTATGTCAATTGTTTTTTTAACGATTTATCGCCCGTGAGATTTACACCCTAAGCATTGACAAAAATTTCAGCGAATGGTATAATTTAATAAATTCAACATAAGGGAGAGACTCTAAAAATGTTCAAATCGTTGTACCGTATGCACCGGAACGAGGACAGAATCCAGCCCGAAGCCGTTCTTACCGGCAAGGGCGTATTCGTAATGCTTCTCATTTTCCTCTCGGAGCAGCTTGCCGCACAGGGTATTTCCGCTCTTATTACGCTCTTTGACCTGCCTCTCGGCGTCATGGAGGTTAACCTTATCGTAAACGGCGGGGCTATGCTCCTGATGTTCTTCTTTTTCGGCGGCTTCTTTATCGAGAATCTCAAGAGCTTTTTCAGGGAATTCAAGGCTATATACGTCTGGCTGCCGTTAACCTGTTATTTCTGCTCGACGATGGCAAATGTCATGATTCAGGTGATGCTTGCGTTCGTCCGCGGGGAATTCCAGAATACAAGCAACAACGCCCTCGTAATCGAGCTTATCAATAAATATCCTCTGCAGCTTCTCCTTCTCACCGTGCTGATCGCGCCTATAACCGAGGAAGCCGTGTTCCGCGCAGCGTTTTGCAGACCTATGACCGCAAGCGGCAAGGGCTGGCTGACTGTCCTCGGCTTCGTCATTTCGATTTTGCTCTTCTCATTCTTCCACATCTATCAGTTCGCGTTTTTTGAGGCTGACCCCTCGGGCGCGGTTCATCTGACGTTCAATTTCAATGAATTCTTATCAATTCTCGTATACATTCCAATGTCGGTCGGTCTGGCGCTATGCTCCTTTTTCGGCAGGAATTACTGGTGCTCGGTCGTATGCCATATGCTTACTAACGCTATCGCGGTGTTTATGATTATCGCCGCGGGCAATCTTGTAAAATAATTCAAGCGGCTCTCCGTTGCGTCCTGCGGAAAGCCGCTTGTTTTTTTTTACGCGTTCTTTTTGCGTGAAGCTATTATCTCCGGACGGGCTTCGATGTAGTCGTCATAGCACATCATTCTGTCAATACAGCCCTCGTCCATTATCTCGATGATCCTGTCCGCCACGGTCTGAATGAACTGATGATCGTGAGAGGCAAACAGTATATTCCCCTTGAACGCGATGAGTCCGTCGTTCACAGCCGTAATGCTCTCCAGATCGAGGTGGTTCGTCGGCTGATCCATTACAAGCACGTTCGAGCCGAACATCATCATGCGGGACAGCATACAGCGCACCTTCTCGCCGCCGGACAGCACATTCACCGGCTTCAGCACGTCGTCGCCCGAAAAGAGCATCTTGCCCAGAAAGCCGCGCAGCGTAGTCTGAAGCGCGTCGGGCGCGTACTGCGCCAGCCAGTCGATTATGGAAAGGTCGCAATTGTCGAAATATTCCGAGCTGTCCTTTCGGAAGTAGGACTGCGTTGTGCTGACTCCCCACTTGAAGGAGCCTTCGTCCGGCTCCAGCTCGCCCATGAGTATCTGGAAAAGCGTGGTGTTGGCTATCTCGTTATCTCCCACAAACGCTATCTTGTCGCCCTTGTTCACGCGGAACGACACGTTATTCAGCACCTTCACTCCGTTGACCGTCTTGCTTATGCCCTCGACCCAGAGAATTTCCTTGCCGGCTTCCCTGTCCATGTTGAATACCACAAAGGGGTATTTCCTCGATGAGGCGGGCATTTCCTCCACCGTCAGCTTGTCGAGCAGCTTGCGGCGCGCAGTCGCCTGCTTCGCCTTGGATTTATTGGCTGAAAACCGCTCGATGAACGACTGCAATTCCTTGATCTTGTCCTCGCGCTTCTTGTTCTGGTCGTTGAGAAGTCTCTGCATGAGCTGGCTGGAATGATACCAGAAGTCGTAGTTGCCCACGTACATCTTGATCTTGGTGTAGTCGATGTCCACTATATGCGTGCAGACGTTATTCAGGAAGTGCCTGTCATGCGATACCACGATGACTGTGCCGACGTAATCCATGAGGAATTCCTCAAGCCACTTGATCGCCTGAATGTCAAGATGGTTCGTTGGCTCGTCGAGCAGTATTATCTCAGGCTGTCCGAAAAGCGCCTGCGCGAGCAGCACCTTGATCTTGTCGCGGTCGTTGAGCGTACTGAGGGTGGCGTAGGGGTCAACGTCGCCCAGACCCAATCCGCTCAGAAGCTTTGATACGTCCGTTTCCGCGTCCCAGCCGTTAAGCTCGGCGAATTCTCCCTCCAGCTCAGAGGCTTTGATGCCGTCCTCCTCGCTGAAATCCGGCTTGGCGTAGAGCGCGTCCTTTTCCTGAATTATCTCATACAGCCTCGGATTTCCCATTATAACCGTGTCCATGATGGAATAATCGTTGTAGGCAAAGTGATTCTGCTTGAGAATCGACATTCGCATTTCCTTCGGGATAACTACCTCGCCCGTGGAAGGCTCCAGCTCCCCCGACAGTATTTTGAGAAACGTGGACTTGCCCGCGCCGTTCGCGCCTATTATGCCGTAGCAGTTGCCCGGGGTGAATTTTAAATTCACGTCCTTGAAAAGATTGGTTCCGCCGAAATTAAGACTTACGTTTGAAACTGTGATCATTCTTCGCTACCTCCACACAAATTCAACCTCATTTTGTTTGGTAATTATACCATGTTTCGGGCTGGTATGTAAAGGGAATAATTGAATGACCGGACAAAAACGTTCAAAGCAACAAAAATTTTATTTTTTATCTCTTAAAGTTGTAGATTTATTTGCCGCCGTTTTTGATTTTATCCCAGTAGACCTTTGCCGCCTGTTCGTTCCTGTTTTCGCCGAATTCGTAATAACGCGCGTTCGCCAGCATGTCGGGAAGATACTGCTGCCTGACGTAGTGATTCGGGAAGTCGTGGGGGTAAAGATAATTCTGCCCCTTTACCGCCGCGTCCTCGCCGTCGCAGTGCTTATTCTGAAGCTGCCTCGGCACGCTGCCGACCTTGCCCGCGCGGATATCCGCGAGCGCGCTGTCTATCGCTATATACGCCGAATTCGATTTCGGCGCGGTGGCTACAAGCACAACCGCGTCCGCAAGCGGAATCCGCGCTTCCGGCAGTCCCACCATGAGCGCCGCGTCGATGCAGCTCTTGACTATCGGAATAAGCTGCGGATAGGCAAGTCCCACGTCCTCGCAGGTGCAGACCATCAGACGCCGGCAGATGGATGGAAGATCGTTGGCTTCAATCAGCCGCGCAAGATAGTGAATCGCCGCGTCCGGGTCGGAGCCGCGCAGCGATTTCTGGAACGCCGAGAGAATGTCGTAATGCTCCTCGCCGTCCTTGTCGTACCGGAAGGCGCTGCGCTGGGAAAGCTCCTTTGCCCGTTCGAGCGTTATTTTCCTCACGCCGTTCTCCGGAACGCACGACATTACGCACAGCTCTACCGAATTCAGCGACTTGCGCACGTCCCCCCCGCAGCCGACGGCAATAGCCTTATACACGCCCTCCTCTATCTCGAAGCTCTCGCCCAGCTCCTTCTCCATGCACGAAAAACCCCGCTTCACTCCGCGCTCTACTTCCTCGGGCGGAACGGGCTTGAATTCAAACACCGTTGACCGGCTGAGTATTGCTGAGTACACGTAGAAGAAGGGATTTTCGGTGGTGGACGCTATCAGGGTTATCTTGCCGTTCTCGATGAATTCCAGAAGCGTCTGCTGCTGCTTCTTGGTGAAATACTGTATCTCGTCGAGGTAGAGCAGAATACCGTTCTGCGCCATGAAGGTATCCAGCTCTTCCACGATGTCCTTGATGTCCTTGGTCGAGGCAGTCGTACCGTTGAGCCTGTGCAGGCGGCGGTTGGTCTTTGCCGCGATGATTCCGGCAAGTGTGGTCTTGCCGATCCCGGGCGGGCCGTAAAAGACCATGTTCGGAATATTGCCCGATTCTATTATCCGCCGCAAAGCGCAGTTTTCACCCAGCAGGTGACGCTGCCCTATCATATCGTCTATTTCCTTGGGACGTATCCTGTCCGCAAGCGGTGAAGCCATTTTTTTTAATCACGCCTTTCAGTATTAACGTCTTCCCCTTCTTGGCATTCCGCCGCCATTCTGGAAATTCCCGCCGTCCGGCATTCCGCCGCCGTTCTGGAAATTCCCGCCGGAGCCGTAGATGAGCGAATCCATTTTGATTGAGGTATCGGACGTGCCCGCCGTCAGGGTGTATGTGCCGCCCTGCTTTACGTCGGGCGCGCTTATTACCACGCTGTTGTAATTCTTTTGCGGCGTGAAGGAAACAATTGTCTTTCCGTCCGAATCCTTCAGGATTATCTCGCTGCCCCCGCTCTGCCCGCCAACGTTCACCATCATCGAGCCTTGGGTTGATTTTTCTCCGAAATTCTGCGCCATACCGCTCATTCCCGCCGCCACGAATATTCCGCCCGTGACTGTCGCGCTGCCGTTGAAGTCGAGAGCCGCGTTGCCGTTGTCGGAAGCGCCGGAAACATACGTCTCCCCGCCCGAAACCGTTACGTCGCCGTTGGAGTCTATGCCGTCGCCGTTTGAATTCACGCTGACGCTGCCGCCAGAAATCTTTATATACACGCCCTCCTGAGCCGCAAATTTATTCTGCCCCGGACGGCCGTTCATGCTGCTCTGGTCGCTGCCGCCCGCCGCGTTGAGTCCGTCGTCGGAGGCTGTCACGGAAACGCTGCCGCCGCTTATCTCTATCGTCATGCCTTCAAGACCCTCGTAGCTTTTTGAAATATCAATCGTGCCGCCGCTGATATTCAGCGAGGAACCCGCGTGCATTCCGTCGTCGCCCGAGGAAACCGAGATGCTGCCGCCCGAAACCGTCACATTGCTGTCGGAATGAATCGCGTCGTCGGAGGAATCTATGGTTATTGCGCCGTTGTTGATGGCTACAGAGCTGTCCGATTTTATTCCCTTGGCGCTCGACGTGTCGGAGGAATTCCCGCTTCCGGACGACGCGGAAAGCTTCGTAACTTCCGCCGAAGCGTCGCTGTCCGCGGACATTCTGCGTCCTCCGCCGCCCCAGCTGCCCCAGTCTCCGTTGAAACCGCCGTCCTTCTTCACGCTGACGTTCTGACTGCCGCCGCCTGTCTTGATTGTATATGTGCCGTTGTCTATCTGAATCGCGCCGCTTGCGTCCATGCCGTCAGTACCCGCGGTGATGGCAAAGGTTCCGTCCGCGATGTAGATATAGCCCTTTGAAGCGTCGGTGTTTTCGCAGTGAAGCGCGTCGGTTCCGGAATCAATCGTGAACGAACCGCCTGATATGCGAATGCTGTCGTTCGCGTCGAGCGCCTTCTTTTCCGACTTGATGGTGTACGAGCCGCCGGAGATAACCAGATCGTCCTTGCAGACTATGGCGTGTCCCGTGTCTGCCGTTACGGTCAGACTGCCTTCTCCGTTTACTGTCAGGTCGTCCTTTGAGAATATTACCGCGTCAACATCGTCGGTTATTTGGGAATTCTCAGCGTTTGAAAGGATATTCTCGCTGCCCTTGGCAAGTGTGACAAATACCTTGTCCGCCTGTACGACATTTATCGCGGCGCAGCCGGAACTGTTTATATTCACGCCGTTCAGAATAAGACGCACCTTGTCCTTTTTGTCCGCGTCGATTATTATGCATCCGTCGCTCAGACTGCCGGATATCAGATAGTCGCCAGCAGCGGTTATCGTTACGCGGCTTCCGTTGGCTGAAGCGCCCTCCCCGCTTATATCCGCCGTCTTCCCGCTGAGGGTGATAACGGTGCATTCAGAATCGTCGTAGCCCGATTCAAGATCCCTGCCGCTGAACATCTCCGACGTGTCGAGAAGCTTTACCTGTCCGCCTGAGGACGTTCCGCCGTTATCCGACGTGCCGCATCCCGAAAATGTAGCTATTATCAATGCCGCCATGACCGCGGCGAATGTTCTCTTTACCTTCATGATTATTTGCAACTCCTTTTTGTTTCAAAGCGAATCGCTGAATTTATTATACAAATTCAAGCGGGATAATTCAATCCATTCACTGTAAATTTTTTAATTCTCATTCTTAGAGCCTGTTTAGATTCTCGGAGCATGCGTCATGCGCCGTAAGATTTTTCGCCAGATGCAGCCAAAACCGCAGGCAATACTTTGTGTGATTAACTATGGAAACTTTTGTTTCCATTGATTTTGGCAAAATATGGCGGAAAA
>JAEEGL014328349.1_pt1 | contig 12685 bp, 2 predicted proteins | sample 9134231 | NCBI WGS metagenome assembly JAEEGL01 (sample SAMN16246548, study PRJNA631951) | gut metagenome | biome: gut microbiome; feature: rumen; material: fiber-attached | host: Bos | place: Iran: Karaj | collected 2018-10
ATAGTTAGAGCAGAAAAATTCTCTGCGTTCTTCTTGGCTCTTGTCAGCACTTTGATCAATACTACAACATTTGTGATGACTGCTATGAGGCCAAGTATGCCGCCTCCAATATAATCGCCATCCTTAATTATAACAAAGTTAAAAACTGTTCCTGCATCGTACAGAGTATGTAAAGCAGCTGGAATAATGAGTGCCAAAGCCCAATATAATACAGTATGGCCTTCACCTTTTTGTTTGTTATACTTTGCTCTTCCAATAAACTCTCCCATGATCATGTTTAATGTCATATGAGTGAACATTAAAGGAGTTCTGATCAGTAAAACAATAAGCGAATCTCCAAAAGTAAAGTCCTCAACAACAGTAAATCCAAGACCGACTGCAGCTCCAAGGAGAATATACTCATAAATATTGCTTACTTTATTTTTCAGGATAATGAGTGTTATGATGATGGCAAGAAACTTAAATAGTTCCTCCACTCCACCTGCCATAAAGAATGCTGTATAAAAAGATGCCGGAAAGCTCTTCATAGCATCAGTCGATATTCCAATTGCTTTTAAAACATATAATAAACCAATTCCGCAACCGCCAGAAATCGGAACGCAAATACCACCCAAAATTGCCGGCAGGATTGCCTGCAGTTTCCCTATAGGCTCAGGAACGTCTCTTTTGATCATTCGCTTATAGAGTAATCCGCAGATAACCAAAGCAAATAACGAAGCAATAATTGAAATAATAGTTGTTTTGACGTCCATGATAAATCCCCTTTCTATGTTAGAAATATCTCATATGATTCTTCTCTACCTACTCCATTTTTCTTTCCAAAGTTCCATAATCTCCGGGTAGTGCTTAGGTGATAAAAGAATCAATGAAGTAACTATTCCAATTGCAGATACTGCAAGATTAACCCAATCACTTGCAACAAGCTGTGTTGAAAGACCACCTGTTGAAGAATAGTAACCGTTAATAAGTCCTGCAAAATCCAGTGTAAAATGCGCGATCATTACAACCCATAGGTTAGCTGTACGCAAATATACTGCGCCCAAAATTGCGCCAACTCCGATACAGTATATTACCTGGAAAATACCTGCTAAAGGATTTCCGGCTGAAAAGATATTGGTTATATGTATGCCGGCAAACAATATTGTTGACAGTGAGAATATTAGTTTGATCTGCTTTTCAGATTTAATCGTTCTCATGTAATTGGCTACACCGAGGCCTCTGAAGGCTGCTTCCTCTGTAAATCCCGGCGAAAGAGCTGATAAAAATGCAACTAGCACATTGCCAAGGCCAAATGTATGAATATCAATGGCAGCACCTATATAATCGGCGATCAGGAAAGGCAGCATGACTAAAATACCCCACAAAAAGCCTTTCACACCAAGAATGCCTTTGAAGTCCGGCCTGAACCAAAATGTAAATATAATAACCGCTAAAACTACTCCTATAGCTGCTCCGATACCGCTCGCAGATATTACAGTAGAACCATCATATCCGGTCATTTCTTTTGCATAGCCAGGTATAACGTTTGAAAGAGGCTTATCTATCAGGTCTGCACCAAGAGATGAAAAAACCATAACAAAGATTAAAAGAATAAAATATCCGATAATTGGATGATCTAAAATAGTATGTTTTTTTGCCATTGGTTAATTCCTCCTGTAAAGAATATTGCACATAGTAAAGAATACTCTACTTCCATTTTAATAGAAAAAAACATTAAGGGTCTACTTCACAGGATTGATTTTCGACTTTTTTAAGAAAAACTTTATTCTGTATTACGTTATTTGATTTACAGAATAATAAAAGCAACAGATAGACCAAATGTGGACTCACCTCTCTCTGTACCGTTCCCTAAACCACGTGGTTGTCTACTCTTTAAGGTTTTTTAATCAAAAGAAGTTGTGTTTACCTTGTCAATTATCGTGATAGTCATACGAATTCCTTTGCAAAACATGATAAAAATCATTTTTTATTTTTAAAGTTTTCCATAATAGTACATAGAAACAAACATATTATAAAAATTAATGCAAAGGAGAATTAAATATGATAATCTTAACACTTTTCTACTGTGTGCTCTGCGCTTCAATCAACTACACAATCTACACGTGCATCTAATCTTATGCCATGGTATCTGGTGTCAATTGCCTGAATCTGCTTTTGTGATATTTGCCAAAAAGTCTGGGGAGAGGAAGCCATAAGATAAGGCTTCCCCTCCCCAGACTAATGAAACATAAATCCTTAATACAATTGAATATCAACTCAGATCTCCGATTACAGTTTCTTTTTTACGATCTTGAACTTGATCACTTTGTTTCCTTCAAACTTACCAAGGCCTCTGATGGTAACCTGAGCAGTTCCCGTCTTGACGTTCTTCTTGTAAGAACCATCTACTATTACGTAGTCTTCTCCGTAAACCAGTCTGGTTCCTTCCTGCTGGTTCTTTCCTGTGTAGACAATGAGATCAGGTTGTTCATTATCGTCAACATCAAAATCGGTAGTAAGTTCTATAGGATATCCTGTGTAGGTCTTCTGTATCGGAACATACTTTGCTGAACTTAACTTGTTGTCTGCGATGTGATAAATAGTGGTTACTTCTCCGCTGTAGTTTCCCTTTAGGGTAACTGTAGCACGGATGTCTAAGCCATTCTGAGCATAATCAATGAGTTGTGACTTTTCAAGCTTAGCAATATATTCTGCAAAACTCTGCTTCTTATCAGTTTCTTCGATCTCAGAAATGCTGTAATCTTCTGCCAAAACCTCATACTTCACATTCGCATCAAAGTCAGTACCCTTCTTAAGAGTCTTTCCGGTTCCTGTCTCCTTTACAGCAGGCATCTTAAGGTAAGATGCTACCTTGCTCTTACTGTCTGCAGCAGCGTAGATGTCCTTAACTGTGGCAAATACGATTTCACCGTAGTCATCTACTTCCTGCTGTACTACCTGGAAGGTGCGTGTAACACTTCCGGTGTAATTTCCTTTACCAGTGATCTTGACTGTAGCAGTATCCCCAACTTTCTTGTTGCCACTGTAGGAAAGAGTATAGTCAGTCTTTTCTTTGAGCACTACTCCATTGGCTTTGACAATGACACCTGCCTTGGCACCTGCTTTGGAATATCCTGCAGTCTCATCGCAGATTACCTGCGCATTCTTCGCAAGTGCAAACTTGCTGATCTTGAACTTGAAGTTCCTTGTTCCAGTGTAATTGCCGGTACCCTTTACTACCATAGTGGCAGTTCCTGCTTTGGTGTTGTTCTTGTAGTTTACAGTGTAGTCTTCACCACGAACAAGCGGTGTAGTTCCATCTTTAACCTTAAAGTCATCACCATCTGCAGTCATTCCGCCCTTCTGAGTAGGATCAAAGGTCACTTCTGTTTTATAACCGGATACTGTAAACTTGGAAATGCTCTTTGCCTTGATCTTGAAATTGATCTTTCTCACACCGCTGAGACCTTCAAGACCTATCTCGGTTTTTCTGGGTTTTCCGGTTATCACAATTGTTCCGGTTCCTGCACACTCGTTGTTTAAGTAATTAACTTCAAAATCTTCGTCTTCCTTGTACCCATTCTTTCCGTACTTGACAGTAACCTTAGGCTGTACTTCTCCATCAACATTGTCTGTGACGAAGACATATTCCTTCTTATCAAGAGTTACCTTTGTCTTGGACATAAGAACTGTATTATCATCGTAGATAGTAACATTAACTGCTCTTACTCCCGTGAAGTTCCCGGTCTTTGCTGCAGGATCAAGTGCCTTGCCTTCAAGGATCATCACGTAGGAAGTCTTAAGTCCGTTCTTGAGATCAGTTTTCTCGTATTTTGCACGCTCTTCTTCGTTATAACCTTCATAAACCTCGGCTGTTGTGCCTTCAGGATAATACTTAACCGTATAATTACTCTTCGCTACTGTCTTGCCATTCCACAAGAGCTTAGGTGACTTCTTCTGGTTCTTGCCATTGGACTTAAGATAGAAGTCATCTGCGCTGAAGTAGTCGGTCTGCTCGCCATATGCAGCTGCCTCTGCCTCTTCTTGGTCTACGCCTATGTCAAGAGGCAGTATCTCGAATGTATCGACAACGGTATCCTTGTAGTTACCCTTGCCCTTTACGGTTATGGTAGCTGTTCCTACGTTCTTGTTGTTTTTGTAGGATACTGAGTAATCCTTGCTTGTCAGCTTTATACCGCCACTGTATACAGCGAGGTTAGGCATCTTGATTGCTTTGCCAGTGTAGTATACGTGGTCCTCAACACCCATGACTACCATATCTTCGCTGACCATCTTATCTTTTGCTGTAAGAGTAAGATGGATGAGCAGATCATCGTAATTATCACTAACGAATGTGACATTCACTTTACCGCTTGTTCCTGCAGGTATCGCATCTTTTTCGTTAGGCAGTTTGACTTTGTAGTAAACAAATCCATCAATATCAGCATAGACATCATCTATATAGTCGCGGAGGACTCCTTCATCTTCGACCATCAAAGCCTCTGCACCTATGCATTCAAAGTCTTCAGGGATATAATCCTTAAGATTTACAACACCTTCTACTGTTCCGGAAGTTGCTATATCTGCTGATACATATATCTCACCGAGAGTTGCCTTGATTATGCTGACTTCAATGCATACGGGTGCGGTGTCTTCATGATTATCATCACCTTTTGCCATGTACCATACAAAGTAACGGCCTGGTTCAGTTGCTGCAGCAACTGTTGCTTTGAAGCTTACTGGAGAAGGAGCTTCAGTTCCATTTTCGCCGAAAGCATACAGCATCTGTGTGTAACCTTCAGGAAGTACTGCTGTCGGCCCGGTGACAAGATTCTGTTCGTAGCCCGTGTAGATAAGTCCATCGACTGCCTTTGGTATTTCACCCTTTTCCGGATCAAGAACAGGTGGATCCATCTTCGCAATTACAACTGTAACTGTCTCCGGATCTTTTTCAGAACCAGGATTCTCGCCTTCAGCTTCTACAACTGCCTTGTACCATACGTAGTACTCACCGGCATTTGTAGCTTCAGGGATCGATGTACTCCACTCGTCGACAGGAGCCTTGTCCTTTTCACCAAGGGCGTAGTACAACAATGTCTTTTCACCTGCAACTTCACCTGCAGTTACAAGTACCTGAGGTTCACCTGTGTATGCTATGTCTTTAGCCTCCGGTGCTTTAGTAACAGTTCCGGGCTCATAGATCGTTACCATTATCGGTGTTGCGTCCAGTGCTTTATAGTTACTGTCTTCTGTAACTGATACATACACTGTAACTGTTCCTGAACTGTCACCTGAAGTCAGGACGCTTCCACTGATTGAACAGCCCATGTCCTTATCATCATCACTGATAACGTAGCTTACGGTACCCTCAGCACCATTAAATGAAACATTGTCCTTAAGGTCAACGGTCAGACCGCCTGCAACCACTGTTGCAGTATCGTTTACAGTTGCAGGACTGACAGCCTTATCTACATTTATTGTCAATTCAACGTCTGATTTGACGTTATAGTTTGTAGTATCTGCAGGTGTGAAGTTTGCCTTAAACTTGTTTTCACCTGCATTACCTACGCTTGTTGTCGTAGCATCAGCCCACGCCCATGTACCCTCTGTGTTGCCGGAAGGGTTAGTGAGTGTTACATCTGCAAGAGTCTGCCCATAGGTTGCTTTAAGACCTGTAGGTGCTTCTGCTGTAGGATCAGCCTTTCCGACAGTTATAGTTACTTCTATATCTGTCTTGCCATTATAGTTGGCAGTATCTTCAGGCGTAAAGTTTATCTTAAACTTGTTTTCACCTGCATTACCTACGCTTGTTGTCGTAGCATCAGCCCACGCCCATGTACCCTCTGTGTTGCCGGAAGGGTTAGTGAGTGTTACATCTGCAAGAGTCTGGCCATAAACTGCTGTAAGACCTGTCGGAGCTAATGCTGTAGGATCTGCCTTAACAGTTATGGTTACATCAACATCAGTTCTATCATTATAGTTTGCAGTATCTGTAGGCGTGAAGTTCGCTTTAAATGTCTGTTCACCAACATTTCCTACACTTGTAGTCGTTGCATCTTTCCATGCCCATGTACCATCTGTGTTACCTAAAGGGTTAGTGAGCGTAATATCTGCAAGAGTCTGACCATAGGTTGCTGTAAAGCCCAATGGAGCAACTGCTATAGGATCTGCCTTGCCAACAGTTATGGTTACTTCAACGTCTGTTTTGCCATTATAATTTGCATTATCTGTAGGCGTAAAGTTTACCTTAAACTTGTTTTCACCTGCATTACCTACGCTTGTTGTCGTAGCATCAGCCCACGCCCATGTACCCTCTGTGTTGCCGGAAGGGTTAGTGAGTGTTACATCTGCAAGAGTCTGGCCGTAGGTTGCTGTTAAGTCTGTAGGAGCTGTGCAAGTCGGGTCAGCCTTTGCAATAGAATATTCAACGCTTGCGGTCTTTTCGCCGACAGTAATGCTTGCGGTGTAAGTGCCTGCATCTGTGGGAGCAGCGTCAAGCGTTGTTTCCCCCTTGCTATATACGATGCCCGGAGTAGTTACATCCGGGATACTGCCGTTAATCGTTGCATCAGCACTGCCGGTGCCGTTGTAAACGGTGCGTGCCGGAGCAACGATCGTAAGTGTAGGCTTGTTTGCGCTATCATATCCGTCAGGGCAACCCTCTGTACAGGTCGCCGTGATTGTTGCACCGTTTACAGAGTATGTGAAATCGTGAGTGTGTAACGTTCCTTCTTCCACCAACATGAACTGGTTGCGCTCAATGTCCAGAGCCGCGCCGGTGCCTTGAGCTATCGCCTTGGCGGAGCTTTTGTTTGCGTCGGTAATCGCGCTATTGTTGCTGTAGACGATATGAGTCGTGGCAACAATTAAATCGCCGTTGGTTCCATAAAAACTGGGGCCGATACCTTTAGCATAACTTCCACCACCAGTAGCAGTTACAGTTCCGCCATAGATAACTACGGTACCGCAGTTTGCGGCTTCACCTCCTCCTATGCCTGCACCGTAAGATCCGCCATTGGCTGTAATATTACCGCCGTGTATATTAATTGTGCCGGAGGATACATTGTACGTTCCACCAATACCTGCGTAACTATCTTCAGTTCCGGTTGCCAATATTGTACCGGTGCAATTTTCCTGACTATAAATGTTCAATGTATCACCGTCTGCTACAGTGATACCTTTGCCGGCAGTCAACTTTGCGCCATCCTTGATGATAACGTTAGCTGTGCCCCTTACGATGATACGATTTTCGAAGCTCACCTCACCGTCAATAACAACCCACGTGAAGATACCGGAAGCTGCTTGCTCTCCGGGGTAAATTGCACCAGAACCGATGCAAACACCTTCATAATCCAATGCGGAATAATTTGCACTGTTTACAAGGAAATAGCTAGTGCATGCGTCATCATCGTTCATTTCAACTAAAGTTTTGCTGACCTCATCCCATGCCATGTAGGAAATTGGATCCAGGGCTTTGAAATGCACTTTCTTATAGCCGGACAGACTCTGTCCGGTTTCACTAACCCAAATAGTAGTCTCACCCTCAGTGCCAGCCGTATTCGTCCAGCCGGTACCCGGAATTGCATTTATGGCATTTTGGATTGCACAGTCACTTCCTGTTGCTTCAACTTCAGAGTCGTTGCCGATGTATATACCTCCATTACCAATAATAGCAAGAAAACCTCCATTTGCAGTAACTTTTGCACCTTCAATGCTGATGTTGCCACCAGCACCTATGCCTGTGTTGCCTGCTGTTATATCAAGTTCGCCCCCGGAAATCTTGATATAACTGGCTGTATGGATACCGATATCACTTTCACCCGTTTCACTAATTGTCAGTTTCCCTTCTCCGGAAATTGTAACTCCACCACAGATTATACCAATGTTGTGACCGCTAGATTCTGCTTTATTAACTTTGATTAGATTTTGAGTATCTGATTCCAATACAATTTCGAAAGGATCATTTCCGTTGTAGTAAATGCCATAATAATTATTATTGTCATTATAACCCTCAGTAATAGTAGCACCGCTAAGTGTAAGCGTTGCCGGAGTAGGATTATCGCCGGTAGTTGCAGGGGCGAAGCTCACCGTGCCATCATTAAAGATGTCCCTTGCATTGTAGTTGGTCACCTGTGTGTCACCAACCCAGAGAGGATATTCTACTACAGGGGGAACATTGATTGTCATTTCAGCCATTTGCTGAATATTGTCATTTGAGCTTTTAATCGCATCTATTATAAGGAGATAATACTTATAATGCTTAGTATTATCAGGTATTGTAAACGTATAATCTGTATTATTTGCAGCCTGCAATACTGTATCGTTTTTGATTTCCTGGATCAAAGTCCATTTTTCTGTATCTATGATACCGGTATGATCTTCATTCTCAAATCTTACATAAGCATATCTGGAATCAGGATCATTACTTCCGAAAATACGCCAGTCTTTCCAGTTTCGTCCGGAATTAGTAGCAGTGTCATTACCGGTAGTCAAAACGTAGCTATCAAGGACAAAGGCAGTATCTGCCCCAAAAATAACCCAGTCTTTATCCCTATTACTATAACTTCCGGCATTATTTGTTTTACTGCACCATTTATTAGTCTTAATACCATCAAAGAGTTTCACCACTCGCTCATCAGCGATGGTGCTTAATCCTTCATCGTAATCGTAAACAGTAATCCCTTCTCCGGTGTCTTCAACAGGATTAATGGTCATTTCTGCCATTTCCTGAGCTTTATTATCCTGGCATGTTATAACCAGTTTATAGTATTTATATGCAATCTCATTATCTTCGACATCAAAGCAATAATCCACTGAATTACGTGCTTTGAGCAATGTGTCTTCTTCAACGGACTTGATCTGTGTCCAGTTTGCATCCTCTTTTAATGCAGCTTTATCACTACTGAATCTTCCTCCGTATATTACCCAGCCCTTCCAATTTCTATCCGGGTAAGTTTTGGTATCCGGTCCGGTAGTCAGCATGTAACTCTTCATTATAAATGGATTATCAGCTTTGAATATCACATAAGCCGATTCTTTGTTTGTAGTATACCAGGTTGTTGTTTTATCCTTATTAAACAGTTTGCTGCAATCTTTGTCAGTAGCTCCTTCCGTACCGGTTAGAACTGTAATTGTTTCGAAAGTAGTGCTTTCGTAATTTTCCTGGAACTCAAGTTTCCTGAAGTTTGAAAGACTCCGTCCGGTATCACTCGTCTCTATCGTTGTCTTGCCTTCAATTCCGGCCGCATCTGTCCAACCTGTGCCGGGGATTGAGTTCACAACGTTGCCATCGATTGCCATGGGAACAGGGTCATTACCTGTGGAATTGGCGACCACGGTCACATCTCCGCCCAGAATTGAAACTGTTCCATCATCGCAAACAATTCCTCTCGACTTTCCTTCTGCTACAAACATACCGCCGTTTATTGTAACGCCGTTCGCAGTGATTCCTGTTCCGGCTCCAATACGTGTGCCGGTTGCCATCAGTGAAACATTCTCGGAAATGGAAATACTTCCTTCACATCTAATGCCACTGAAAGAGCCAGTCACCTCCAGTGAACCGTTTCCGGAAATGATCAAATTACCTTTGCTGTAAAAGCCATAATCAATATCCTGCTCACTGACACTGTTTTCAGAATCTGACTCCAGAACAATGTTCAGATCATCTGTGTCGCTATAATATATTCCAAATTTTTCCTCCTCGTCCAGCTCACAGTAGGTCGTTATGTTCGCGCCGTTAAGCTTTAGGGTTGCAGGAGCAGATTCGTCTTCTTCAGTAGTCGTATCATCTTCCACTGCAGGGGCGAAGCTAACAGTGCCATCATTAAAGACGTCACTTGCATTGTAGCTGGTCACCCGTGTGTCACCAACCCAGAGAGGATATTCGACTACCGGGGGAACAGTAATAGTCATTTCAGCCATCTGCTGAATATTGTCACTTGAGCTTTCAATCGCATCTATTATAAGGAGATAATACTTATAATGCTTAGTATTATCAGGTATAGTGAACAAATAATCTGCATTATTTTCGGCCTTCAATACGGTATCATTTTTGATTTCCTGGATCAAAGTCCACTTGTCTGTATCAATGATTCCGCTATGATCATAATTCTCAAATCTAACATAAGCATATTTTGCCTCAGGATCATTACTTCCGAAAATACGCCAGTCATTCCAGTTTCGTCCGGGATTTGAATAAGTATCATTGCCGGTAGTCAAAACGTAGCTATCCAGGACAAACGAGGTACCTGTCCCGAAAATAACCCAGTCTTTATCCCGATTACTATACCTTCCTCCATCATGTTTAATACTGCACCATTTATTAGTTTTGTCACCGTCAAAGAGTTTCACAGCTCGTTCACCAACGGCGGTGTCTTCTCCTTCATCGAAATCGTAAACAGTGATTCCTTCTACGGTGTCTTCAACAGGATTAAAAGTCATTTCAGCCATCTGTTGTTTTTTGACATCTGAGCATGTAATAACCAATTTATAGTACTTATATGCCGTCTCATTACCTTCGACATCAAAGTAATAATCCACTGAATTACGTGCTTTAAGCACTGTGTCATTCGGGATGGACTGAATTGAAGTCCATTCTGCATTATCATCTAATGCTTCATCATCATTGCTGAAGCTTCCTCCGTATATTACCCAGCCTTTCCAATTTCTATCAGGGTAATCTTTTGTGTCATCGGCGGTAGTCAGCATGTAACTATTCATTACAAAAGAATTGTCTGCTTTGAATATTACATAGACAGAGTCATTGTTTTCAGTACACCATTTTGTGGTTTTATCCTTATCAAAGAGTTTCCTGCAACCTTTGCCGCTAACTCCTTCTGTGCCGGAAAGGACTGAAATTTTTCCAAATTCAGTGTCCTCTTCTTCCGGGATGAACTGCAGTTTCTTGTAGCTATACAGATCCTGTCCGGTTTTGCTCATCTCAATTACAGTCTTGCCTTGAGTTCCAGCCGCATTCGTCCAGCCAATGCCGGGGATGGCATTCTTAACAGAACCATTGATTGCATTGTAATTTCCTGTTGCATCAACTACAGAAGCGTTGTCGATATATATATATGCACCTTCATTACAACCAATAGCAACCCCACCATTTGCAGTAACCTTTGCACCTTCAATACTGATGTTACCAGTTGCACGAATACCACTGCTTCCACCTGTCACATCAAGTTCGGATCCATCAATTCTGATATCCGTAGCATAGATACCTAAATCTGATTCACCTGCTTCATTTATTGTTAGTTTCCCTGATCCGGAAATTGTAACTTCCTTAGAGCAGTATATACCATAGTTACGTTTTCCGGTTTCTGCTTTATTAACTTCGATTGTATTGTCAGTATCTGATTCCAATACAATTTCAAAGGAATCAGTTCCGGTATAGTAAATTCCATAATAATGATCAGAGCTATTGTAACCCTCAGAAATATTGGCATTGCTCAGCGTCAGCGTTGCCGGAGTCGGATTCTCGCCGGTAGTGGCAGGGGTGAAGCTTACCTTGCCTTTATTGGTCTCATCGGATGCCAGCACATCGCTCACGTTTACACTCGTTACCCGTACACCTCCGACCCAGAGGGGGTATTCGACTACCGGCTCAGGCAGCGAAAACGTCTTTGATTCACTATCGAACGTCACCTTGCTCAGGTCGAGCTGTAAAGCGGGGCGGACACCAAGCGTGTCGCTTACGAGGCTGCCATACTCGTTGACAGCCCCTGACCAGCCGTCCACGAACGCCGCCTTTTGATTGTAGCTACCCTGCGAGCATAGCCACCAGCCGCCGCCGGATGCCTGAGAGCACTTTAGCACATTAGGATTTGCACTATAGATTGTACTTGCCTGCGCAGTTGTCAGAAGAAACATTGCGCCACCGCTTACTGCTGCTTTTGCGTCAGCTGTGATATTATCGCTATACCAATTATCTACTGCTGTTTTCACTGTAGGATTATTACTATATTCAACAAAGCTTCCGCTTTCATTATACTTTGAAGAAGCAACACATTCTTCTGCCAGCAGCGTTACAGTATTATCATCATAATCGATCAGGTACCAGAGCTCGCCGCCAAAGGTTATATCTGTTGTGGTATTCTTGATGTCTTTATAGGGAGAGTCATCCGACATCAGACTCATCTCCTGCTCTAGCCCCAGAAACATAGAAGAATCTTCTATTATTTCCTCTTCCGGGGACTCTTCATCTGTCAGGTCCTCATCCGTGAAATCTTCCACAGCTTCTATATCATCATCAAAAAGATCCTCAGAAAAATCCTCTGTCTCAGATTCTTCCGGATCTGTAATCTCCTCATTTTCCTCAACGATGAAACCTTCCTCAGATTCCGGAACCGTTTCATCCTCCTGCTGCTCCATAAGCAGGCCGAACTCTGTATTATCTTCAGCAGCATACGCATTTATTGCTGCGGTTGGGAACAGAGTAAAGACCATTGTCAGCATAAGTACGATACTTATAGCTCTTTTTCTTAATCTCTTTACCATAAACAACCTCCTGTCACATGTATTTCGCAATACCCTTCCATCTATATCAACCTGCTTTCATGCCTTAAACATGATTTTTCCTACAACACAAAAAGCCGCCGGAATCAAAGGTTTCCCTTCCATTCCTGACGGCTTTTATCCGGTATCAATATCTTTTATCAGGACTAGCTGTAGATCTGGCTCTAGATCTGGCTGTCTGTATACAGAT
>JAEEGL010351816.1_pt1 | contig 12684 bp, 6 predicted proteins | sample 9134231 | NCBI WGS metagenome assembly JAEEGL01 (sample SAMN16246548, study PRJNA631951) | gut metagenome | biome: gut microbiome; feature: rumen; material: fiber-attached | host: Bos | place: Iran: Karaj | collected 2018-10
AGTAAGCCATTTCGAGTAGTCGCGCGTGACGAGGTCCCACATCACAATCTGGTATTTCTGCCGTAGGAAATAATACTGTGGCGGGCGCATCCATCCATGGGGCGGACGGAACAGGTGGGCACCGATGAGTTGGTTGGCCTTTTCAGTATTCTCGATATAGGTCTTGGTGAGGTGCTTCAGTCCACCGAGGTGGTTGAAAGTGTGGTTGCCCACCTGATGTCCTTCGTCGAGAATCTGCTGGAAGAGATAGGGATATTTCCGCACGTTGTCGCCCACCATGAAGAAGGTGGCGTGGGCGTCGAAGGCCCTCAGCGTGTCGAGGATGAATGGCGTGGCCTGGGGTATGGGACCGTCGTCGAACGTGAGGTATACGGCACGCTCGTCCTTGTCCATGCGCCAATAGGCTTTGGGAAACATCCATCGCAACCAGAAGGAGGGCTGTTCGAGAATCATGGGGCGGAGTTAAAGAATGAGGGTGAAAGAGTGAAAAGAGTGAAAATCAAGGGTGAGGTGCCATCAGGATCATCCTACGCATCCTTGGCACCTCACCCTTGAGTATGATTACATTTGCAGCGAACCTCCCATCTGCTGATATTTCGTCAGGAGTTGGTTGAGTTGGTTCTCGTGGCTTTCTACCCATTTCTCATCCACGTCGCCCATGGCATTGAGCACAACGTCCATGATGTAGATGTGGGTCTGGCACTCGTTTTGAGAGATAGCGAAGTAGGAGGGGCTCTGCAGCATATACCATGTCAGGTATTGCGACGAGGTCTTCCACAGGGCGTTGGCCACCTCGGTGGCGCGCTTCTTGTTGCCCAGCGATGCATAGGCCCTCACGATATCCGTGCCGCCGTTCATGAATTCCATCGGCAGGTTGTAGTCGGGAATCTCTTTTTCCATCTTTGCCAGGGCACGCTTCGCCTTGTCGGTCTTGCCCTCGTTGATGAGCGAGATGGCGAGTTGAGCGAAGAGGCGGCGGTGGGTGGCGCACATACGGGCGACGGTCTGGTCGAGATAGATGCCCTTCTTGTCGAGACCGCCATACTTGAAGTCGTTCATCATGTGTTCGTACACTTTCTCGGTGTCAAACTTCTCGTTGTTGCCACGTGTGGTGAACGGGGTGATGCGGCTGGCAAGACCCTCCTGGATGAGGTTGTCGCCAAGGTTCATATAGTTCTCGTCGCCCACGGTGATGGCCACGAATATCGGACGGGTCCAGTTGCTCTGCGACAGCATCTCGAGAATCATCAGGTCGCCCTTGCCGAGGGTGCGGTGACCGGAGAGCGAGATGACCATTTGGTCGGGGATGGAGTCGCTGAGGAGTTTCATGCCGCTCTTCCGCACGGCGTCCTTGTCGATGGTCATCAGCAGGGTGTCGGTAGGCACTACATGGGCATTGGGCTCCAGACCCACATACTGCAACAGCGTGTTCTTGATGTTACGTTGTTCAGGCGTGACGGCATCGCGCACCCACAATTTCAGCACGTTGCTCACCTCGAAGGGCTTGTCGCCCAAGGCCTTGTGGGCCTCCTCGGGATATTTCTCGTAGAGTTCGCGGATGGCCTCCTTGAGTTCCGGGCGCACGGTCACGGCATCGTTGGTGCCCGAGCAGTAGTCGATACGCGGCCACTTGATGGGCAGACTGGGCGAGTCGTAAGCAGGACGCACCATCTGGTCGATGTACCAGTCGGTCTGCAGGTAACTCAGGTTGCACACGCGGGCGTCGGTACGCACTCCCTCTGTCTCCTGGTTATACCACAGCGGGAAGGTGTCGTTGTCGCCGTTGGTGAAGATGATGGGGTAGCCGTCTTTCGGCAGCGACATGAGGTAGTTCTGACCGAAGTCGCGGCAGGTGTAGCGCCCGCTGCGGTCGTGGTCGTCCCAGTTCTGCGATGCCATCTGCACGGGCACGAGGAGACAGGCTACGGCAGCGGCGGCTGTCACCGCGGTGTTCTTCAGCCCGAGTTTCTTCAGCCAGTCGATGATGGCTGCCACGCCGAGTCCACACCAGATGGAGAAGGCGTAGAACGAGCCGGCGTAGGCATAGTCGCGCTCACGTGGCTGGTTGGGGGTCTGGTTCAGGTAGATGACGATGGCGAGGCCGGTCATGAAGAAGAGGAAGAACACCACCCAGAACTGGCGGATACCGCGCTGTCCTCTGAAGGCTTGCCAGAAGAAGCCGAGGATACCCAGCAGCAGTGGCAGACAGTAGTATACGTTGTGCCCCTTGTTCTCCTTAAGGATGTCGGGCAGTTTGCTCTGGTCACCGAGTCCGAGGATGTAGTTGTCTACAAACGGGATGCCGGTTATCCAGTTGCCGTTCTCCTTCTCGCCATTGCCTTGCAGGTCGTTCTGTCGGCCGGAGAAGTTCCACATGAAGTAGCGCCAGTACATGAAGTTGCACTGGTAGCCCAGGAAGAACTTCATGTTGTCGAGGAAGGTGGGCATCTTCACGTCGGGCTGCCCGTATGCCGAGGGCTCGTAGCGTCCCTGCACGTCGATGATGCTCTCATAGGCCTGTGCGTGGGCAGCGGAGTACATACGTGGGAAGAACATGTTCTGCACGTATTCGGGCTGCTGTTTCCAGTCTACGATGAAGTAACTGTCGGGCTCATCGGCGCTGTGTTTCTCCCTGCGCTGGTAGATGGGCGCGCTCTTCGTCATCTTCACATAGCCGTTGTCATCGGCGGCATACTCCGAGTTGTAGGCCTGACCGTAGAACAGCGGGCGGTAGCCATACTGGTCGCGGCTCAGGTAGTTGCCCAGGGTGAAGATGTCTTCGGGCGAGTTCTGGTCCATCGGTGGGTTGGCAGCCGAGCGAATCACAATCACGGCATAGGTGGAGTAGCCGATGAGGAGCATGAGCATGCACAGCGACACCGTGTTCTTCACTCGGGTGGTGATGAGCAGCATGCCATTGCGCTTGATGCGCAGCACAAACCATAGGGCGATGAGGACTAAAGCACCGATGATGAATGCGCTCCAACCATAGCCGTAGAAGGGGATACCCATCATGCCCACTGCCACCACGAACGAGATGTTCTGACGGGTGAGGCTGTGGTCGTTGTAACTCTCGTAGATGGCCCAAATCACGGCGGCCACGAGGAGGATGATGTATACGATGACACCGGTGTCGAACGGACAGCCGAGGGTGTTGACGAAGAACAGTTCAAACCATCCACCCACGGTGATGATGCCGGGCACCACGCCGTAGAGCACGAGGGTGACGATGGCAAACGACAGCAGGAGTACGAGCAGCGACCCCTTCACGTCGGCATTGGGATTCTTACGGTAGTAGAACACCAGTACGATGGCGGGGATGCAGAGCAGGTTGAGCAGGTGCACGCCGATAGACAACCCTGTCATGTAGGCGATGAGCACCAGCCAGCGGTCGCTGTGGGGTTGGTCGGCCTCGTCTTCCCATTTCAGGATGAGCCAGAACACCACGGCGGTGAAGGCGGAGGAGTAGGCATAGACCTCACTCTCTACGGCACTGAACCAGAAGGTGTCGCTGAAGGTGTAGATCAGTGCACCCACGAGTCCGGATGCCTCGATGGCGATGAGTTTCGAGGTGGACAGTTCACTCCAGTCGCGCAGGATGAGTTTGCGGGTGAGGTGGGTAATCGACCAGAACAGGAACAGGATACACACCGCACTGAGCAACGCACTCATGATGTTCACCATGTAGGCCACCTGGGTGGCATCGCTGGCCAACTGTGAGAAAAGGTTGGCTGTGAGCATGAAGAACGGTGCCCCTGGCGGGTGACCAATCTCGAGTTTGTAACCTGTAGTGGTGAATTCAGGACAGTCCCAGAAGGGTGCTGTCGGTTCCACGGTGGTGCAATACACGATGGCGGCGACAAGGAATGTCAGCCACCCCAGTGCGTTGTCCACTAATCTAAACTTCTTCATTGATTCTGGTGTAATTGATGTTTAAGGGTACAAAGGTACGAATAAGCGAGCGAAAAGCCAAAATTTATTTGGCCTTTTCCGAGCGTCAGTACCTTCGGCGGAGCCAAAGTTAGTGCAAACCGAACGGAATGCAAAATAAAAACCAAATTTTATTTTCATTCCTGAGGTGAAGCCTAACTTCGCCGCACAGCGGCAAAGTAGTGCAAACCGAACGGAATGCAAAATAAAAACCAAATTTTATTTTCATTCCTGAGGTGAAGCCTAACTTCGCCGCGCAGCGGCAAAGTACGAATAAGCGAGCGAAAAGCCAATTTTTATTTTCATTCCTGGGTAACGAATTGGGCAATATCCAAAATGAAGCCCCAAATATCAAAACAGAGGCACAGAGATACAGAGTTTTTATTATCCTCTGTGCCTCTGTATTTCTGTGTTGTATATTTTATGAAAGTAATCCACTTCGGCCATAAACAAAACCTCAAACCTCCACCCTCAGTTGCCCATTGTTGTCTAATCCTTGTCTGTAAGCGAAAACAGATATAGAAACCATGTGAAAATGAGTTGGTTATTCATCATTTTGTATTAAATTTGTTGGCAGAAAACCAATCTAATCTTCCTATGATGAAAAAAATCTTCCTCTTGTTCTCGATAATTTGCTTGTCGCTCCCCACATGGGGCAATCCCGTTTCTGTGGATGAGGCACGGCAGAAAGCCATGGGGTTCCTCAGTCAGGGGAATGCACGTCATGTGAAGGGTAACCGCAGCGTAGAACTGGCCTATACGATGATGCCCAAGCAGATGAAGGTGGCGAACGACAATCCCGTGCTCTACGCTTTCAATATCCCTGGCGACGGTTTTGTCATAGTTTCGGGCGACGATGCCACACCTGCCATCCTCGGCCATGGCGACAAGGGGCATTTCAATACCGACAGCATCCCCTGCGGCATGCGCTTATGGCTCGATATGTGCGCAAAGCAAGTGTCGCTCAGGCGCCAACAAGGAGAGAATGCCCCGGTGAAGGCTCCCACAGCGACAGCCAACGACCGCATTGATATTCCAATTCTTATCGATGTTGAATGGGATCAAGGAGAGCCATACAACGATCAGTGTATCTTCGACGGTGTGAGATGTATGACGGGCTGTGTGGCCACTGCTATGGCGCAGGTGGCCTATTACTGGGGAAAAGGAAAGAATGGCAGGCATTACCGGCATGGTTGTGATGCCGTGGACAGTTATGTGAATTACAAGGGTATGAAGATTCCGGCCCTTCCCGCCGTCGCTTCCTTCGACTGGGATGCCATGACAATGACTGACGGGCAGCCCAACACCCAGGCGGCGAAGACTGCGGTGGCTCAGTTGATGAGATATTGCGGTCAGGTTGCTCAGATAGAATATGGCCCTTATGAGTCACCAGGCAATACCGATTATAGTACATATTTCAACGATCATTTCGGGTATGCAAGCGATATCGAATTTTCAGGTTTCTGGGATTCTGAACAGGACTGTGAAGATTTGGAAAAACTAAATCAGACTATGTATAGTGAATTGCGGAAAGGTAATCCCGTGATAATGGGTGGTGGATATTGGAGAAAAAAGGATAACCCGGACCCAGAACATGATTTTGCTGGTCATGCATTTGTCTGCGACGGTTATGATGCAACCGAAGACCGCTTTCACATCAATTGGGGTTGGGGAGGAAGTTTTAATGGCTATTTCTGGTTGGATTTGTTGGCACCTGAAGCCGAAGGCTTACCCCGTGAAGATATTATCATTGACGGGGAAGACCCGGGAAACGGTGACGATCCCATAGTAGGAGTTATTCTATGGTGTAACTTCTCTGCCACTGAAGGTGTTTCGCCCTGGTTGGCATATAAAGAGCGCAGTGGCAACCAACTTGTCTATTATTATGATGGCGAAAAGGATACTAGAGAGGGGACAATCTATTCGATGAGTGACCCCTTCAACCGCTATGAAATCACGAAAGTCGTCTTCGACGAGTCTTTCTCCGACTACAGGTGTATGAACGATGATGTTTGTTTTGAGTCAATCATGGTTGAGAAATATGAGGGATTGGAGAATTTGAATGTCAGTGGATTGACAAGCATGAAGTATATGTTTAGTGATAATTCCAGTTTGAAACAACTTGATTTGAGCAGTTTTAACACGTCTAACGTGAAGAACATGCGATATATGTTCCGTAACTGCTCGTCACTTGAGAGTCTCGATGTCAGCCATTTTGATACGTCAAATGTCACGGATATGATTTATATGTTTTATGGCTGCCGTTCCCTCACGAGTCTTGACTTGTCTGGCTTCTTTATCGGTGAGAATACGAATACATCTTCTATGCTTGGGCAAATGAGGAAACTTACGTCGCTCAGCATCTCCCAAACCATGCATCGGCTCAACGAGAATGCATGTTGGGGAACAGGCACTCCGCAGACCCCCTGTGTCATCTATGCTCCCGAAGGCTTTGATTTCGGCACGGAGACCGACGGACCGTATTTCGAGTGGAAATCGGGTTATTTCCGTCTGCCGGGGAGTTTTGTCCTTGGTGATGTGAACCACGACGCTGGCGTGGATGTCTATGACGTGACGGCACTCATCGATATCATCCTTGAGGATGACACTAAGGCACCATATAGGTTCACGCAATACAACCACAAACTCGCGGATGTCAACATAGATGGTAGTATCGATATCTACGATGTGACGAAGCTGATAGACTTGATATTGGCAAAATAGCCTACCTCGTATATTGAACCGAAGGGGGTGTAAAGACCATTGATGCAGAGGGAAAACTAGTTTCCACTATGACGAGTAACAAATTGGGCAACGCCCAAAATGAAGCCCAGAATATCTATATCAACACAGAGGCACAGAGATACAGAGTTTTTATCTTTCTCTGTGTCTCTGTGTTGTATTTAAAAATGGAAGGTGATGCCTAACTTCACCGCGCACCGGCAAAGTACGAATAAGTGAGCGAAAAGCCAAAATATATTTGGCCTTTTCCGAGCATCGGTTTTTAGGTTGTCGTAGTTTCTTGGAAAAACCATATTCCTCATTAGGCTTGGTGTGGAAGAACTGCACGCGGTCCTTATCTTATACGCTACGTTCGCTAGCATTGTCCAAGCAGCGGAACAATGCCAGGGAACGGTGGATGAGGAAGATCAAAATCAAAATTTCAAATAAAATGAAAAACTCATGGACTTTCCGTTCAGATAAAGGAGCATATTCCTTTATTGACATACTTTCTTTTATTGAGACAACAGAAATTGGGCGGAAACTAGATGATGTTTCCGCCCAATCTCCACGTTATTCCCAAATATCTCCGGTTCTATTATCAAAACTCCTTATGCCATAATCATCGTATTCTTCAAAAGCAAAAGAATTGTCATCATAGTTATGACGAGGAGCCCACTGGGTATTAGTTTCTGAGTCAGTAATTAACACAAGTATCTCCGATGCATTTACCTGAGCTATTTCAATCTGGGGCGAGGTGTATTTACGTTTTTTCATGTTAGTATTCATTTTATAAAGACTTTTTTCCCTTTAATAATATTAAGACCTTTTGCAGGTTGTGCAAGACGTTGACCACTAATATTGTAAATTGCAGAATTTATCGTATGGGGCTCTGTGAAAATTTGCTCTACATCTGTTTCTTCATCGAACAAGAACGTAAGTCCATTGACATTTGCTTGAACAGCGCTTCTGGGCAAAAAGGCTTTATGTGCACCAAGCGTCGTTCCCTTATAGAGATAGAATCCCATTACACCATTGAGAGCACTTAGAACATACACGCTACGAGACTCGCACGAAGTTTCTTCATCATAGCCGAGGAGATCCCCTTTTTCCACGGTCGCATTTTCTGCTGTTGGTATTAGCGTAATAGGTGTCATATCTGCCTTTATGATAACAGCCGTTGAAGCGGGTATCACATTGGTTCCCGTTTCTTTTAAGTTCAGTTCACTTCCGACAACCTCTCCTATGTATGCTGTTGAGCCATCAGGCAAGGTGTAATTGCAGTCGTTGCAGAAGAATGTGGTGTAATAATCGGAAGGGACTTCTGGATTGGGGTTGGCACTGATTTTCATAAGTTTATCAACCCTTGCGGTAATAGTTACATTTTCGGCAGGCATAGTGAAGTCAAATACATCTGGCCAGTTTGTATTGTATCGGCCTTTGAATAGTTCCACATCCTTGCCAGAAGCCGTAGTGCATGTTAATCCGTACAAATGATAGTTTTCATCAATCTCCTTAGCAATGAAATACGGATTATCTCCATAATGATATGACTTAACCAAAACCGCTGGCTCTGTATCACTTTCTGTGTTAAAAGAGAACCATACTTTGTCTGTGGGTTCTGGTACAATAATTGTGGCAGTGTAGGTCGCTCGTACCAATGTGGCCGTTACGGTGACACCAGCCTCAGGCATTTTGAATTGCCCATTGCTTGAGACAGTTATGTTATTGCCGTCAGTATCTTTTACAGTATATGATTTTAAACTGTAACCAGTATTGGGCTTAATAGATAGTTGTACCGTTTCTCCTTTCAAGGCAAAATCTTTTGAGCAGTTGATAATTCCGTTGTTAGGTTGGTTGACTTTAATCTTATAACTAATTTTCGCTGTTACTGTCACATTTTCTGCCGGCATGACGAAAGAAAAGGTTTTGGTACCTTCAGTTTTCACTGTCACGCTTTTACCCGATTTCGTTGTACAGGTGACATTAGAGAGTTTATTACCCCAGTCGCCTTCAGCAACTCCCACGAAATATACGGTTTCTCCTTTTTTGATGCCAGTTTTGGTGGTGCCCTGGCTTGTTGTGCTGCCAACACTGTTCACGAAATAGAGTTTTCCGTTTTTGGGCACATTTATTGTGGCTGTGTAAGTCGGTATGGCCTCATACTCCACATCTATTCTCCAAATTAGCAAATCAATCCCATCTTCATAATAAAAATAGTCATCATATTCTGAAACAGAAGTATTGGTTACTGTGAGATTTTTATTATTTACGTTTGTTATAGTGTAAATAAAAAAATCGGGATGAGGGGATGAGGAAAAATCCATACTTAGATTTGATTGGCCAGACGAAGGCTTCAAAGTTTTTGTTGGAAAAAGAACGTGTAATGTCACTTTTGTTATTTTCGAGACATTAGCGTTACTTTCTATCTTCAGTGTTCCACCTTCCTTGTTCACTTTCCAGCATTTTAAATTTTGGCCCTTGTAGGAATATGAAGCAACGTAAGATGATGCCGTAACTTTGAAATTAGTGAATTGCTGGGCATTTTTTGTAGGTTGAAGGATATCAGTTGCACCAAATGAAATACCAGGTACAGCCATAGTTAGGACAACCATCAAAATAAAGTAAAAAAATTTTTTCATAAAACAATATAATTTAATATTTAATCATTTTTTCTATCACACCGACATTTTCGATTTGATTGTGGCTTGTTGCCCTGTTAGATGGACGGACTTGACAGTTGAAAATCAAGTCATCAACAGAATTTCCACCTGACAATACTGTTCTATTTTGGGGATACCCTTTTCATAGAAATTGGCTTTTAACAATTTGCCTGCCTCCTATACAATGAATCGGCTTTTTCTGTTAGTTTTTTTGCTAATCCTTTCCCGAATAGTCACACGTTATCTATTTCCGCACGTCGATCAACGTGCATTTACATCCATTCATGCGACCCTCTGCGTAGTAGTAGGTGATGTGTTGCTTCATAATTGAAGTGTTTAGGTTAAATATTTTCTATAAATTTTTGTTCTCGTAAGCACACAGAGGTGTGAGCCTTCAGACATTCTTCGTCTGAAGGTTCTGGAATACCCGTGAAAAAAGAATGAAATCAGCTCACACCTGTAGGAGTATATGTGAACTGACCATACCAAAAGATGGCAGCATATATATACACTACAGGAGAAGCAGCCTTCAGACTTTTACCCTTTCACAGTGAATTTTCCAGATTCTCAGACGGGTTAAAGCTTATAGCTCTTCTCAATGTTTACTGTCCTTTTTCAGGACAGCGATACAAAGATAAGAATTATTTCTGAAAGTACATTCATCGTGAGCTGATTTTTATCATTATTTATGCTGTGAGCGCACACATGCCTCTTTAGGAAACGCTGTCGAGGCTACATGCACAGTTATTCAGTGCAGAAGATATTTTACGCTTCCAAGTATGACGCTGCAAACTTAACGTTTTTTGGGGTAGCGGAGAAATATACAGGAAGAAAAGTGTAAAAGATGGATGAGATGGATGATAAAAATCCTTCTTCATTTCTTTATTCCCCTTCCAGTAGAGTAAAAATAGATGTCACACCGCCTTCAATGCCTCCTTTATAAGAGCCGATGTCTTTGCCAGCACGAATGAGGCATTTGGCAATGAAAGGCTGGTCTACTATGACCATGGGCACATCAAGCAAGTCGCCCACCATGAGTTTGCCTCCGCTGACCGACTCGACCCGGCATAAACCATCCGCCAGTATCTTTATCACAATATGACGTTGGGGCTCGTAACTAATCGAGAGTTTTGTGCCCAATGGCAAATCGGAAGGATAGATGGCAGTGTTTTCTCCATCAATCTCTGAGTTCTTGTCCTCCACGACCTTGGCCAGTAGTCGCCAACTGCCATAGCCAAGATAACGAGCCACCGTCTGTAGAGTCGATTCTGTGGGGGTTACATCAGGAAGAATGCCAAAAAGACGCTTGAGAGTATTCACGCCGATATGCTCGCCTGTCTTGCTCTCCATATCAAGGGCTAGGGCATCAAACTGTGAGGGACGGGTCAGGTCGCATGTTATTCGATCACGGATGAGTTTCTGGATATAAGGGTCGAGTGTCATGGTTCAGATGGTTTATCGTTGTTCTTATCAAGATTGAGATTGTAGTTTGTCACATGGGCTTGAAAAAGAGCCTCAATCGATTCCAGTTCCTTAAAGAGATAGTTATCAAACTGATTATAGGGCTTGGGCTTGCCATTGTAAACCATCCAGTGATTTCGCATCCAGAATGGTACATTGCTGCCCCTTTTTCCATATTCTATGGCTCTGCTTTTCAACGAGACGTATGCTGCCTTATAGGCTTCCAGTCCTCCCATCTCATAAGGCATTCGTTCGTTGGCGACAAACTGCTTGAGTTCTGCCAAGATGGAGTCGGTCACCGATACGAACATTGGCAGTGCCTTCTTCTGGTCGCGCGTAAGCATGTCAATAGGCTCTTCTGATATTCTAACTTCAGATTCTATGCCCGTCTTGGCAGGGCGTTCCACCTCGTTTGAAACTGCTCTCTGCTCCTGATAATCCACCTTGGATGGCTCTGTCACTGTCGGTACATTGGCAACAGACTGAACGTCAATTGGTTCTTCGTTTCCCGTCGGCTCTTCCATCATGTCATTCTCCGCTGATTGTTCTGGCGCGACATTTGCAGTCCGCCCCATCCACCACCATATCCCTGTACAAAGCAACAGGGCAAGAAGAAAGAGTACGACTATTTTCCGGGGAATATGCTTTTGACGCATCGCCGAGGTTAATTCATCGACACTTTGGTATCTGTCGGCAGTTTCAGCACTCAGACATTTGTTGACGATGCTTTTGCTCGCTATACCCAACTCGCAGAAAATACATCCTAAGGAATAGATGTCGCTGCCAGGTGATATCTCTTTCTCAGGAGCAGAATAATGCGAGGTGCCACCTGTTGTGAAAGGATAACTGTCTTGATAGCAATAGCCCAAATCGACGAGTTTGACATGATTGCCAATACGGGTGAGCAGGATATTGTCGGGTTTGAGGTCGAGATGCAACACTTGGTGCTGGTGCAAATAGCCCACCGCTGAGCATATTTCCATGACAAATTGACGGGCATGTTTCTTGTCTTTGAAATAATCAGGATGCTGCTTGTGAAAATCTGTCAGCGTCACGCCATCAACATATTCCATCAGGAGATAATCTCCATGAAACTCCAAATAGTGGGGAATATTGGGGTGGTTCAGGGCATAGCCTATTTCAAACTCCTTTTCCAAGGCCTGACGTCTTCTCTCTTCACATGCCAAGGCCGGTAACAACTGTTTCTTCAACAGCAGTCTTCCATGGTGTCGTACCTTGAAGCACACACAGGTGCTCCCGCTCGCTACAAAGATTTCAGGACTTTGTGGCGGCTCATCATGTGGAGAGATTTCAGACTCATTTACAGCCATAATGCAAAGGTAAACAAAAATAACATGCTACAATCTGAAAAAAAGAATATTTGGTAGAAAACTTGAGTCATGTATTAAAATCCCAATCCCCTCAATAATACATGCGCAGCAAGATAAGCCCCAATTGTCGTGCAAGTTGAGAGCAATGGAGTTCACTTCAATTGCCAAGGCGCCGCCGACAACCAAACGAAGTTTAATTTTCAATCTTCAATCTTCAATCTTCAATCTTCAATCTTCAATCTTCAATCGGCCGCAGGCCGCTAAAACACCATCTTCGACCCTACGGCGATAATCACATACCTCACTATCTTTCCCAGGAAAATACTCAGCGACGAGATAAGGAGGTTCGAGCGCATCAGGCCGAGGGTGATGCAGATGGCGGTGCCGATGACCGGCATGAAGGAGAAGAAGCCCATCCATGCCCCACGCTTCCCCATGAACCGCTGTGCCTTTTCCAACTTCTCATGGCTCACACGCAGATAGCGTTCTATCCACTCCATCTTTCCCTGGTGTCCCACCCAATAGTTGAACATGCTCCCCGCCCAGTTGCCTATCGTGGCATAGATGAGCAAGGGCAG
>JAEEGL011235909.1_pt1 | contig 12684 bp, 11 predicted proteins | sample 9134231 | NCBI WGS metagenome assembly JAEEGL01 (sample SAMN16246548, study PRJNA631951) | gut metagenome | biome: gut microbiome; feature: rumen; material: fiber-attached | host: Bos | place: Iran: Karaj | collected 2018-10
TAATAATATAAAACATACAATTAATAATAAGCTTTTTATTATTCTTTTCATATTACACCTTTTTATTTTCATAATACTATTATATATTCTTTTCTATTAAAAATAAAGTGTACAAAAAAAATAAAGTATTATATTTTGCTTTATTTTTTTATAATCTCACTATATTCTCGTGGATATTTATTTTTTGTTTTACTTAATTTTCTTATTACTAATATATTTCTTTTAGAAGTTTCTACAGGTAATTCATAAATTATATTTTTTTCTATTTTAGAATCAAGTTTATTTAATATATTTTCACTTTCTATTATTTCATTAATATCATTAGATTTAAGTGGTAAAAAATATCCATTAACTTTTAATAATGGTAACGCAAGTTCACTTATTATTTTTAAATGTGACACTGCTCTACAAGTTACTATATCAAATGACTCTCTATTTTTTTTAGCATATAGTTCCATCCTAGTATTAATAACTTTTATGTTATTTAAATTTAATTCTTTTATAACTTCGTTTAAAAATGTACATTTCTTATTATTTGATTCAATTAAAGTAACATTTATATTAGGAAAAAATATTTTAATAACTATACCTGGAAAACCAGCACCGGTTCCAAAATCACATAAACTAATACTTTTATTTTCTATTAAATTAGTCTTAACGATGCAAATTGAATCATAAAAATGCTTTAAATAGACTTTTCTTTCTTCTAAAATAGTTGTTAAATTAAACTTATTATTCCACTCAACTAATAATTTAAAATATAAATCTAATTTAAATAATATTTTATCATTAATTTCTATATTCAACTCTTTTACATATTTTATAAAATCTTCTTTATTCATTTGGATATTCCCTCTTTAAATATATTAATAACATAGATATATCAGCTGGATTTACGCCACTAATACGAGATGCTTGTCCAATAGTTAAAGGTTTAATCAAAGATAGTTTTTGTCTTGCTTCTGTTGCAATATTTCTTACATTCTCATAATTAATATCATTAGGTATCTTTTTATTTTCTAAATTTAGCATTTTCTCTACTTCTTTGTTTGTCTTATCAATATATCCTTTATATTTTATATTTATTTCTACTTGTTCTATAACTTCTTTATTATATTTAAAATTTAAATATTTTAAAATTCTACTTAGTTTCATTTCAGGCCTTTTAATAATCTCATATATTTTAATTGAATTATCTAATTTAACAGATTTATTTTTTAATAAAAACTCATTATTTTCTTTTGAACATTTAAAATTAGTATTTTTTATATAGTTAGTTAACTCATTAATTTCTTTTTGTTTTTTAATAAATTTTTTATATTTTCTATCATCTATTAAGCCTACTTTTCTACCTATTTCAGTAAGTCTTATATCTGCATTATCATGTCTTAATAAAAGTCTAAATTCAGCTCTAGAAGTAAGTAATCTATAAGGTTCTGTTATACCTTTATTAATTAAATCATCTATTAATACTCCAATATATGCTTCATTTCTTTTTAATATTATAGGATCATTATTTTTAAGTGATAAACTAGCATTAATACCTGCAATTAAACCTTGAGCTGCTGCTTCTTCATAACCAGATGTACCATTTATTTGCCCTGCAGTATAAAGACCAATTATTTTTTTAGATTCTAAAGACATTTTAAGTTCAGTTGGATCAATTGCATCATATTCTATTGCATAACCATATTTTGTTATTTTAGCATTTTCTAAACCTTTTATTGTATGGATTAATTTTTCTTGTATTTCTTCTGGCATAGTTGTAGAAAAACCACCTACATATATTTCATTAGTTGAAAGTTCATTTGGTTCTAAGAATATTTGATGTCTATCTTTATCCCTAAATTTAACTATTTTATCTTCTATAGATGGACAATATCTAGGCCCTACTCCTTTTATCATTCCACTATATAAAGCACATTTGTCTAAATTATCTAATATTATTTTATGAGTTAATTCATTTGTATATGTTAAATAGCAAGATATTTGATTTTTAATTTTGTAACTTGGTTTATTAAAATTACTAAAAGTTATTAACTTATTATCACCTTTTTCTTCTTTAATAACATTATAATTTATAGTATTACCATCTATTCTAGGAGGAGTTCCTGTTTTAAGTCTTATTATTTTTAAACCTAACTCTTCTAAATTCTTACTTAAATATAAAGAAGTCTTTTCTCCATGAGGTCCACCTTTATACTTATTATGTCCCCTCATTATATCTGAATTTAAATAAGTTCCCGTTGTTAGTATTACTTTTTTAGCATAAATACTTTCATTATTTTCAGTAATAATACCTTCTATTTTATTATTTTCTATTATTAATTTTTTTACTAAAGATTCTTTTAATTCTAAGTTTTTAGTATTTTTAAGTAAATCAATCATAGTTTGAGAATATAATTTTTTATTAGATTGACATCTTAAAGATCTTACACCTGGTCCTTTTTTACTATTTAAAAACTTTATTTGAATATGAGTTTTATCAGCAACTTCACCCATTATTCCACCTAAAGCATCTATCTCTCTTACTACTATCCCTTTTGCTGAACCACCAATTGATGGATTACAAGGCATATCACCTATATTACCTATATTCCCTGTTATTAAAAGTGTTCTATTATTAAGAGTTGCACATGCATGAGCTGCTTCACAACCAGCATGACCACCTCCTACTACAATTACATCATAATTCATATTATCACCTATTTTCCCAAGCAAAATTTTGAGAAAATTTCATCTAGTAAATCATCTTTATATGTTTCACCAAGTATTTCTCCTAATTTTTCCCACAACATTCTTATATCTATTTCTAATAAATCTACTTCTTCTTCTGATTTTTTTAATATATTATCAGCTATAATTAAACATTCTTTTAATATAGATATTTGTCTACTATTTGATAGATATGTATAATCATTTAATTCAAGATTACCTAAATTAAACATTTCTATAATTTTATTTTTTAAATTTTCTATACCATCTTCTTCTTTAGTAGAAGTTAATATTACTTCATATTTTTTGAATTTATTTATATCTAATTTTAAAGTTTCATCTGACTTATTAACAATTACCAATATATTCTTATTTTTTATATTATTAAATATTTCTTCATCATATTTATCTAATTTTTTAGTTCCATCTACTACAAATAAGATTAAATCAGATTCATCAATAGCTTTATAACTTTTTTCTACTCCAATTTTTTCTACTAAATTATCAGTCTCTCTAATACCTGCAGTATCTATTAATTTAATTTCTACTCCATTTAAAACAATACTACCCTCTACTATATCTCTTGTTGTTCCTTCTATATCAGTTACTATTGCCTTTTCTTCATTTAAAAATTTATTAAGTAAACTACTTTTACCTACATTTGGTTTACCTACAATTGATACTTTAATTCCATTTTTCATTAATAATTGATTTTCACTTTTTTTAATAATTTCTTTTAATCTAGTAGTCATACTACCTATTTTTTCTTTTATTAAATCTTTAGTAACTACTACTGCATCTTCATATTCAGGATAATCTATATTTACTTCAATATTAGCAATTAAACTAAGGAGGTCTTCTCTTAAACTAATTATTAATTTAGAAGATTCACCTGTTAAACCTTTAATACCTATTTTTCTAGCTGTTTCTGTTTTAGCAGATATTAAATCACTAACAGCTTCAGCTTCTACTAAATTTATTCTTCCATTTAAATATGCTCTTTTTATAAACTCACCAGGTTCTGCCATTCTACAACCATTTATAAGTAATAATTCTAATATTTTATTAGTAACAGATACACCACCATGACAATTTATTTCAACTACTGTTTCTCTTGTATAAGTTTTTGGAGCTTTAAATATAGATACTAATACTTCATCAATTTTTTCTTTTCCATCCATAATAAAACCATAGTGAATTGTATGACTTTTGACTTTAGTTAAGTCTTTTCCACTAAATATTTTATTAACTATTTCTATAGAGTCTTTTCCACTTACTTTAATAACATTTAAAGCAGATTCACCTACTATAGTAGAAATTGCTGCGATTGTATCTTCCATAAATACCCCTCAATCGGCATAGATTATATCATTTTTTAATACTTAAGTAAAGAAAAACACCATAAATGGTGTTTATTTTTTTCCTTTATATTTTATTACTACACATCTATTAGGTTCTTCACCAACACTCTCTGTTTCTATATAATCAAAACCACTAAGTGCATTGTGAATTATTCTTCTATCATAAGAATTCATTGGATCTAATTTAATATCACTCTTTGTAAGAGTTACTTCTCTTGCTAATTTCTTTACTTTCTTTTCTAAAAAATATATTTGTTTTTCTTTATAATTTTCTACATCTATTATTACGTTTACAAATATATCTGTACAATTTTGTAATGCTCCTCTTACAAAAGTTTGTAAAGACTCTAATATATGTCCTTTTTTACCTATTAAAATTGCATTATTATCAGTGAATAATTTATAAGTAATACTTTTTTCTCTTATTTTTATTTCTACATTACCTTTTAAATTAAATCCTTTTAAAAAATCTAATATTAAAGATTTACCATAATCAGCAACATCTTTTATTTTTATTATTTCTATATAATATTTTTTACCACCAAATAAACCTTTTTTTTCTTCTGTAATATTATATAAAATACCATCTTCTGTTACTTTTAACTCATCTAAAGCTAAATTTAATAAATTTTCTTTTGATTTTGATTCAAATTTATACTTCTCCATAAATACACCTACTTCTTAATTGTTTTATTTAATATCATATTTTGAATTACTGTAAATCCTGATGAAACTATCCAATATAATGCAATTGCGGTTGGAAGACTAAATGATGCAAATGAGATAAACACTATCATAAAGTAATTCATTGTTTTCATTTGACTGGCTTGTTCTTCATTCATTCCTGCTGAATTCATATTTTTCATTGAGAAGAATGTTGTTCCAACTATTAATAATATCAATATAATATAGAAATAATTACCTGCTTTTATTCCTTCCCAAGGAGTTGTTCCTAAATTAAATAATAAAAATTTTCCTTCAAACAATACTGGTACTCTATATATTGCTTCTAAAAAAGCAAAGAATATAGGAATTTGTAAGAAAGCAAATAAACAACCAGACATAGGACTAATATTGTATTTTTTATAAATACGCATCATCTCTTGACTCTTCATCATCATAGAATCTTTATCTTGTTTATTAGCATATTTCTTTTCTAACTTATCAAGATCTGGTTTTGCTTTTTTCATATTAACACTCATCATAGTTGATTTTTTAGAAAATGGAAATAATATTGCTCTTAAAATTAGAGATGCCAACATTATTGCTAATCCATAATTTTTAACAATCTTTCCAATTTGTATTATTGACCATGCAAGTGGTTTTACAAATATTGAAGTCCACAATCCTTCATATCCACCAGAATTTACTTTGAAATTTTTACACTCTGGTAATTTATCAAGATCTACTGTTACTTTGTCTCTATTATCAATATATATTTGTTTCATTTCTTTTGTTGTTGGCTGACAAAGTATATTAGATACATAACTTTTTACTGATTTATTTTCTCCTTCTACATTAAACCTCTTAGCACAACCAGTAAAACATAGCATTAGTACTAAAACTAAAATAAATATTTTCTTTTTCATCTACTCTATTCCTTTCAATATTTCATTTTTCTTTTCTAAAAATGGTAGTTCTTTGAATGAACTTGATAGTATTATAACATAATCTTCATTATTAGTAACCATATTTTTCATTATGATATCTTTTATCTGTCTTTTAAGTTTATTTCTAACTACTGCATTCCCTATTTTTTTGTTAATACTTATACAAAATCTACTATAAGTTAACTTATTTTCTTTTCTATATACTATAAGATGCTTAAAAACTTTTTTTATACCTGTTTTTATTACTAATACTATCTCCTGATTCTTTTTTAATATATATTTCTTGTTCATTAAAAACACCCAATTAAATTATACAAAAAAAACTACTTATTTTAAAGTAGTTATTTTGCTAATAATTTTCTTCCTTTTCTTCTTCTGTTATTTAACACATTACTATCTTTTCTAGAAAGAAATCCATGTGTTTTACTTTTCTTTCTATTATTAGGTTGATAAGTTCTTTTCACTCTTTTACCTCCTTTATATTTATAAATTTCTGCTTGACACACTAGATTATAAACAATAAAATAAAAATTGTCAATTTTAAATTATTAACAATCATTGTTAATAACTTTATTAACTTGTTAATTTAAATTTTGTTAACATTGTTAATAACTATTGATTTGTCAGAATAATAAAGGGTTTTTATTGTTAATAACTTGTTAATAACTATTGTTAATAATTTTTTAGTCTTTTATTTTTTTTCAGTTTGAACTACAATTAAATTAACAACTAATAGGAGGGTTTTATGGATGTTAATAACTTTAAAAATGACTTCTTAAATCAAATAAGCAATAAAACAACTTCAACTACATACAACACTTGGTTTAAAGATATTAATTTCTATTTTAAAGATAATGATGTTTATTTAATTACTCCACATGAATCTTGTAAAAAACACCTATTAAATAATTATAAAGATGTAATAGAAGATATAATATTAGATATTGATAATAACCTAAATTTTATTGACATTATAACTTCTAATGACAAAAGAATAGAAAATAAAATAGAAGAAAAAGAAGAGATAATTGAAATAATTGATAATAATATAAAAGAAGAATATAAAAATTATAGTAATTTTAATCCTAAATATACATTTGATACTTATATGGTAGGGAATAGCAATAAACTTGCTTATTCAGCTTCTTTATCTGTAGCTCAAAAACCAGGTAAACTTTATAATCCTTTATTCTTATATGGAAATAGCGGCCTTGGTAAAACACATCTAATGCATGCAATTGGTAATTATATAAAAGAAAATTCAAATAAAAGAGTTCTTTATATAACTTCTGAACAATTTGTTAATGACTTAATATTTATGTATAAAAAAGAAGGTTCAGAAGATAACATAGGTTATATTGAATTATTTAGAAAAAAATATAGAGATGTTGATGTGTTAATGATAGATGATATACAGTTTTTAGCCGGAGCGGTTAAATCACAACAAGAATTTACTAATACTTTTAATTCTTTATATGATAATGAAAAACAAATAATAATATGTTCTGATAGATCTGTAGATGATTTAAAATTACTTGAAGATAGACTAAAAACTAGATTTAATTGGGGCTTAAAAGTAAATATTAGTCCACCTGATTATGATTTAAAAGTTAATATTATTAAACAAAAAATTAAAAGTAGTGAATTAGTTATTGACTTAAGTGATGAAATTGTTAACTACGTAGCATCTAATTGTGGAAGTGATGTAAGAAATATAGAAGGTTTTATTACTAGATTAATTGCATATCAAGCAATAATGAATATACCTAAGTTAACACTTGAAGATGCAATTGAAGCATTAAAAGAATATACAAATACTGGGTTATTTACACCAAACTCTATAAAAAAAATACAAAACTGTGTTGCTAAATATTTTAATTTATCAGTAGACGATTTAAAAGGCAAAAAAAGAAATGCTGCTATTACTAATGCTAGACATATTGCTTTTTACTTATGTAGAATGATGACAGATGAGAGTTATGTTAGAATAGGAGCTGAATTTGGCAATAGAGATCATGCAACAGCAATTCACTCATTTGAAAAAATAAAAAAAGATATGGAAACTGATAAAGAATTAGGTAATATAATAATTGAAATAAAATCAAAGATTAGTGAACAATAATATAAAATATTAACATTGAAATAACATATAAAATTAAGTATTTAAAAAGAAAAATAAAGTTATTAACAATGTTAACAATATTATTAATAATATTTAAATAAAAAAAGAAAGAGGTAAAAAAATATGAAATTAAAAATTGAAAAAGAAATTTTATTGGAAAACTTAAATGCTGTTTCTAAAGCAATGTCAACAAGGAATATTATTCCAGTATTAAATGGAATAGAATTTGATTTAAAAAAAGAAGGATTATATTTAACTGCTACTAATAATGATATAACTATTAAAACTTTTATTGATAAAAAAGATATAAAAGAAATAATAGAAGAAGGAAAGACAATTATATATGGAAGATATTTGTTAGATATAGTAAGGAAATTGCCTAATGAGATAATAGTAATAGAAGAAGTAGATGGAAACAAAACTGTAATTTCAACAAAAAATTCTAAATATAATTTAAACTGTTTTCAAGTTAATGAATTTCCTAAAATAGATTTAAAAGAAACAAATAATCCTATTATTATATCTAGTAGCACTTTAAAAGAAATATTTAATCAAACTTCTTTTGCAACTTCACTCCAAGAAAGTAGACCTTTATTAACAGGTATAAATATGAAAATAATAGGTAATATATTAGAATGTGTTGCAACTGATTCATATAGACTTGCTAAAAAGATAATAGAAATTAACACATCAGTAGATGAAAATATAAATGTAGTTATACCTGCTAAAAATATAAATGAATTATTAAAGATAATAGAAATAGAAGAAGATATAGAAATGCATATATTTAATAATAAAATATTATTTAAGTATAAAAATATATTATTTCAATCATGTTTATTAAGTGGAACTTATCCTAACACAGATAATTTTGTTCCAAATAATTTTGAATTAGAAATAGAAGTTAATTTAATAGATTTTTATAATATGATAGATAGAGCATCACTACTTGCTCAATCAAAAGATAAAAATACTATTCAATTATCAATAAATAAAAACAAACTAATAGTCAATTCTTCTAGTCAAGAAGCCGGTAAAGTAGAAGAAAAAATGGAAATAATTAATAAAAAAGAAAGAGAACTTAAAATATCCTGTTCTGCTAAGTATTTATTAGAAGCATTAAAAACATTTGAAACAGAGAATATAAAATTATATTTTAATGGTCAAATCAAGCCAATTATTATAAAAGAAAATGATAAAGGCAGTTTAATTCAATTAATATTACCTATAATGACATATTAAAAAAAAGATTTTCTACAAAATTCTACAAAATTCGACTTTTCAATATGATATAATAAAAACAATTTTTATTGAAAAGGAGGTGAATTTTATGGATTATGAAATCAATAAAGATACATTAGCTATCATGTCTAAATCAGATGAAGAATGTAAGGTATTAGAAAATGATATGGAATATAATATATCAATGCCATCTTTCAGTGTTATTGAACGCAGTTGCGAGTATTTTGGTAGTACTTATGAAGGAAGATATATAGGAACAAAGAATATATCAGGAATAACTCATAAATCTCCAATAATTATTGAAGATACTAATAAAATTATCTTTTTTCCTACAACTTCTCCTAATAGAAATGATTGTATATGGATTTCTTTAAATAATATTTTAACGTATGAAAAAGGTCCTAAAATAGGAACATCTAGAATTAAATTTAAAAATGGAAGCATAATAGATTTAAATGTATCAATAGGATCTTTAACTAATCAAATAATGAGATCAAGTAGATTAAAATATTTGTTAGAAGAAAGACAAGAAAAATTCAAATAAAAAGAAAGTTAAAAAAACTTTCTTTTTTTTAAAATTTAATGAAATAAAACTAATTTTGTGATATAATTTTAATTGTGAGTAGGAGTACGTACTTACTATATTTTTTCTTAAAAACATACAAAAGAGGGTAAAAAATGCATATCAATAGTTTGGAATTAACAAATTTTAGAAAATTTAAAAAAATAAAATTAGATAATTTTAAATTGATAAATGTTATTATAGGAAAAAATGGAGTAGGTAAAACTTCTATAATTGAAAGTATATATTTTTGTAGTCTTGCAAAGTCTTTTAAATCTTATTATGATGATGTTTTATTAAATGAAAAAGAATCATTTTTTAAAATAAAAGTATTACTTGATAAAAATAGTTATACTAAAAAATTAGAAATAATAGTTCAAGGAAAAGATAAAAAAGCAAAAATAGATGATCAAATAATAAAAAGATTAAGTGATTATATATGTGAATATTCTGTGATTTTATTTTCTCCTGATGATATAAGATTGATTAAAGATAATCCTAATACTAGAAGAAATTATTTAAATATTGAGTTATCTAATGTAAGTAAAGAATATATAAAATTAATAAACATTTATAATAAACTTATAAAAAATAAAAATGATTATTTAAAGAAAATTAATTTGAATTCTAATTTAGATACTAAATATTTGGATGTTTTAGATGAAAAGATAAGTGATATAGGAATTAATATTTGTAAATACAGAAAAGAATATATAGAAAATATTAATAAATATATAGATAAAATTTTTAAAAAATTTAAAAAAGAAGATAATATAAAAATAAAATATGAGTCTGAATTTTTAAATAAAGATAAGAATGAAATATTATATTTATTAAAAAAAGTAAGAAAAAAAGAAATGATATTAGGGTTAACAACAACTGGAATACATAGAGATGATTATGAATTTGTACACAATGATAAAAATGCTGCTAATTATTCATCTCAAGGAACACAAAAACTTATATTATTATCATTAAAATTGTCAGAAATAAAACTATTAGATAATGATTATAAAATTAAACCAATACTTTTATTAGATGATTTATTTAGTGAATTAGATGAAAGTAATCAAAAAAAAATAATAAAATTACTTTCTAAAAAATATCAAACATTTATAACAACAACTGATTTAAATAATATAAAAATAAAGGATTTAAAAAATATTAATGTTATTAAATTAAGGGAGGTAAAATAAAATGGAAAATAATTATGATGAAAGTGCTATACAAGTATTAGAAGGGTTAGAAGCAGTAAGAAAAAGACCTGGTATGTATATAGGAACAACAGGTGAAAGAGGATTACATCATTTAGTATGGGAAATTGTCGATAACTCTGTTGATGAAGCTTTAGCAGGATTTTGTGATGATATTGAAATAAATATAAATAAAGATGGCAGTGTATCAGTTAAAGATGATGGAAGAGGAATACCAACAGGAATACACCCAAAAACAGGTATTTCTACTGTTGAAACTATATTTACTGTACTTCATGCTGGTGGTAAATTTGGTGGTAAAGGATATAAAGTAAGTGGAGGACTTCATGGTGTAGGAGCTTCTGTTGTTAATGCTTTATCAGAATGGTTAGAAGTTAAAATATATAAAGATAAAAAAATATATTTTCAAAGATTTGAAAATGGTGGACATGCAGTTGAACCTTTAAAAGTAATAGGTGAATGTGAAGAAAACAGAACAGGTACTACTGTAACTTTTAAACCAGACCCTAAAATATTTGAAGAAACAACTGAATATAAATTTGAAACATTAGAACATAGAGCAAGAGAACTTGCATTTTTAAATAAAGGTTTAAGAATAATATTATGTGATTTAAGAACAGACAAAAAAGAAGAATTTTTATATCATGGTGGAATTATAGAATATGTTAAAATGCTTAATAAATCTAAAACTCCTATACATGATACTATTGTTTATGTAGAAGGATCTGAAGATGATATAGAAATTGAAGTAGCTTTTCAATATAATGATGGCTATAATTCAAGCATTTATTCATTCACAAATAATATTAATACTATTGAAGGTGGTACACATGAAGATGGTGTTAAAAATGCACTTTCAAGAGTTATTAACAATTATGCTAAAAAAGCTAATTTATTAAAAGAGAAAGATGATAGTTTAATGATAGATGACATCAAAGAAGGATTAACAATGATTGTTTCTTGTAAGCATCCAGATCCTCAATTTGAAGGTCAAACAAAAACAAAATTAGGTAATGTAGAAGTAAGAAAGATAGCAAATAATATATTTAGTGAGGGATTAGAAAAATTTTTATTAGAAAATCCTTCTGAAGCTAAGATTATTATAGAAAAGTGTATGGTAGCTTCTCGAGCAAGAATAGCTGCTAAAAAAGCAAGAGAATTAACTAGGAGAAAAAGTGATTTAGATGTAGTTAATTTTGGCGGAAAATTAGAAGATTGCAAGGAAAAAGATCCAACAGTTTGCGAAATATTTATAGTTGAGGGAGATTCTGCTGGAGGCTCAGCAATTAAAGGAAGAGATTCAATGACACAGGCAATCCTTCCATTAAGAGGAAAAATACTAAATGTGGAGAAAGCGAGACTTGATAGGGCACTTTCAAATGAAGAAATAAGAACTATTATTACTGCATTTGGAACAGGAATTGGTAATGAATTTGATATTAATAAATTAAGATATCATAAAATTATAATAATGACAGATGCTGATGTTGATGGTTCTCACATAAGAGTATTATTATTAACATTATTTTATAGATTTTTTAGACCAATTATTGAAGCAGGTCATGTTTATGCTGCACAACCACCTTTATTTTGTATAAAACATGGTAAAGTAATTAAATATGTATTAAATGAACAAGAAAGAGATGATTATTTAGCATCACTTAGTCCTAATACAAAATATGATATTATGCGTATGAAAGGTCTTGGTGAAATGAATGCAGAAGAGTTGAATGAAACAACAATGGACATAAATAAACGTGTTTTAAGAAAAATAACAATAGATGATGTAATTGCTGCAGATGCTGCTTTTTCTAAATTAATGGGTGAAGAAGTAGAACCAAGAAGAGAATTTATTGAA
>JAEEGL011952835.1_pt1 | contig 12684 bp, 11 predicted proteins | sample 9134231 | NCBI WGS metagenome assembly JAEEGL01 (sample SAMN16246548, study PRJNA631951) | gut metagenome | biome: gut microbiome; feature: rumen; material: fiber-attached | host: Bos | place: Iran: Karaj | collected 2018-10
AATCCGCCTTGTCCGCCCATTCCGGGGCCGCCCATCATAGACTGGGGTATCTCTGTGACTTCCTCGCCATTTATTATTACTGTTCCGCCGTTAAGTTCAGCTGTCTTGTCGTAGTCAAATGCTGAATTGCCGGTCACGTTGATTGTTCCACCGTTAATGTAGATGCTGCCGTTGGCGTCAAAGCCGTCCGTATCGCCGCTTCCCATAACAACAGTGATGTCGCCGCCGTTAACTTCGATCACTACATCGTAGGAGCTGCTCTTTTGTGTTGCGTTTATTCCGTCATCCGAAGCGGAAATGCTAATTGTGCCACCGTTTATCTGGACATATGTAGCTTCAAGTCCTTCAGAGCCTGTGATGTCAAAGGTTCCGCCGTCGATCATGAGAACCGTTGTCGCCTGAATCCCGTCTTCTTCCGCCTCAATGTTGAATGTGCCGTCCTTGATGTAGATGTATCCTGCGGAATCATCGTCGGAGTTTTCTGAGTGGAAGCCATCTTTCTGGCTGTCGATGTCAAAAGAGCCCGCGTAGATGCTGATGGAATCATTGGCTTCAACTGCGTCATCGGTTGATGTGATCTTGAAGGTTCCGCCTGTCACCTTGAGGTCATCCTTGCAGGAGATGCCGTTTGAGGTTGATGAGATTGTAAGGCTTCCCGTGCCGTTTAGTACCAGGTCGTCTTTTGAATAGATGACTGCATCAGTGTTTGTGGTTCCGTCAGCTGTAAATGTTCCTGTGACGCTGAGGCTGTTGTCACCGGTCGCTGTGACAAAGACCTTGTCTGCGCTCTTTACATAGATCGCGGGAGATGTACTGTTTGTGATGTCTGCGCCGTCAAGAACGAGCTGAACCTTGTCTGTGTCAGCGGCTTCGACAATGATTGAAACGTCTGTGGCTGTGCCGCTTATTACATAGGTACCTTCTGAAGTGATGTTTACATCTTTTCCGCTCTCAAGGGTGATGTATGTGGCATCGCCAAGATCCGGCGACTGTTCCAGATCCCTGTCTGTGAACATGTCTGTAGTATCAATCAGAGATCCCGAACTTGCCGAAACAGTGTTTGATGAGAGGGTTTCTTTTGCAGTGCCTGAACCTGTTGCAGTGCTTTCTTCACCCGCCGCATTGTCTTCAGGGGCTGCACTTTCGGACTCCTTATCAAAAGAACTAACTATGGAATCAGCTGAAGTCTGAAGTGTATCTGATACATTTGATGCGCCGCATCCTGTCATTGCAAGAGTGGCTGCTGTTATAGCTGCTAAAAATATCTTTCTGTTGAACATGGAATTTATCCTCACTTTCATTATTGTGTTCATGCCTTGTAAGGCTTCTTGTTTCACAAATGCTGTATGTGTTTCTCATCTGATGATTGCATTATGGCATCCGAACCTAAATCTAAACTTAAAGAATTCTTTAAAGTTTATTAGCTGTAAAAGTTGTGGAAGAAATTTCGAGTTGTGGAGAGTTGTGAAAGGTTGTGGAAGAAAGTCTGGGTTGTGGAAAGTTGTGGAAGGTTGTGGTAAAATTAGTGCAACAGAGGTGTAAACATATGAAAAAATATGACGAGCTTAAGAATCCATACACATTGCAATTCAGCTATATTCCGCCTCAGTTTATCGAGAGGACAATGATCACCAATGAAATAATCAGTAATTATATAAGAGAGGTTCCTACCTACCGGGGATTGTTTATCACGGGCGTCAGGGGAGCCGGCAAGACCGTGATCATGGGCTATATCCGCAATAAGATAGATGAGATGGAAGACTGGATAACTGTTGATCTCAATCCTGAAGGGAATCTTCTGGATTCACTTGCCCGCAGTTTATATCTTTTGCCTGAGATCAGAGCACTATTTGTAAAGGCCAGAATAGATTTTTCGGTGTTGGGAATAGGTGTTCATCTGGAGAATGCCAATCTTGTAGCCTCGAATGAGGAGGATGCAATCAAGCTGATGCTGGGAGTTCTAAAGACCTGCAGGAAGAAAGTACTAGTTACAATTGACGAGATCACCTACAGCGCTGATGTCGCGAAGTTTTCCCACGCGCTGTCGTCGTATGCGGGAGCTGATTATGACATCTATCTGCTTATGACAGGATTGTATGAGAATATTAAAGCGATCAAGAATCAGAAGTCACTGACATTTCTTTACAGAGCTAAAGTGCTTGAACTGGAAAGCCTGAATATTACTGCAATTTATGCTGATTACCGGAAGGTTTTCGAACTTGACAGGGAAAAGGCGGAAGAACTGGCCTACAGCACTAAGGGGTATTCCCTTGCGTTCCAGGCACTGGGGTATCATTGCTGGAATGAATTCAGCAGGCACGGCTCAGATGCCGGGCTTGACTGGGATGATATTTATCAGAAACTGGATATAACTCTTTCGGAGCTGGCTTATGAAAAGATCTGGTCAGAACTTTCGGAGTGCGACCGAAAAGTCCTCAGGGCGCTGTGCACTCTTTTGAGTAAGGGAGAAACGCAGGCTATAAGAGTTGAGGACATACGACGCGAAGTTGACATGACATCAGACACATTCACAACTTACCGTAAAAGGCTCATGGAAGCGGGCGTGGTAGACGGAAGCAGATATGGGCATCTATCGCTGAGACTGCCCAGATTTGAAAATTTTGTCTCAATGCAGATATGATCATCTGAATACGTAAAAGAGGTGATGGAAGTATGACATTGAATACGATACTTGAGTATCTTCAGGGAAGCAGTGATATTGCAGTTGCCATAAGGCTTGTGATTGCTACGATCCTCGGAGGCCTGGTGGGCTGGGAGAGGATTGTGACCCACCACAGCGCCGGGATCAAGACATTTGCGCTGGTGAGCCTTGGATCTGCCATGGCAACCGTCCTCAACATTTATCTGGCGCTAATGCCAGGATTTAACGCAGATGTCAGCCGTATTCCGGCGGGCGTGGTGAGCGGCATCGGTTTTTTAGGTGCAGGTACGATCCTTGTGACAGGAAGGAAACAGATAAAGGGTTTATCAACGGCTGCGACCTTGTGGGTCACCTCCTGTATGGGGATGGCTATCGGAAGCGGATATCTTGCAGCCGGTGTCTGCACATTTCTCCTGATAGTGTTTGCCAACGTGGTCCTTCTTCGACTCTCCACAAGAGTTGAGAACAACAGCAGATATATGTCAATTTACATAGAGGTCAACAAGAACCGGGGAGTCAACAAGCTCACAGGTATGTTCTCCGAGCAGGGCTTTGAGATCCTGAGCATGAACAAAAGCAAGGAGAAGACTCTTCAGAGTTCGGACGCGGGCCTTATGATAGACTTAAACCTTGGTACAAAAAGGCCGCACAATGAGCTCATAAACATATTGAGCAATCTTGAGTATGTGACTTATGTAGAGGAAGTGTGATTAATGGAGAAATTAAAGAATAAAAGCAGACTTGGGCGCTTTTTGCTGCTGCAGCTTTCGGTTTTCGTCTACTCTTTTTCCATGGTGGCGGCAAGGCTGGCATCGCGGAATGACTTTCTGTCCCCGGGGTACATTTTGTTCTTTGGACTTGAAATTGTAATTCTCGGGATATATGCGGTACTGTGGCAGCAGGTTATAAAGCGATTCGACCTGTCAGTTGCCTATATCAATAAATCTGTGACTCTTCTGTGGTCAATGCTTTGGAACTATCTCATCTTCAGTCAGGGCATAACTTTCAGGAAAGTCCTGGGAGTTCTTATTGTCATGGCCGGGGTAGTTTTCATGAATCTGGGGGAGGGAAGAGATGATTAATATATTCTTTTTCCTGATGCTCTGCGCAGAGCTTATCGCAGCAGTGTCTCAGGTTCTTTTGAAAAAGAGCGCTCAAAGGGAGCACGGATCGTTCATAAGGGAATACGTCAATCCTCTGGTGATCGGAGGTTACGGGCTTCTGATGCTCTCAATGATACTGACCATCTACTGCAACAAGGGTCTTGAGTACATGGCAGCCGTGCTGATGGAGTCCATGTCCTACATAATGGTCATGATCCTGTCAAGACTTATCTTTAAAGAGAAGATCACAAGTTACAAATTCATCGGCATGTGCCTTATTATGCTCGGCATCGTGGTATTTAATATAGGCTGATATGAAAAAAGGTGGCTGATGAGGTCCATTTGTTGATGTACCGAAGGATGTACTATGGTAAAATAAATAGGATATCAACTAACGGCAACTAGTTTATTAGCTAGTGTCACCACCAACGGAGGTAGGAACCATGAAATACGTATGTACAGTATGTGGCTATGTTTATGACGAAACTGCAGGTGATCCCGATCACGACATCGCTCCAGGCACCAAGTGGGAAGAGCTGCCCGATGATTTTGTGTGCCCTCTCTGTGGCGTGGGCAAGGATCAGTTTTCAGCTGAGTAAAGAGAAGGAGACTTGTGCCTATGAGTAACCCGGAATTCAACAATAAGGCCATGTACAAGCTCTCTTACGGACTCTTTGTCTGTACTGCAGTCCGTGGTGACAAGAAAAATGGCTGTATCATCAATACGGCAGTTCAGGTGGCCTCTGACCCCAATACCATCTCGATAGCGGTCAATAAGGCCAACTATACCCATGACATGATAAAGGAGACTAAGGTCTGCAATGTCTCTGTGATCAGCAAGGAAGCGTCCTTTGACCTGTTCAAACACTTCGGCTTTCAGTCCGGAAGAGATGTGGATAAGTTTGACGACAGCTTCCCCAAGACCGGCTATGAAATCGCGGAGAATGGCATCCCGTATATTACAGCAGGTACCAATGCATATTTCTCCCTTAAGGTAGAGCAGGAGGTTGACCTTGGGTCACACACACTGTTCATATGCACGCCCACCTTCATGACTGTGCTGTCGGATGTCTCATCCTGCACCTATGAGTTTTACCAGACATCCATTAAGCCCAAGCCTGAAGCTGTCGGCACAACGCCTACAGGGCAGACTATTTGGCGCTGCCGCATATGCGGATATGAGTATGTAGGTGAGGAGCTTCCTGATGATTTCATCTGCCCCATCTGCAAGCATGGCAAGGATGATTTCGAGAAACTGACCAGGTGACAAACAATCCGGATGTTGTTTCGAGAAAAAGGCTGAACTGTAACTAATCCATACAGATCCTGCCTTCCCCGAACCAATGGGTTATAGAAAATGTAAATCCGCTCTCAAGGGCTGCCCTAGCACAAGTGCTCAACGTACTGTCCCTTGACAGCGGATTTCTTTTTGCTCTTTTGCATTTACTGGGGGAAAAGCAGGGGTGATCTGAACAACATATGTCCAAAAGAATGAATAACGATCAATTCTTCTGGTCTTTGTGCGCTTGAATATTGTTAAAAGAGCCAAAAAATGATAAATTTTTGAAGTATGATAATTCAGAAGATGAATGTAAGCAAATTCTATGCTTTGGCCAGACACCGGGCCAGCAATAAATTATAGAGTGTTAAGGAGGAGTATTGTATTTATGAGTAATGGTAAAGAGCCTGCAAGAATTGAGTATATAGATATGGCCAGAGCAATTGCAATGATTTTTGTTGTATTAGGGCATATCAATTATGCTAATGCCGGCATCAAAGCATGGCTGTATTCCTTTCATATGCCTGCTTTCTTTGTTATCAGTGGATTGGTATTAAAAATAAAGGCAGACTATTCAGCCCGCGATTTTTGGATTGATGCAAAAAAGTCGTTTATACGGCTTATGGTGCCATATTACATCTGGGCACTGATATTTGCTGATTTTTCTGCGAAGAATACTCTCAAAATAATTTATGGAAGTTATCAGACAATTGGCTGGGCGGGTACGCTCTCTTCATTGTGGTTTCTGAGTGTACTCTGGGGCTCTATGCTGATGGTCCGTGCTTTGAGCTTTGCTCTTAATGATCGCAAAAACAGGATAGTGAGGATAATTATAGCTGTCGCACTTATGCTTATTGGATTTATTATGCCTAGAATACATTTTGGATATCCATTGGGAGTAAATGTGGCATTCGTGGCAAGCGGCTTTTTGATTGCTGGCAATATTATTGCGCCGGTAGTATACAGGATAAGTGAGCTCTTTTATGGTCTGAATTCAGCTTTCAAGAGGATAATGGCAGCGATAGCGTCTCTGGCCATAACATTCTTTGGAACACTTCTTTACAGATTTAACTTGCCGGAAGATGGAAATGTACTTATGGGAAGTGCTGATTATGGCAATCCACTGTTTTTTGTAGTCGTTGCGTTACTTGGCTCCGCCATGACATTATTATTGGGGATTATAATCGCCGGGGTAAGATGTAATGCTCTGAAAAAGAGCCTGAGCTTTATTGGCAGGAACTCAATTGCAATACTTATGATACACAAGACAGTTATTGCCGCTATGGAAAAAGTATTTGAACATTACCCATTGCCGCAACCTGCTGAACTGATCAGTTCATGTGTTCTGAGCATTGTGGTATGTTGCTTTATGGCGCTGGCAATTAATCTTTTTGCCCCTGCGCTGGTCGGAAAAAAGATGGCTTGTTGAAATAAACTCCCGTCAGACCCTCTTTTGATGTATAATACATTAGAGTATATGCTATGAAGAAACCAATGTTTGATGTTAGTAAACTAAATAAAGACTTTGTTCGCTCTGTGGAAAAAGAGCTTATACCTACATGTAACATCCTGGGTGTTGATATTGCAGCCATTGACATGAAATGGCTTGTTAACTATGTAAAAAACAATGTTTCAGCACTTAGCGGGGATTATATATGTGTCTCTAATGTACATACCACGGTGATGAGCCAGGGGGACAAGAGCTATTGCGCTGTTCAGAATCACGCCCTTATGGCTATTCCGGACGGAGGACCTCTTGCATCGCTGGCAAGGCGGCGTGGATATCGCAATACGCAGAGGACCCCCGGCCCCAGTCTTATGGGAGAGATATTCGATATATCATATGAAAACGGCTACAGACATTTTTTCTACGGAAGTACTGAGGAGACTCTCAAGGACCTCAAAGAGAGGCTTGAAGAGAATTATCCGGGCATAACCATAGCCGGTATGTACTCTCCGCCTTTCAGACCGATGACTGAAGAAGAGGATGCTGAGGCAGTACGACTTATCAATGAAGCAAAGCCGGATTTTGTCTGGGTAGGGCTCGGCGCACCAAAGCAGGAAATATGGATGGCTGAGCACCAGGGACGAGTCAAGGGCCTTATGATAGGCGTTGGCGCCGGTTTTGATTATTATGCGGGGAATATTCTCAGAGCGCCCATATGGATGCAGGACCTGAACCTGGAGTGGCTTTACCGGCTGATGCAGGATCCAAAGAGGCTGTTTAAGCGTTATTTCACATCCAATGCCCAGTTCATCTGGGATGCAGTCCTTTTGAGAAAGCGCAGGAAAGATCCGAGAACAGATAACAACAAACAGACTGTTCTTATTGTCCACAACTATTACAAGCACCCCGGAGGTGAAGACACGGTTGTGGCCAATGAAAAGAGGATGCTCGAAGAAAACGGACACAGGGTGTATCTCTACACCAGGAAAAATGACGATCTGAATGGGATGTCCCGCTTGAAAATCGCACGTAAGACGATCTTCAATCACAGGACATTCAGGGAAGTCAGAAATCTGATAAAAGAGAAGAATATTGATATTGTTCATGTACATAATACACTCAGTCTTGTGAGTCCTGCGGTATATTATGCAGCAAGAACCCGCAGGATCCCTGTGGTTCAGACTGTACACAACTTCAGATTCGTCTGTCCCAATGCCCTGCTGTATCGCGACGGGCATGTCTGCGAGGAGTGTATAAAGTACGGACTTGGCAGTGCTGTTAAAAATGCCTGCTACCACGATAATGTCTTCTATACTTATGTGGCGGCCTTAAATATGAGGATTCACAGGCTGACAGGCATATATAAGAAGATAAACTTTATCTGTCTGACTGAGTTCAATAAACAGAAACTCTTGAGCTTAAAACAGATAAACCCTGACAAAGTGTATATCAAGCCGAATTTTGCCAGAATAAGCGATCGCCCTGTGAGCAGCGAGATAAAAGACTGCTTTGTCTATGCGGGAAGACTTGACGGCTACAAGGGAATCAGAGTTCTTCTCAAGGCATGGAAGATTATTGAATCCGAAGGCGGCGCTGATAAACTCATTATTTGTGGAACCGGTGAGCAGCAGCATTGGGCTCAGGAATTTATCAATGCCAACAAACTTAAAAATGTTGAAATGCGTGGGTATGTACCTCATGATAAGACGCTTGAAATTATTTCCGAGTCCAAAGCTTTAATCCTTCCTACTCAGCTCTACGAAGGATTTCCAATGACGATTGTGGAAGCATATTCCGTAGGAACTCCTGTCATAGCCTCAGATATAGGCAATGCCGGAATTCTTGTGACAGAGGGCAGGACAGGCTGCAAATTCAAACATGATTCTGCTGAGAGCCTGGCAGAAGCGATCAGGAAGATGAGCCTGGCGACATTTGATAGGCACTCAATACAAAAAGACTGCAGGGAAAAATATTCCCAGCAAAAGAACTACACAGAACTGAAGGCAATATATGATAAAGCGACTTCCAAGAGCTCCTCTAAAAAAAATAATCGGATTTGAAGAAATATATACTGTTGGCGTTAGAAAGGTGAATGATGTTAACGCACCATTCAGGCGCATTCCTTACAGCAGAGATTTCTGGTATGCAGATCCGCTGTTATTTGACTTTGAGGGGAAAACATATCTTTTTACTGAAGCTTTTGACAGAAAACAGTTTATTGGAAGGATCGCGGTATCTGATATTGACAGCAACGGGAGCATATCCAAGCCTCAGGTGATAATCAAAGAAAAATATCACTTATCATTTCCCTATGTTTTTCAGTGGGGAGATGATATATATATGATCCCGGAGTCATGTGCTAATTTGTCCATCAATTTATACAGGTGCACGGATTATCCGCTGAAATGGGAGCTTGCAGCGCAGTTTGCTACAAGTAATGAGTTTGTGGATGCAGTTGTATTTGTGATGAGCGATGAGAAGATATGTCTTCTCGGGTCGGAAGTTAATCCTGATAACCCGCTTCTTGTGCGCTATTGCAAGTACTATATAAATAAGGCAGATGCCGGATTTGTCTGCCATAAAGATGATGAATTTCAGACAGACTGGAATCACGGCGATAGAAATGGTGGTAAGCCCGTAGGTACTAATGATGGCTTGATCGTTCCAACTCAGGAAAGTTCATCTTCCGATTACGGAGTGAGAGTCAACCTGCGCAGAGTGTGTGAGAACTTCATACCTGCAGTGGCTGTTGAGAAGAGCATCGGCATAGACGACGTAAAGTTTGATCCTCCGATCAGCCTCAGCGATGCTATAGGTGTCCACACATACAGCGCTGTAAACGGAATCGAGGTCACGGATCTTCGCTATCTTAAATTTTCTGCCGACACCAATCTAAGACGCATCTGTCATCTTCTGAAGAGACATAAGAGTTGAAAGAGGAATATGAATGAATTTTGGCATAGCGGAAGTCTACTATGGCAATTCGGGTAAGCTGGGCTATTATAACAGCCAGCAGATCGGCCTGTCGAGGGCTATGAAGAAGCTGGGTTATAATTGCTTTATTTTTTTACCTGATATCAGCGCAGGAAAAGCTTCCAAGACGCATGTAGAGGAGAATATCACAGTTGTAAGATGTCCTGCAAAGGCTATCGGGGTTCATGCCTTTTTCGATTGGAGCATACTAAAGGAGTATGATATAGATGTTGTTCAGGTCGGAAGCGATAATCATCTCTTTGCCGGAAACCTGATAAACTACTGCGACAGAAATGGCATTCTTGCTTACAGCTATTTTGGCACTGTGAGATCTGACAACAGCAATCCGCTAAAAAGAGCGGTCATGAACCTGCTTTTCCAAAAGAATGTGAAAGTTTTTAAAAAGCACAAAAACTTTGCCAAGACAGGAGATGTTGAGAAAGAACTTGAAAACCTTGGAATAACAGATACAATGGTCGTTCCTGTAGGGCTTGATACGTCTGTCATACCTGTCATAGAAAAGACAAAAGAACAGATCAGGGCCGATCTTCATATCCCGCAGGATGGAATGATCCTGCTGTATGTTGGCAGGATGGATCCTTATAAGCGGCCGCAGCTGATGCTTTCCCTGCTAAAAGAGCTGAAGACCGGTTACGGTATCATGATAGGCGATGGCGAATTGTCTGTTGAGCTAGAACGTGGTATTGAAGAAGCAGGACTTGCAAGCCGTGTTAAGTGGATCAGGAAGCTTGCGAATGAGCAGGTACAGAGCTATTATGCTGCGGCAGATTACCTGGTAAACTTCAATGACCATGAGATATTTGGGATGAGTATCCTTGAAGCCATGTATCAGGGGCTGACCGTTATAGCATTTCATGCACCCGGTCCTGATACCATAATAGAAGATGGTATCTCCGGATATCTGGTTTCTGATCTTAATGAAATGACTGATATTGTAAGAAGTAGTAAATCTTTGCCGAAGTCGGTAATACAAAGCAGAATAAAGATGTCATTTACCTGGGATACAGCTGCCGCTTGTTTTGATGAATGGATAAGGAAGGCAACGGATATTGAAAAAAGTAACCATAACAATTAGGGAGCTATTCTTTTACCTGTTCTTTGCTGTTATGTTCGGCATGAGAATGTGGGGAGTATATGAAAGCAAGCCGCTGTATGGACCCCTTCTGGTCTTAGGATTTGTGCTCTGGGGCATAAGTATGCTGATGAATGAGCATACATTGTTTGAGTACCTGCTGTGCGGTCTGCTTATGATCGTCGCAGGACTGGTGTACCTAAGCGCAGGAGAAAAGGGGCTTCTGATGTATTTTGCCCTGATGCTGGGTATGAAGGGAATTGATACAAAGCGGCTCTTCAAGGTCGGGCTCATAGCCGGAATGTCCGGTATGATCACTCTTACGTGTCTGTCGGCCTTTGGTGTGATCGAGGATGTGGCATATATTCAGGAGAGATCCATTGTGGGAAAGGTGTTCAGAAGATCGCTCGGATATCCGCATCCCAACACACTTAGCACCTCATTTACTATTTTGGCGATGATGGTGATGTATGTTATCGGTCATAAGGACAAGGTCAAAGTCTGGAAAGCATCTGTTCTGCTGTTTGTATCAGCGCTGTATCTGTATCTTTATTCCGGCAGCAGAACGGGGATTGCAATTACTGCCGGATATCTTCTTGTCAATCTTTTTTATACCTACAGAAGCAGATTGTGTTTGGTTGAAAAAGTGTTTGTCGCGCTTGTGATGCCGCTTTTGTGGACGATATCAATCGTTGCTCCGGGAGTGCTGTCTGATGAAATCCTGATGCGGATTGTAGAGAGGGATCCCACTTTTGCTGCCAGATGGACGGTGGGGAATTACTATATGAAGTACAATGGCATCACGCCTTTTGGATGCAGGCTTAATAACCCCAAACCGGAGATCGATGGGATTGATCTCTCCCAGCTTTATCTGTTTCTTCAATTGGGACTTGTGGCGTTTGTGATTGTTTCTCTGCTGTGGGTCGCAATACTGTATGATCAGGTGCACAATAACAGGCTAAGCGAAGGCGTAATAACGATCTCACTGCTGTTTATGGGAGTAACAGATCCTTTCCTCTATAATATAGGCTTTAAGAATCTTGCCTTTGCTTTCATGGGGGCATGGCTGTTTGAAGTTATGGACAGGAACCTGGATAAGATCCCGGTCATCTGCCGGAAATCCTTCAGACTGATACCTGCAGGGAAAATGACAATAGCGATCCCGTATATAGGCAGAAATGAAGCAGAAAAAGTTACATTGAAAAAAGTAGCTGCTTTTGCCATGTGTATTGGTGTGCTTGCAGCCCTCTCTTTTTCGGTGTATATTAAGACACCTGAGCCGGAGTATATACTTGCCGATCGCGATCCTGGTGAACGGGAGGATCTGAATAGTACCGCCGGAAGGACCTATTCTGAAGATGAGATAAGGAAGTTTAAAGAAGAGGGAAATCTTGTTTTAAACTATACTGATGAAGAAGAGCTGATGTATCTTTACTACTCTGATAAAGAAAATAAAACAGAGAACAGCTTCTATGCATCAAAAGCCGGACTGATGGAAAACTTCAGGAGAAGCGTGAGCATACTGTTCTGGGGAACCTGGCTTATCGGATTGGTTATAGGCACCGTCCCGGCTGCTTTAACTACTTTGAATGGAAAAAGATATAGATGAGAGCTTTGGCAATCTTTACATGCTACAACAGAAAAGACAAGACCCTTAAGGCGATCGAGACTCTTGTAAAGGGTAATCCGGGCACAGAAATGCGTTTTATTGCCGTAGATGATGGCAGCAGTGATGGAACAGCACAGGCACTAAGTAAGCTCAATGAGACAGATGAGTATGATATTGAGGTGATAAATGGAACCGGTAATCTCTTTTATTCCGGCGGAATGCGAAAAGGGATAGAGAGGGCCAAACAGATCATCTGCAATAGAGATTCGTCTTCAAAGCGTCCTGATGCAGTTCTTCTGTTTAATGACGATGTTGATTTTTATGACGGAAGTCTTGATTATGTTATGAACAATCCCCTGGACAGAGTGTATGTGGGGGCGATGGACGACGGCCTGGGCCATATGACATACGGAGGCGCAAGGTATCGGGGCGGAAGACTCGGTATCAAATATGATACAATAGGTCCGAATGCACCCTACAGGCGCTGTGATACCTTTAACGCTAATTTTGTTGTGATC
>JAEEGL013551537.1_pt1 | contig 12684 bp, 10 predicted proteins | sample 9134231 | NCBI WGS metagenome assembly JAEEGL01 (sample SAMN16246548, study PRJNA631951) | gut metagenome | biome: gut microbiome; feature: rumen; material: fiber-attached | host: Bos | place: Iran: Karaj | collected 2018-10
CAGCGCGTTCAGCGGCGCGGAGCCGCCCAGGGTATAGCAGCCGATATCGCCGGCGATGACGAAGTCCTTATGCTTGGACATGGTGTAGAAGAAGCCTCTGTGGGGACAGCCCGGGCAGAGTGCTGGAGGACGGGACACAGCCTGCACACCCACGTCGGTGACGGGGGCAGCCTCGCCGAAGACGCGCTCCCTGATGATCTGGGGGTTGAGTTCATACATATTACCGATGAGCTCCTTGCCCACGCAGGGAATGCCGGCGGCCTTGATCTGCTCCTCCATGAAGCCGTCCAGCTCCTCGATAACGTAGAGCTTCTCGACCTTGGAGGCGAAGTCGCGGATCAGGTCCATGGGCAGGGGGTTGGTGAGGCCCAGCTTCAGGAAGGAGGTTCCCTCGGGGAAAGCGTCCTTCGCGTAGTAGTAGGCAATGGAGGCGGTGACGACGCCGAGCTTGCCGTCGCCCATCTCGACTTTGTTCAGGGGGCTGGTGCAGCCGTAGGCCTCCAGCTTTTTGAGGTTTGCCTCCAGCTTGGGATGGTTGCGGTAGGCGTTGGCCGGGGCGGAGATGTACTTCCGGGTGTTGCGGACGTAGGGGGGGGCCTCGCGCTCGACGCGCTCACCGAAGGTCACGATGCTCTTGGAGTGGGCAACGCGGGTGGTGGTGCGGTAGAGGACGGGCATATCGAACTGCTCGGAGATCTCGTAGGCGGCCTTCATGAAGTCCAGACACTCCTGGGAGTCGGAGGGCTCCACCATGGCGATCTTCGCGGACTTGGCATAGTAGCGGTTGTCCTGCTCGTTCTGGGAGGAGTGCATGCTGGGGTCGTCGGCGGAGACGATGACGAAGCCGCCGCTGACGCCGTTGTAGGCAGCGGTGAAGATGGGATCCGCAGCCACGTTGACGCCGACGTGCTTCATGGCGCAGAGGCTGCGTACCCCCGCGATGCTGGCGCCGTAGGCGACCTCGGTCGCTACCTTCTCATTGGGGGCCCACTCGCAGTACAGGCTGTCCTTGTACTTGGGCAGATTCTCAAAAATTTCCGTGCTGGGCGTGCCGGGATAGGCCGAACAGACCTTGACGCCGGCCTCGTAAGCGCCTCGGGCAATGGCTTCATTGCCGGAAAGCAGATGTCGATCCAATGTCATGACCACCTTTCTTGTTTGGAACATAGATTTTGTGGATAATCTACAAAATAATTATATAAAAAGACTTGCAAACTGTAAAGAATAAACTTATAATAGCGGTATAAGAAAAACTAATTTTCGCCCGACCAAAAGGAATGCTTATGACGATCCAACAGATACTCTACGCTCTGGAGGTAGCCTCTCTGCACAGCGTCTCCAGGGCTGCCCAGCGGCTGTATATCTCCCAATCCGCCCTCTCCCAGCAGCTCCGCCGTCTGGAGGAGGAGCTGGGCTATCCGCTCTTTTCCCGTACCGCCCACGGCATCCAGCTCACCTCCGAGGGCAAGCTCTTCTGCGACCGTGCTGAGCCCGTGGCCCGGCAGTGGCGGGAGCTCTGCGACTCCGTCCAGCGGGACAAGAAGGCGGAGAAGCTCCGCCTGCGCATGGGCATCGGCTCCCGGGTCTATTCCAACAATCTCTTTGCCCAGATCATGGACTATTTCGAGGACAACCCCATGCTGGAGGTCACCCTGGTCACAGAGGCCGGCCGGGACGTGATGGAGGCCCTGCGGAAGGGGGAGCTGGACCTGGCCCTGGACCGTCTGCCCCTGGGCGACGAGCAGGCGGACAACAGCCGGTTCTACTTCAGCTCTCTCGTCAGCGAGCGCCAGTGCGTGCTGATGAACACCGCGGATCCCCGGGCGAAGCAGCCCTCCGTGACCTTCCGGGATCTGCAGGACTGTACGATGATCTCCGGTCTGGAGGATTCCGCCGAGGACCGCTCCATGCGCAACTTCTGCCGCAAGTTCCACATCAGCGTCAAGCGCATCTACCGCTCCGACGGCATCGATACGAATATGCGCCTGGTCCGCGACGGCATGGGCATCGCCCTGGGGCCGGAGTCCTTCGGGGACTATTTCCAGGTGGCCGCCGTGCCTCTGGAGCCGGAAACCTGGGTGTCTCTGCAGTTCATCTGCCTGAAATCCAGCCTGCGGCGTCCCGAGATCCGTCAGCTTCGGGACTATCTGCAAAAGATCTGCCCCGTGCGGGAGACGGAGGATCGTACATAACAAAGGTCCGGGGACCGCGGCGAACAAGCCTGCCGCGGTCCCCGGACAAATGAAAAACCGCTGCCCTTACAGGCAGCGGTTTTTCAGCTGAATTCAGCGATTTTTCAGAAGCTTTTTGGTGGACAGCACAACGCCGGCCATACCGATGATCAGGGCAATCGCGATGAAGGGCAGATAGCTGCCGGTGGGAGGAGAGACGGGGCCGGGATCATCGGGGTTTTCCTCGGGAGTGGTGTCCTTGAACTTGACGTGGATAACGAGGTTGCCGTTGACCTTCAGCTCAAGGTGGTTGCCTTCCTGCTTGATGATCTCATAGCTGCCTTCGCCGTCAACGAGGATCTCGAAGCCTTCGAACTCGTAGCCTTCCTGGTCTTCAGCGGTGAACGTCCAGATATCGCCGTCCTTGACTTCCCATTCGCCGCCGGGAACTTCTTCCTCCAGATCGTAGATGACCTCAACACGCCACTTGGTGTCGGTCTCGGTGCTGGGGCCGGCGAAAACGGCGGTGGCGAGAGAACCAACGATCAGCACAGTCAGCAGAATCGCAAGAATCTTTCTCATTTGAAATTCCTCCTTGGTAATTGCTAAACAATTACATAATTTCATCCCAATTATATCATATTATTCTGATTTGTAAATACCTATTTGCAAATATTTTTATAAAATTTTTACAGTTGGGATACTAAATGTTGTGGTTTTTCCGGCTCAGACCACCATTTCATAGGGACCGATATCCGCGTGGGCGAGATAGGAGCGCAGATCGTAAGGGGAGAAGACGCCGTGATCCGTCACCACGCCGGAGATCAGATGGGGCGGTGTGACGTCGAAGGAGGGGTAGTAGCCCTTCACGCCCTCCGCGGCGGTCCTGACGCCCATGGCCTGCAGGACGAAGTCCGGCTGCCGCAGCTCGATGCGGATGCTGTCCTTTGTGGGATGACCCTCGTCCGGAACGCCGGAGACGAAGAAGGGGATGCCCATATACTTCGCGGCGATGGCGATCTGGAAGGTGCCGATCTTGTTGACCACGTATCCGTCCAGACAAATGGCGTCCGCGGCGCAGGTGAAGGCGTCGATGTGCTCCCGCTGCATCACGTAAGCCGGCATGTTGTCGGTGATGACGGTGGTGTCGAAGCCCATCTCGCTGGCCACCGTGGCGGTGAGCCTGGCGCCCTGGAAGTAGGGCCTCGTCTCGGGGCAGAACAGGTGCAGCACCTTGCCCCGGGCCCTGGCCTGGCGCAGCATCATGCCCACGATGGTTTCTCCGAAGCACTGGGTCATGATCTTTCCGTCGTCGGGAAAGAGGTCGATGAGGTGATCCGCCATCTGCGAGACCCGGTCATACCGGCGGTTGTTGGTCCGCACGAGATGGTCGGTAATGGCCCGGGCGACGTCCGTTCCCGCCTGCAGGGCCTCCTCAGCGGCGACAAGACAGCCGCCGGTGATCCGCTCCATCCGCCCCACGGTGGTGGGCCGGGCGTGGGAGATGGTGAAGGCGGCGTTTTTCAGATACGCCCTCTGCTCCGCATCCGTCATATCCCGGCATTCGTAGGCCGCCAGGGCCATGCCGGCGGCTGCGGCGGTGAAGGGGCCGCAGCTCTGGGTCACCATATCGGTGATGGCCTGGGCCACCTCCCGGTGGCTTCTGCAGACGACGAACTCGGTCTTCGCGGGGTAGACGCGCCGGTCGAGGATGCGGACGGCGCCGTCTTCGTACCAGGCGACGTTTTCATAGCGCAGCATAAAGGCGAGATCGTGATCGGCGCGCTGCAAAAGGGCGCCGTTTTCGTTTTTCTCAGTCATAGAGCTCCCTCAGGGCCACGCGGGCCTCCGCCTTGATCTTTTCCTCGTCCAGGGTCTTGAACTCGCCGTTCTCATAGAGGATCCTGCCGTCGATCATCGTCATGCACACGTCGCTGTCCTGCACGGAGTAGGCCAGCATGGCGGGATAGTCCATGGCGGGGATCAGATGGGGTCTGTCAAAATCTATGGCGATGAGATCCGCCTTTTTCCCCACCTCCAGTACGCCGGTGTCGTCCCGGCCCTGGAGCTTCGCGCCGTTGACGGTGGCCATCTTCAGAAGATCCGCGGGCTTCATCACCGTGGGATCGTGGGAATGGCCGTTGTGGATCAGGGCGGCCAGATGCATCTCCTCGAACATCTTGAGGTTGTTGTTGGAGGCGGCGCCGTCGGTGCCGAGGGTGACGTTGATGCCGCGGTCCAGCATCCTCTGCACGGGGGCGAAGCCGCTGCCGATCTTCATATTGCTGGAGGGGCAGTGGACGGGGCTGACTCCGTTGCGCAGCAGGATGTCCATATCCTCCTCCGTCACCCAGACGCAGTGGGCGGCGGTGGTGGGGTTGCGGAAGGTGCCCAGACTCTCGAACAGGGCGGCGGGGGTCATGCCGAACTTGGCGACGCAGGCATCCTGCTCCGTCTTCGTCTCGGACATGTGCAGATGCATCCGGGCGCCCCGCTGATAACAGTCCTCGCTGTAGGCCCGGATGGTCTCCGGGGTGTTGGTGTACTCCGCGTGGATGCAGAGGTCGATGCGGATCCTGCCGTTGTTGATACCGTGGAAGCGGTCGAACAGGGCAAGACCCTCCTTGCAGTCGGTGTTCTTCTCATAGGGAAGATCCGGCCTGCCCTGGGTGGAGCGGCAGAGGTTTGCCTTCATGCCGGCCTCCGTGAGGGCTTCGATCATCTGTTCTGTGTGGTAGTACATATCCGAAAAGGAGGTGATGCCGCTGGAGAGCATCTCCAGGATCGACAGGTAGCTGGCTGCCCGGACGCCCTTGTCGGTCCATCTGGCCTCGGTGGGGAAGATGTAGTGGTACAGCCAGTCCTGCAGATTGAGATCCGAGCCGATGCCCCGCAGAAACACCATGGGGGCGTGGCAGTGGCAGTTGATGAGGCCTGGCATGACGAGCTTGCCCCGCAGATCCTTTTCTTCCTCATACTTCTCCCGGGGCGGCCGCTCGGAGAGATATCGGATCGTGTCCCCTTCGATGCCGAGATATCCGTCCCGGATGGTGATCCATTCGCCGTCCTGCAGCGTCAGCAGATCCGCGTGCTTGAGCAGTAAACGCATGTCGGATGCTCCTTTCTCATCGGGTTGTATTATCCTTTATTATACAAAAATACCTTTGATCTGTCAATCGGCCGCGTCGATCGTCCGAAAAAATAAAACGATTCCATATTGCAATCTGACCGAAAACGCGGTATACTGTAGCGCGATAAGGAGGGATGCCCGATGACAGAGGAAGAAAGACAGGAAAAGATCGCCAGGGCCAGACACCGCAGGACGATCCGCAGGATACGGACGGCCTTCCTGATCTGCCTGTGCCTCAGCCTTGCCGCCGGCTTGACCCTCCTGTTCACGCGGCCGCCGAAAAAGAAAACGCCGGAACGCGCAGCCGTCTCCGGACAGTCTTCCGCGGAAGCGGAGGAGATCGAAGAGACCGTTCCCGCGGATCCCAAGGACCGGGTCCCCGAGGCCAGCGTGACCCTGGTCTGCCTGGGCGACAATCTGATGCACAACACCGTCATGTGGGCGGGAAAGACCTCCTCCGGGGGCTATGACTACCGCCCCCTGTACCAGTTCATCAAGCCCTATATCGAGGCGGCCGACATCGCCATGATCAACCAGGAGACCATCTTCGTCAACGACCCGAACAAGTGGACCAACTATCCCAGCTTCGGCGGCCCCACCCAGATCGGCGACGCGCTGATCGACACGGGCTTCGACGTCATCACCCATGCTTCCAACCACTGCTACGACAAGTACGTCGAGGGCATGACCGATACCATCAACTACTGGCGCAAGCACCCCGAGATTACCGTCCTCGGCATCCACGACAGCCAGGAGGACGCGGACACGATCCGCGTGGTGGAGAAGAACGGCATCCGCATCGCCTTCCTCAATTACACCTACGGCACCAACGTCGGTCTGCCGCCCCAGAGCTATATGATCGACTATCTCGGCGACGAGGACAAGATCGCCGACGACATCGAGCGGGCCAAGGAGGTCTCGGACATCGTGATCGTCTTTGCCCACTGGGGCACCGAGAACACCTATCAGCCGGACGATTTTCAGCGGAAGTGGGGCCAGTTCTTTGCCGATCACGGCGTCGGCGCCGTCGTCGGCGGCCATCCCCACACCCTGCAGCCGGTGGAGCTGCTGACCGGCGCCGAGGGCAACGTCTGTCCCGTCTACTGGTCCCTGGGCAACTTCATCTCCCACATGTCCAACAACTATAATATGCTGGGGGGCATGGCGGAGCTGACCGTCAGCCGGGACCGTTTCGGTGTCTATATCTCCGACTATTCCCTGGAGCCCACCATGACCTACGCCCGCCACGACTACCGGGGCGCCCACTGGTATTTCTACGGCATGAAGCTCTCGGACTACACCGACGATATGGCCTCACATCACATCATCCCCAACACTTCCGTGGAGGAGATGTGGGCCCTGTACCGGAGGATCATCCCCGAGGAAGAACCCTGAGAAACAGCAAAACCCCCGTCCGTCTCCGTATCGGAGAGCGGACGGGGGTTTTTCGTCATTCGCCGCAGGGGCGGACGGACAGAACGGTCAGCCGGCTGCCGGCCACGCGGAACCGCACCTCGCAGCCGGAAAACTTCATTCCGTATTCCCTGCCGGGATCGTTCTGATACCGCGGCCGGGGATCCTGGGCCAGCACGCCCGTCAGGGCCCCCCGCTTTTCCTCGGGCAGGGGAGAGAGATCCTCCGGAAGCTCCACCTCGAGCCCGGCCGGGGGCGCCTCCGCAGCAAAGCCGCCCAGGGCGTCGGGCACGGAATCCGCGTAGGGGAGATAGGGCTTGATATCGTAGACGGGCGTTCCGTCCATCAGATCCGCCCCGCCCAGCAGGAGCGTCGGCCCCAGGACCGGATCCTGAACGATCCCCTCCAGCTTTACGCAGCTCAGACCGACGGGGTTCGGCCGGAAGGGAGAGCGGGTGGCGAAGACGCCCAGCCGGACGTTCCCGCCCAGCCGCGGCGGCCGGACGGTGGGGGACCAGTCCTCCCGCACCGCCTCGGAGAACTGCCAGATCAGCCACAGGTGGGAAAAGCCCTCCAGGCCCCGCAGAGCGTCGGGATTGCGGAACTCGGGCTCAAAGACCAGCTTGGAGCGCAGCTCCGGCACCAGCCCGCTCTGCCGCGGGATGCCGAATTTTTCCGGCAGCTCCGACCTTATCCTCGCGATGACCTTCATCTGATGCGTTTCCATCCCGGTACCTCCTTGGCGTTGGATTCTGCCTCCATTTTACAATATGCCGCCGTATTCCGCAAGAGGGTTTCTTCCCGGATCGGGGTGACTGCCGAAAATGAATTTAATGAATCCTTAATAATTCGACGATTGATAATCCCCTACGTGAGGACTATAATAATATATTGGAAGAAACCAGGCGAAACAAATCGGAAAAGAGGCTATCTTGAATATGTATCGCATATTGGTTTGTGACGATGAAATGGATATCGTTTCCGCGCTGCGGATCTATCTGACGGAGGAGGGGTATCTGGTACGGGAGGCCTTTACGGGGGCCGAAGCTCTGGATATCATCCGCACGGAGGAGATCCATCTTGTGCTTCTGGACGTGATGATGCCGGGGATGGACGGCTTTGAGACCATGACGGAGATCCGCCGCATCTCCAACGTCCCTGTGATCCTGGTCACCGCGAAGTCCGAGGAGCAGGACAAGGTCAAGGGCCTGAACCTGGGGGCAGACGACTACATCACCAAGCCCTTCAATCCGCCTGAGGTCATCGCCCGTGTCAATTCCCAGATCCGGCGCTATATGTGTCTGGGCGGCGGCTCCGGCAAGTCGAAGCTGATCACCGTCGGCGGCGTCAGTCTGGACGACAATTCCAAATCCGTCACCGTGGACGGCAATCCCGTCTCCCTGACCCCGCTGGAATACGACATCCTCTGCCTTCTGATGAAAAACGCCGGGCGTGTCTTTTCGCCCAAAGAGATCTACCGGATCGTGTGGAACGAGGCCCCCATGGGCGCGGAGAACGCCGTGGCCGTCCATATCCGCCATATCCGGGAGAAGATCGAGATCGACCCCGCCGAGCCCAGATACCTGAAGGTCGTCTGGGGCAAAGGATACAAAATACAGGCGGACTGATCCTCCGCCGGAGAGCAGGTACCCATGAAAAAAGCCGCGACCAGCATCCACGTGAAGATCGCAGCCGTGTTTTTGCTCGTTCTGTCCACTCTGACCTGTGTGTTTTCCATCGTCGGCATCATCGTTCTGATGCGCTCCAACGCCTACTCCGACGACGGCAAGGAGCTGATGACGAAGACGTCGGTGCAGCTGCTGCAGGAGGACGTACAGATCGTCGTTGACGCCGCGAAGCTCTCCTCGGTCAGCTACCCCGAGGAAGTCTACCGCAGCACCGTGCAGTCCAACCTCGACCAGATCTTCCCGACGGAGAAGACCAATTTCCGCTATTCGGTCTACAATTCGTCCGGCGAGCTTCTCTACGGCAACGCCGAGGTCAGCGACGTCGACTCCCAGTTCTCCTTCTTCGGCACCTCCTCCGACGAACCCGCGCCGGTGACCGTCACGAAGACCTTTTCCAGCGCCGCCGAGGCGACGGATTTCGTGGACTCCGTCGCGGCGAACATGGGCGCAGAGTACAAGGTCGTCAAGAACAGTCTGGACTGGCAGGAGGACGGCACCGTTGTCGTTACCATCGTCTGCAGCCGCTCCACGGAGTATCGGATCAACACCATGCTCCCGTCGGAATGGGCGGTGCGGGACAAATACTTCTACTTTGATTATTTTCTGAGCAAGCTCGTCCGGAACCGCAGGCTGCTGATCTTCGTGGTCCTGGGCAGCGCGGTGATCGCGATCGCGCTGCTGGCCTATCTCATCATCGCCTCCGGCCGCCGCAAGGGGGACGACAAGGTCCACGCCATGGTCTTCGACAAGATCCCGCTGGAGGTGTTTGCCGGAATCCTGGTGCTGCTGGTCTTTGCGCCGAACCTGTGGTTCCGCCTGTCGGACTGGTTCAGCGTGATGCATCTGACGGAGTACCAGGATCGGTTCCCCCTCAGCGTCATCGTCGTCGTCTACCGGATCGTGATCACCCTCTGGTTTGTTCTGAGCATTGCCGTGCGCTGCAAGAATCACACGCTGTTCTCAAACACCCTGATCGCGAGGCTCCTGGGCGTTTTGCGCAGTACGGCGGATTTGGCCGGCAGGCGCATCCCGATCCTCTGGCGTTTCCTTGCCGCCTCGGTCATTCTGACCGCTCTGGAGGCTCTGTTCATCTTCATGCCGGAGAAAAAATGGCTGATCCCGTTCTGGGCCGCAGAGAAGCTGGCCTTCATCATCATGGGCCTGCGTCTGATCCTGAGCATCGACCGCCTCGAGCGGGGCGGGATACGGCTCAACGAAGGCGACTTCGACACGCAGATCGACGTCGAGGGCATGCTTCCCAGCCTGCGCAATCACGCCGAGAATCTCAACGGCATCCGCGAAGCCATGCGGCAGTCTCTGGATGAGCGGATGCGCAGCGAGCGGATGAAGGCGGAGCTCATCACCAACGTCTCCCACGACATCAAAACGCCCTTGACCTCGGTCATCACCTACGTGGACCTGCTGCAGCGGGAGGGCGTGGACTGCCCCGACGCCCAGGAGTATCTGAACGTCCTGGTCCGGCAGACCGGCAAGCTGAAGAAGCTGGTGGTGGATCTGGTGGAGGCCTCCAAGGCGTCCACCGGCAGCATCCCGGTGGAAATAGAAGCCGTGGACGTGGATCTCCTGCTGACCCAGGCGGCGGGGGAATACAGCGACCGCATGACCGCAAAGGGCCTGGAGACCGTCTACGATCTGGCGGAGGAGCTGCCCCTCATCGAGGCGGACCCGAAGCTCCTGTGGCGGGTCTTTGACAATCTGCTCAATAACGCCCTGCAGTACGCCCAGCCCGGCACCCGGGTCTATCTGACCACGGCGTCGGAAGGGGAGAGGGTGTCCGTCCTGTTCCGGAACGTCTCCAGCAGCAAGCTGAACATCTCCTCCGCGGAGCTGCTCGAGCGCTTCGTCCGGGGCGATCCCTCCCGGAACACCGAGGGCAGCGGCCTGGGCCTGTCCATCGCGAAGGACCTGACCGAGCTGCAGGGCGGCGTCTTCGAGCTGACCATCGACGGCGATCTGTTCAAGGTCCTGCTGACCTTTCCGGCGGCGTCCGACGCGCAGAGCGCAGAGGAGCCGGAGGCAAAAAAAGTTCCGGAGATAGAAAATTAGGATTGACAAACGGCACTTCATCAAGTATAATAACTGAGCGTCGTGAAAGCAGCCGATGCGGGAGTGCTGGAATAGGTAGACAGGCAGGCTTGAGGTGCCTGTGTCCAACCATAGACGTGTGGGTTCAAGTCCCATCTCCCGCACCATGAAAGAACCGTGATTTGTCTAACAAATCACGGTTCTTTCAATGATATCCGTTCCTTACGGAACGGGTGATATACCCTTCTGGCATGATATCCGCTTCGCGGGTGATATTCGCCTTCAGCGAATAATGAGGTAAAGAAACATGGGATTATTTGATAAGTTAAAGAAAAAAACAGAGCGTGAAACGATATTTGATGAGAAAAAACTGGAAGAAGTGCGCAGATATCAGGCGAAGGATTATCCGGTGATTACAGATCTGCAGGTAAAACCGTTTGGAAAAAACAGCATTTGTATTGAGGGCAAAACATACTGCAAACTATGGGGCAAAGAGATCGACGTCGACCTGTATGGCGATGTTCCGATCGAATATGCGGAAAAGTGCGCTGAAGCGATGAATTCAATGCCGGATGATCTGATTGATGCGATCTGCCGTGCTGCCAGGAAATACTGTATTGAATTTCTGGAGGATATCGGTGGTGCGGAATTCAACGAGATCGAAATGACGATACCGGTAGATGAGAGTACGCCGGCAAAGGAGATGCTGAAATGCTTTGAAATTGGGTCGCTGAGCGTGGAAACTCCGCAAGATCCTTCAAGGATAGGATATCAGTTGAGCGGTAACTGTGACTGGGAAGAAGAGCACGGCATAGAGATCGACATCCTGGATGGCAAATTGGTATATCTGGGTGAATATATCGGTGAGTCACCGTGGACCGAACATTTGAATGAAAACTGGAACTATGCAGCACATACTAACGATTAAAAAACGAAGGACGGATTCTTCCGTCCTTCGTTTTTTGTGTGAACGTATTTTATGATTGCATCTTTTCACATCGCTCTGCAGCCGGCCTTGGCCTCGAAGAAGAGGGCCAGGGTGCCGGGGCCGACGTGGGAGCCGGTGACGGGCTCATAGCAGACCGAGAGGATCTCCTTGGGGGGATGGTTGCGGTTGAGCAGATCGATGAGGCGCCTGGCGTCCTCGGGGCAGTCCGCGTGGGCAATGCCCACGGTCTGATCCTCGGGATGGACCACGTACTTGTCGTACCTTGCCGCCAGCTCCTCGATGGCCTTTTTCCGGCCGCGGATCTTGGCAAAGGCCACGATTTTGCCCTCCTCGTTGCCCTTGAGCAGGGGCTTGATGTGGAGGATGGTGCCCACGATGAAGGAGAGGTTGGACAGGCGTCCGCCCCTGCGCAGGTACTTCAGATCGTCCACCGTGAAGATGTTGCACAGCCGGTGCCGCAGATCCATGAGCTTCTCGTACACATCGTCGAGACTGATGCCCATGAGCTTTTCCTTCACAGCCTTGAGCACCAGCAGACCCTCGCCCAGGGAGGCGCCCAGGGTGTCCACCAGGCGGATCTTCCGCTCCGGGAAATCCTCCGCCAGCTCCTCGGCGGCCAGCTCTGCGCAGTGGTAGCTGCCGCTGATGCCCGAGGACATGCCGACGAAGAGAATGTCCTCGCCCTTTTCCAGGATGGGCCGCATAAAGTCGATGTAGTGCTTCGGGTTGATCTGGGAGGTGGTGACCTCCGCGCCCTCGCGCATGGCGTTGTAGAAGGTGATCCCGTCGAAGCCCTCTGTGTCCAGACAGGTGTTCTGCTGGCCGTTGACGAAATAGCGGAAGGGTATGACCCCGATATCCTTCTCCGCCGCCAGATCCGACGGGAGATTGGCGGAGGTATCCGTTAAGATTTTGAACATGAGGCGCAGCCTCCTTGTATCTAATATTGTGCATTAGTTTACATCATATTTTGCTCAATGTCAATATCCAAAAACAGTGTTTACAAATTGTTCGGAATCTCTGAAAATCTCCCGAAAACACGGGCCTTTCCGCCCTCTGCGCAAACTGTCGCCTACGTCAAAAAATCGAGCGGTTTTTTGGTGATTATTGATGGTTTACAAATGAGTATAATTTATGTATATTGATATATGCCCAATACTACGAAAGAAGAGGTACGATCAATTATGGGTAAAACAGCACAGGACATTATGCAGCTGATCTGCGAGCAGGACATCAAAATGGTGGACTTCAAGATCGTCGACATCAACGGTCAGTTCCGCCACGTGA
>JAEEGL016182476.1_pt1 | contig 12684 bp, 9 predicted proteins | sample 9134231 | NCBI WGS metagenome assembly JAEEGL01 (sample SAMN16246548, study PRJNA631951) | gut metagenome | biome: gut microbiome; feature: rumen; material: fiber-attached | host: Bos | place: Iran: Karaj | collected 2018-10
AGGTAACGGATAGTGACATCCTTGACATAATATTGTGCATATGTTAAGCTTCCTGTTGTGACATTATTTTGCATTTGCACTAATTAGAGGGGATTAAAATGAAAAAACATAACATCGGATCAGCTATCTGCCTATGCTCTATGATGGCTTTTTGCGCTTGCGGACAGGTGGCGAGCCTGCCGGATGAGCCATATGAAGCTGTAGACTACACCCTGTATCCTGCTCCGCCGGATGCCTATGTGGGTGACACCATGCCATTTGTTACGGATGACGGCCATCTGGAGCTGTATTATCTGTATGACACGGATCACAACGGTCAGGGATACCATCCTGTTTACAAATACACCACTACTGATCTGTGTGGCTACGAGGATCACGGTCAGATGCTGGAATTCGGTCTTATGTCTGATCCCGATCCCGCTATCGGCACCGGATCTGTGATGCAGGATCAGGATGGTCTCTATCACCTTTTCTATACCGGCCACAATGATGTAGCAGACTCCGACACCGGCAAGGAGTGCGTCATGCACGCCACCAGCACCGACAGGGAAAACTGGACAAAGATTCCTGAAGATACCTTTTATGCTCCAAAGGGATACTCCAGAGATGATTTCCGGGATCCCGAGGTTTTCTGGGTGGACGAGGAACAGTGCTACTGGATGCTCATAGCTGCCAGATCCAGCCAGAACGGAGAGGTTGCCAAATTCACATCCACCGATCTTTCCCACTGGGAATTCTGTGGTCCTTTTTACAACCCCCAAGAGCAGTATATGCTTGAGTGCCCTGATCTTTTCAAAATGGGGGACAAGTACTACCTCACCTACAGCTGGGACTGCGTCACCTATTATGCCATGAGTGACTCTCTGAACGGTCCTTTTACCGCACCTGAGGACAATGTGCTGGATGGCAGCGGCTTTATATTCTACGCTGCCAAAACTGCCGAGCTGGATGGCAAAAGATTCCTCTGTGGCTGGCTGGGACGAGCTGCTCTCCCTACGGACACCGGTAAATACCAGTGGGCAGGCAATGTACTTAACCACCAGCTGATACAACTTGAGGATGGCAGACTGGGCGTACAGGCTCCTGAAACATATGACACTTATTTCACGAATGAAAAGGAATTTAAAGCCGTTAAAAAGCAGGGAAAAGTAAGCATCAAAAACAACAGCATCAGCCTGAGTGCCGGTGATGATGAGGTAGCTCTTGCAGATATGGGGACCCGTGCTCCTTCCATGACGCTGGAATGTGATGTGACTTTAGATAATGATGGCTGCGCCGGATTTGCCTTTGGCGGCAGCGAAAATGACGAAAGCTATACTGCCTTTTGTCTGGATGCAGCCCAGAGTCTGCTGCACTATGAGGGCACAGACATCAATGAGCTGGATCAGTATCCTGCCGAGGCTTACACACACTTTGTTTTTTCCAAAAAGGATGTGCATCATGTAAAGCTGGTATGTGAAAATGAGATCGTGGTGCTGTATATAGATAATGAAAAAGCCTTAAGCTCCAGAGTATTCCACTCTGTAAACGGTGCTCATATCGGAGTATTTTCACAAAAGGGTAGCGCTGAATTTTCCAATATAAAGATGATGCTAAACTAAGGAAACGCTGATTTGATCAGTATTTCCATCAACCAGAGGAATTTCCTATGATGCAAAAGAAGGCACGGATGCGACTGCATCTGTGCCTTCTTTGTAATAATAACCTTAATTCCCGGCTTCTATGATTTCTGACTTTTTCCTGTGATACATCTCCATCAATATATTATGGTTTTGAATGATTAAAGTGCTGTCTTCATCTTTTGCAGCATTTTCCATTGAAAGCGCCATATCCGCCAGATCATTCATCCCCAGTGTCCTGGCATTGCTCTTCAGCGCATGAACCAGGATGGCATAATCATGCCATTCCGTCGTCTCATAAGCTGCCTCAATGGCCTTGCATTTTTTATCACAAGCCGCCACAAAATCCCCCAGCATCTCCCCATACATATCTGCATCATCAGCGCAGTACCTGATTCCGGCATCAGTATCTATGCCGCATTTAGCAAGCTTTTTAAGGTCATATTTTAAAGGTGGATTATCATCTATATCCCCGACAGGATCAAATTCCAAAACCTCATCCTGAGGCGCAAACTCTATCACATCCTCCTGCGGTGCAAACTCCATCACCTCACATGCCCCGCTCTCCTCAGCACGAGCTATGGCATCATCAGTATCATAAGCCTTTGACGGAAGGTATTCCCTCAGTTTTCCTACCAGGCGGTTAAGGTCGATAGGCTTGGACAGATAGTCATCAAAGCCTGCTTCCAAATACTTCTCCCTGGCGCCTATCACCGCATCCGCAGTAAGTGCGATCATAGTGGTATGTTCAGGAATAAGCCCCCTATGCTTTAGGTGTCTTAGGGTCTCTATTCCATCCATTTTCGGCATCATGTGATCCAAAAATACTACATCAAAATCCTTCTCTTCCATAATATCTATGGCATCATATCCCGAATCTGCAAAATCCGGCTTTATCCGGCACAGCTTTAACAGATTCCCTGCCACTTTCAGATTCATCTCGTTGTCATCGACCACCAGTACCTTTGCAGCCGGAGCACATATCAGATCCTCCGTTGACCGGGATTCCGCTTTTTCATTAAAGGCCTTATCAATATCACCTATGGGTGTCCTGTCGATAATCTTCTGCTCAAGGGTGAAATAAAAGTCAGACCCCTCACCATAAGTACTGTCCACACGGAGCTTGCTTCCCATCAGATCCAGAAGGCTGGTGACGATCGATATACCAAGACCGGTACCCTCAATATTTCTGTTCCTGCTCTCCTCGATCCTCTCAAAGGATACGGACAGCTTGCCGATATCCTCTTCCTTGATACCGATTCCCGTATCCCGGACTGACACATACAGCATGATGGAATCGCCTTGAACACGCTCCTCCCTAATGGTCAGGGTCACCGTGCCTTTTTCCGTATATTTGACCGCATTGGTCAAAAGGTTCATGATGATCTGGGATATCCTTACATCATCGCCGTACATAACGCGGGGCAGTGTGGGGGAAATATCCAGCGAAAGCACAAGTCCTTTGCTCTCTGCTCTCTGAACTACAGTTACATACAGATCATCTATCAAGGATGCCAGTTCATAGTTTGCCGGAATGATATCCATTTTACCGTCCTCGATCTTTGAAAAATCCAGGATACTGTTTATCAAGACAAGCAGTGTATTACCGGCAGAATCTATATTTTTAGAGTATTCCAAAATATCACTATCGTCCGACTCACGAAGGATCATCTCATTCATTCCAAGCACGGCATTGATGGGTGTGCGGATCTCATGAGACATCTGTGCCAAAAAGCGGCTTTTTGCATTACTTGCCATCTCCAGCTTTTTGCTAACTTCCACTTCATCAGTGACATCCAAAAATACACACAGATAGCAGAACACCTCGCCATAATCATCCTTCATCGCACTCATTCTGACAGAATATGCGTTAGTTCCGCTCTTATCCCACAGACGATCGGCAGAGATCCTGTCAAGTGACACCTCAAACATCCCGTCAACTTCAGCTTCGGAAATATCAAAAATATCCTCTAACCTGCAGCCCTCATTATTAAGTCGATCCATGGCCTGGCAGGAATACCGGTTTGACATTACAGACCTGTGTTCCGGAGAGAACGCAACTATACCCACCTCGATAAAATCAAAAAGCTGTTGCATGACATTTCCCATGCGGATATCAAAAGAGTTTAGCTTTGTGGCGCCATACCATATAACAAGGGTACAGGCCGCACCACCAAATCCGGATGTGGATATGGCAGGCATTCCAAAAATGGGCATAAACAGATCCGGTATACAAAATAGGATAAGAGAAACATTTGCGAAAAATAATACATAGAGAAAGAATCTGATCCTCTTCAATTTGGTCCTTTTAAACCATACACACCACATACTGAAAAGAACGAGAAACATTATCGCCATATATACAGCGTGAAAACGCCTGTTAGGCAAAGAAGCCGGATTTGCGTGCCAGGTAGTCCAGGCCCCCTGTCTGTAATAGATATCAAACCCATCTACGGTAAAGACAATGTAATCCACTACATTCAGAATGATGATAGCAGTTCGCAGAATAAAGGCCGGAGTCTTTTTCATTCCTATCATCTCTGTACCCAGGAACGTCTCGGTGATCAACAGTGTTTCGATAGCAAACGTCGCCGGTTTTCTTAACAGATCACATATTGCAAAATCATCTATGATCCCGATAAAACCATAGGATATACACCAAAGCGCAGAACACAGGCCGTAAAAAAGGATATAGACACGCATATTGCCTGATGTTTCTTTGTTCCTGTAATAAAAGCTGATACCGAAAATCGCAGACATTGTTCCTGCCATAAGCAAAAGACAGTTTATGATCACAAACATCCGAGTCGTTTCCTTTCTAGGGTTAATCCTGATATTGACATTATTACGCAAGAAAAACAGGCAGCGTACCACCTGTTTTTCATTTATAAAATGTCCTATTTTTGTCTTCTATACGCAAGTCTCACTTTGTATCACATATGTAATTATAATTTAGTGGGAATCCCTCCGGCGGCTTAGCCGCCTTTCTGGCCGGCCTTCGGCTCGGAAGATCCACCGGATCTTCCTCTCGTGGCTTTGCCACTCGGCCTCGGCGTTCGATCCCCACTGGGCTCTTAACTACTAAACCCGGGACAAGCCTTGTCCCGAGTTTGTAGTTATGGATCAGGCGGGAATCGAACCCGCGTCCAAAAACCCTTCCACTGTCCTTCTACGAGTGTAGTCTGTTATTTGACATTCCCTCCACTGTCCGAAAGCAGACATCCTGACAGTTTTAGTAGCTTCATGATACGCCCGCGGGTGCAAAGCTTAACCCGTGTCGTTTCCTACATAGTCGAAGCCGGAAACCTAAGGTGTAGGTGCCAAAGGACCGACTGCGCTGCGCTTAGGCAGCTGCTAAAGCGTAATTATCTTCAGCGTTTAATTTTAATTGTGAGATTTAACGCATCTCCTGCGACTCGCTTCTCCAGCTTCCGAATCCCTGTCGAAACCTTTACTGACCCTTGAGGACATTATTATAACATCAAATGCCCAAAAATAAAAGTAAACTGATAGTTTAAGATTCCTCTTGCATCAATTCAATGACGCTGCTCTCCAGCATACCTACCAGACTTGCATAATACTCCGGTTCTCCAAGGCCGCCCTGCTCCACCGTCTGGGCGCGAAGTTCCAGTGCATTCTCCTCAGGATAATATACAGCATAGCCGAACCCGCTGGTTCTGTTAAAGTTGTCACAAAGGAGCACCTTGGAAATATCGTACTCGCTGCTGTCTTCCTCTGAGGGTATATCACCTGCCAGAGTGGCAACAGTAAGAATGAAAATATCATCGGCATCTCCTGCCATCATATATGAAAAATGATACAGCCTTCCGCCAAGACGCCCCAGAACAGCCGGCACTCCCTCTCCGTCCATATGAAGTTCACACTCCATGTCGGTTTCGGAAAGCACCTCTATAAGGCCTCCCAGCCGCACTGAAAGTATGGCAGTCTCATCCATCATGATCTCATCATTTGTATCCATAACCGCTCCTATCTTTCAACCTTAAATCCTTCAGCCATATTCAAAAAGTCACGAAGTTCCATATTGAAAACGCCGTTGGTGTCCACATGGGCATCATAGCCCATATAAGCATCTTCGCCCTCACCTATCTGACGAACCTTCTCTTTCTCTTCAGTAGTATTGTACTCTGCCATTGCCACCGCGTTTTTATCGTAAGCTCTGACCATATCTGCCCAGGGATTGCGAAGCATGATAAAGAGCCTGTCCATTCCACCCTCATTAACACGCCTGGTGCCTACAAAGGTGTACTGATGTGATGAAGCAAAACCTCCGGAAATGTGCTCCACCTTACCGGTTTTCTGATCCTTCTTTTCGAATTTATGCTCATGTCTGAAAGTAATATCTACTATCTTCTTATTATGCTCAGCCTTTTCAAGCTTCTCAAACATATCTATCTCGCTGTCTTTATATGCTCCTGCTCCGATAAGGGAATGATCCACATGAAGGATCTTGTTATTGCGCTTGGCATATTTAAGAAGATCATCAATATAATTTATAAAGGAATCCTTATGCTCCGGCTGATCATCAAACTTCCATTTATCTTTCTTGATCTGCTTTTTCAGGTCTTCCAAAGCACCGGCGTACTCTGAATAACTCTTTACTTTTGTTCTGGAATAATATGTAGTCACAAACTGCTTTATACTTCTGTCAAATTGCTCGTAAAGTGCAGTAGTGTCATTTTCAATGACCTGTCCGGTTTTTGAAAAATCTGCCGCCATCTCCTTTCTGGATGTTTTGGCGATCTCATCAAAGGATACGGATTTGTAGTGGAAATCGGAGGTAAGTGTTGACCAGTTAAACTTCCTACCGGCAAATGCCTCCAGGAATCTGCCCATATCTCCACCACAATCAAGTGCATTATAGGGATTTCCGGAATTAACAAGTTCAAAATGAGCCAAGGGAATATAAGCTCCCATTGGACCTTTAAGCCTGGCTTCATGCTGATCTTTCTCCTGAACAATGCCAACCATCTGATAGCCATTGACGCCCTTGACACGCTCATTGACAATGGCCGCGTAGGCCTTCTCCATGATCTGTACCCAGAGTACATCTCCTACTGCTCCGACGGCTTTACCATCACTCTTGCGGCTAAGGGTTGTCTTTTTAACAATGACTGTCCGGGGCTTTCCGAAGTTTTCAAATCGAACCGCTACCTTGTCTCCCAGATCTCTCATGGATCTCTTTATGAAATCAGGATCCTGCTCCAAAAGGGTTGCCAGACCTGCAAGGAAATAGCAGTCTCCCACATTGCCCTGCTTGATATCGGCAATATTGGGCTCATGAGTGAAAAGCGGCTCCTGGCTTCTGTCCTTAAGTTCAACCTCCCATTTTTTTCTCATCTTGTGTCCATAGAAGGTCTCACTGAAGTATCCCTCAAACTCATCTGATGAAATGTCCTTAAGATGCCTGTCATTAAGGTCCACCTCAAGCTGACCGCTCTGCATGACCTCTATGTCTCCGGCCATACTTGCAAGATTCTTATCCTGGGACTGCTTAAGTTTCTTTATGGCTGCATAAAGTTCCTTGGCACTTTCTCTCTCGGCAGTGTTGGAAAGACGGATCTCCTCAGCCGTCTTGCAGTTCAAAAGATCCTGGCAGGCCCACTTTCTGATAAGTTCATACCCTGCCTTTGTCTCCTCATCCAGTGTATCCATATTCTGAGGAAACGCATCCAAAAGACGATTTTTGAAAGCCAAAGATGCATCCGTAGATTTGCCGTAAACAGCTACTTTTCCGAAATCGTACTTCTTTCTTATGCTTCTGACATAAATCGCATCTTTATCTTTGGGCTGACCAACCCTATCCCGCTTATTCTCAAACAGCTGAGCGCTCCTGGCCCTGGAAATAAGTTCGATGAAACTCTCTGCCCGGGAATCCCACTGGCCCCCTTTGATAAGCTTTCTCGCCTTATCCAGCATGGCTGCCTCGTCCGCAAGATGAAGCAGGTTCTCACTTACCAGGCGGTAGCGATCATTGGTCTTGTTCTTGTGAGTGTTGTTAACATATGCGTTGCATGCATAGATAGCATCATTGTAATGCTTTAGCAACTGGTCCACATCCTCCACGGTGTATTGCCTTTTGCCTGAAGTTTTTAGAACATCCTCCACCTTACGCAGCATATTTTTAACTCGCTGCATCTGCCTGCTGTCTCCCCAGAACTTCTCGCTCTTAAGAAGATCCTGAGCCGTCTGGCGGTAGTCCGGTGGCATATTCTTCCCTACTTCTTTTCTGATCTCGCCAAGAACGATCTGATCCTGCACAGGTGCCTTAAGGCTTTCTGCCTGAGCACGCAAAAATTCCTGCTGCTGGTCTGATGTTACCAGACGCTGCAGTTCCTCTCTGGCATTTTCCTCCTGCTGAGTCTTGATCTGAAAAGTTTGCTGTACGATCTGAATCTGATCTGCATGATCTGACATATAATAACCTCACTTGCCTAGTGCTCCTGTCACCAAATAAGTCGACTTTATTACTTGCCTAAATCGCCCCTGACTGCGTTGTCGTCAATCGCCGTAGCTACTGCTACGCCTCATTCCGACGCCTTGCCAGATGACGATTTATCCGGCGTAAAAAGGTCGAGGTATTTAATAACAGGAGCACTAGTGTACCTGTCACGGTACACTATTACTGCCTTGCTTCGGTAAGTATAGCACTATATATTGCACACAAACTGCACTACCTCAGATTTCTGACCTTGAAGTCTCTCTCCGCTTCACGCTTCATATCCTTTTTGGCGATATCCGCTCTCTTGTCGTAGAGTTTTTTACCTCTGGCAAGAGCTATCTCCATCTTGATATGACTTCCGGAAAAGTACACTTCTACCGGAACCAGAGTATATCCCTTTTCCTTGATCTTGCCTATGAGATGTCTGATCTCAGACTTGTGTAAAAGCAGTTTTCTCGTTCGAAGCGGATCTTTGTTCATTATATTGCCCATCTCATATGGAGAAATATGCATCTGATAAATAAAGACCTCTCCGTTTTCTATACGGATAAAAGCTTCCTTGATGGAACATTTGCCCATACGAAGGCTTTTGACCTCGGTTCCCACAAGGGCAATACCGGCCTCAATCTTTTCCTCAAGGAAATAGTCATGATAAACCTTTTTATTATTTGCGATGAGCTTTCTTCCTTCTTGCTTTGCCACGCTTTTTCTCCTCTTCCTCTACCGGGATAAAATCTATGGTATGGAGCGCCGGATCTACTGCATAAACACTTATACGCATGGGATCTCCCAGGCAAAAATGCCTATTCTTGCTCCGTCCTACCAGTTCGTAGGTTTCTTCAACAAAGTCATAATGATCATCCTTCATAAGACGGACCGGAACCAGACCTTCAATACCGTTTTCAAGTTCCACATACAGGCCCCAGCCTGTAACACCTGAAATATGTCCTGTAAATTCCTCGCCTATGCGATGCTCCATATATTCGGCCTTTTTGATCCGTTCTACTTCTCTCTCCGCTCCCTCGGCTCTTCTCTCATTTTTGGAAGAAACCTGACAGATACCGGAAAGTATAGCTTCATAATGAGACTTTCTTTTTGCTGAAAGCTTGCCATGGATCCTCTCCTTGAGGATACGATGAGACTGAAGATCCGGATAGCGTCTGATAGGGGACGTATAGTGACAGTAATAGGGCGCTGCCAGGCCAAAGTGTCCGCTGCACTCTGTATCATATATTGCCTGTTGCATAGACCTGAGTGTCAAAGTTGATACCAATAGCTCCTGAGGTGTTCCCTGTACCTTTCTTACCAGATCCGCGATCATCTGGGGATGGATCTGCGAAAGATCTCCTCTTAGATCAAGTCCGAAGCCGGACACCACATGCTTAAGTGATTCCAGCTTGTCTGCATTAGGGAAATCATGAACCCTGTAAACAAAGGGAATCTCGGCATCACAGGCATCCCTGGCCACTGTCTCATTGGCGGAAAGCATAAAATCCTCAATGATCCTGGATGATACCCCACGTTCATAAGGATGAACATCTATAGGCGTTCCGTCCCCATCAAGTTCGATGACGGTCTCCGGAAACTCAAAGTCTACCGCACCACGCTCACTTCGTCTCTTACGGATCTTTTTGGAAAGTTCCTCCATGAGTTTGAACATGGGGACAAACTCGGCATGCTCTGCCAAAGCGTTCTTGTCTCCTGCAAGGACTGCATCCACAGCCTTATATGTCATACGCCTGTCTATACGGACAACTGTCTCCCTTATCTCATAACCGGTAACCCTGCCCATCCGATCAAGATCCATTATACAGGAAAGAGCCAGTCTGTCCTCCCCCTGATTGAGGGAACAGATACCATTGGAGAGTTCCTCCGGGAGCATGGGGATAACCCTGTCCAACAGATAAACGCTGGTAGCTCAACGTCTTGCCTCCACATCCAAGGGACTGTCCTCCCTGACATAGTGGGAAACATCCGCTATATGAACACCAAGGGTATAACCGCTCCCCCGTTTTTCAATGGAAATGGCATCATCCAGATCTTTGGAGTCCTCGCCGTCTATAGTGACCATCTGCGTATTTCTAAGGTCCAGTCTTCCCTTCCTTTCAGAAGGTCCCACCTTTTTATTGACCTTTTTAGCTTCTGCAAGAACATCCTCAGGAAACTCCATGGGTATACCGCAGTCGTAGATAACGGAAAGTATATCTACTCCCGGCTCCCCCTTCATTCCCAGAACCTGGGTGATCTCACCCTCGGGATTTCTGTTGACGCTACCGTAGGATGTAATATGACAAAGGACCTTGGCGCCGTCCTTTGCCTCCATGCTCCGCTCCTTGGGAACATAGATATCCACTGAAATACGTCTGTCGTCACAAATAACGAAGCCATAGTCCCCTGCCACCTCATAGGTACCTACAACATTGACAACCGCATGCTCAACTATACCGATAACCCTGGCCTCGGGCCTGTCTCCGTAAGAAGTACTGTAGGGCTCGATCCTTACAATATCTCCGTGAAAGGCATGCATGGTATCCCTCTCGGAAATGTAAAAATCATTTTCCCGGTCCTCGACCCTTACAAAGCCGAAGCCCTTGGAATTGCCTAAAAACTCACCCTCCAGAAAGGCTTTGCTTTTTTCTTCTTTTCTCTTCTTTTCCAAATCTTTTTTCTTCATAATCTCCTTCTGTCAAACAGGGTGGCCACCTAACTCGCCCTTTATGCAAAAATGACCACCGCAATACTGCGATGGTCATCAAATCCTAAATCTTACTTAAGAGCTCCGATATTGAGGATGGCTGATAAGAGGAAGAACACAACAACAAGTGCTGTAGTACCTCTGACCAGAAGTCCCTCACGGCTCCTGCTCTTATTGCGGCTCCAGTAACTCTCAAAATTCTGTCCTGAAAGTGAACCAAGGCCTGCACTCTTGCCCTCCTGGAAAAGGATGATAACAGTAAGTGCTATACATATAAGAATAAAAATAACCATAAGTATTGTCTTAAGAATTTCCATCATAATCCTCCCAATCTGTATGCCTGCAAAACAGCGAATGACCTCGCTGTCACGCAACTGCATTAGTATATCACAGATGAGAGCAAAATGCAAGCACTAATTATCTTTTATTTTTCTTTGAAGTATTTATCGATTGCAGCGGCCGCTGTCTTTCCGGCACCCATAGCAAGGATAACTGTTGCTGCACCGGTTACTGCATCTCCGCCGGCATATACAGCTTCCTTTTCAGTCTTTCCTGTCTCCTCCTCAGCAATGATGCAACCGCGTCTGTTAGTTGACAGTCCCTTGGTTGTTGCAGAAATAAGAGGATTGGGTGATGTTCCCAGAGACATGATAACCGTATCTGCCTCTATCTCGTACTCACTGCCGGGGATCTCAACTGGGCTCCTGCGGCCTGACTCATCAGGCTCACCCAGCTCCATCTTGATGATGCGGATACCGCGTACCCAACCCTTGTCATCACCAAGGATCTCAACGGGATTCTGAAGGAGATCAAAGATAACTCCCTCTTCTTTAGCGTGATGTACCTCCTCTGCACGTGCAGGAAGTTCCTTCTCACTTCTTCTGTATACGATATGAACCTCAGCTCCGAGACGAAGTGCTGTACGGGCTGCATCCATTGCCACATTACCACCGCCTACTACTACAACCTTCTTGCCGCGGAAGATAGGTGTATCGGAATCATGATAAGCCTTCATGAGGTTGCTTCGTGTAAGGTACTCATTGGCGGAGAATACACCTGAAAGCTGCTCTCCGGGGATATTCATAAATCTGGGAAGTCCGGCACCGGAACCGATGAATACAGCCTCAAAGCCCTCTTCTTCCATAAGCTCATCGATAGTAATGGACTTACCAACGATAACATTGGTCTCAATCTTGACACCCAGCTTTTTAACGTTTTCAACTTCTTTGGCAACAACCTTGTCCTTGGGAAGTCGGAACTCGGGGATACCGTAAACCAGAACACCTCCGGTCTTGTGAAGGGCCTCGAAAATGGTCACATCATAGCCCATACGAGCCAGATCACCGGCGCAGGTAAGTCCTGCAGGGCCTGAACCGATAACCGCAACCTTGTGTCCATTGGCAGGTGTGTCCGACTTGGGACTTATGCCATTCTCCCTGGCCCAGTCAGCTACGAACCTCTCCAGCTTACCAATGGCTACTGCCTCACCCTTGATACCGCGGATACAAACGCCCTCGCACTGTGTCTCCTGAGGACAAACACGTCCGCATACTGCAGGAAGTGCGCTTGAACGGCTGATTATCTCATATGCCTTTTCGAAATTGCGCTCTGCAACCTCGTGAATAAATGCGGGAATATCAATAGAAACGGGGCAACCGCCAACACACTTGGGGTTCTTGCAGTTAAGACATCTTCCTGCTTCTGCTACCGCTTCTTCCTCTGTATAACCAAGGCACACTTCCTCGAAATTGGTTGCGCGTACCTTGGGATCCTGCTCACTGATGGGAACTCTAACCAAACCGTCCATTATTTGTCACCTCCGCAATTTCCGCATCCGCCGTGATGGGTATCTCCCTCTTCAAGCTCCAGCTTTTTTCTTCCTTCTTCTGTTTTGTACTGCTGCATACGTG
>JAEEGL016960187.1_pt1 | contig 12684 bp, 12 predicted proteins | sample 9134231 | NCBI WGS metagenome assembly JAEEGL01 (sample SAMN16246548, study PRJNA631951) | gut metagenome | biome: gut microbiome; feature: rumen; material: fiber-attached | host: Bos | place: Iran: Karaj | collected 2018-10
ATGGAGTGGCCGCTGGGACAGCGCCGCGCCGAAGGCTTCGACACCGCGAGGGTGGCCCAGATGCTGGCGTCGTTCACGTGGCTCAACTTCGACGAGTTTGCAGCCATAGTGCCCAACAGCAATGCCGACAGCTGCATCAGCGGTGCGCCGCGCACCATACTGCGCATCACCGACACTACGGGACGCACCCGCGAGTTGAAGAGCTACATCAAGTACACCAACCCCGCCGATTTGGAACTCATGGGCAATTCCAGCTCCTATGAGCTTTTCGACATCAACCGCCTCTATGCCGTTATCGACAACACCGACACCGTGCTTATCCAGTACAACGTGTTCGACAACATAATGCAGCCGGCCAGCTACTTCATTGGAGGCAACAAAACGCTCTACGACGAATGAGGCCGTTGATACTTATAACCAACGATGATGGCGTTGCCGCCAAAGGTCTCCGCACATTGTGCGAAGTGGCTATGGAGTTTGGCGACGTGGTCGTTATGGCCCCCGAGCGAAACTCTTCGGGCAAAGGGTTGAGCCTTACCAGCGAGCGTCCGCTGCGCGCAAACGAGGTCAGGAAAGAAGAGGGGATAAGTGTCTATGCCTGCGACGGCACGCCGGTGGATTGTGTGAAACTTGCAGTCGAGCATTTCTGCCCCCGAAAGCCGGACCTTGTGCTCTCGGGTATCAATCACGGCAGCAACAGCTCCATCAACGTGCTCTACAGCGGCACCATGGGTGCTGTGATAGAAGCATCGGTAATGGGCTACTGTGCCATCGGCTTCTCTCTGCTCAATCATAACCCCGAGGCAGACTTTGAACCATCGGTGAAATATGTGCGCCATATCGTTGGTCGCGTGCTGGAGCAAGGGTTGCCCGACGGGGTGTCGCTAAACGTCAATATTCCACGATTGCCTGCTGCCGATATCAAGGGTATACGTGTGTGCCATGAGGCCAAAGCCATGTGGAAGGACAGTTTCGAGAAGCGTGTCGACCCCATAGGTCGACCCTACTATTGGCTTACCGGAAAGTTCTTGTGTGACAATCCTCCGTCGAACAGCGATGAAACAGCGCTGAGGGAAGGTTATATTTCGGTGGTGCCGATAAATTGCGACTACACTCACTACGAAGCCATAGATAAAATAAACAACATGTTGCAATAGACAATGCTGAAGAAGTTCTTCTCCCAAGACCGCCCGCTTGTGGGCATCGTTGCCGGCCTCGGTTCCGAGGCGGGCTTCTGCATAGCCCTCGCCATAGGCCTGCTGATTGCCGGCGAGTCTATAGGAGCGCATATACGCTGGTTCGGCGGCATGTTCATACCGCTGATACTGGTGCTGCACCACTATGCCCGCAGGCGCGAGCAGCTGAAGGTCACCAAGACCCTCATCGTGGTGCTTTTCGTCACCTTCCTGGCATTCATGATATACATCCTCAAAGCACGAATACTTGTCCTGTAGATGAAGTACTACCTCATAGCCGGTGAAGCGTCGGGCGACCTCTACGGCGCCCGTCTGATGAAGGCGCTGCGCGAACGCGACCCCGAGGCGGTGTTCCGTTTCTGGGGCGGCGACGCTATGGCTGCCGTCGGTGGCACTCCCGTGCGCCACATCCGCGAGCTGGCCATCATGGGCTTCGTCGAGGTGGTTATGCATCTGCGCACCGTGCTGGGGAATATCGATTTCTGCAAGCGCGACATCGCGGAGTTCGCCCCCGACGTTGTGGTGGGCATCGACTATCCCGGCTTCAACCTGCGCATTGAGGCATGGGCAAAGGAACAAGGGTTCCGCACGGTGCACTATATCTCGCCCAACCTATGGGCGTGGAAGAAAGGGCGTCTGAAAGGTATGCGCCGCTCGCTCGACAGCCTTTGCTACATCCTTCCTTTCGAGGAGAAGTTCTTCGCCGAGAATGATATGCCGCAGGCGGTATACGTGGGGCATCCGCTGCTGGATGTCGTCGGTGGCCAGTGGTCAAGTAGTCAGAGCGACAAGCCAACTATAGCCCTGCTTCCCGGCAGCCGCCGACAGGAGCTGAAGAACAGCCTGCCGCTGATGGCAGGCCTCGCACGCCGTCATCCCGAGTATCGCTTCGTGGTGGCGGGAATGAGTCTTATCGGCGAGGAGATGTACCGGCGGCTGATACCTGCAGGCTGTGGTGTTGAGGTCGTCTTCGACCAGACCTACAACCTCCTCGCGTCGGCCTATGCAGCGGTGGTGTGTTCGGGTACCGCCACCCTCGAGACGGCGCTCTTCAATGTGCCGCAGGTGGTGTGCTACCGCGCCAACCCCGTCTCTATCGCCATCGCCAAAGCCCTCGTGGGGCGCCGCATACATTACATTTCGCTGGTCAACCTCATCGCCGACAGCCCCATCGTCACCGAGCTTCTGCAGGAAGACTTCATACCGTCGCGTCTGGAGCGCGAGTTCGAACTGATAACCACCGACGACGCCAACCGCGAGCGCATGCTCGCCGAGTATGCCGACATGCGTGTGCTACTCGGCAACGGCGGCGCCACCGTCCGCACGGCGGAAGAGATAATAAAAGTGGCAGAGAAGAGATGAAACGCCAGCTCATACTAGTGTTGCTGCTCCTCGGCGCTCTCACCGCGAGTGCCGACAAGGTGAGGGTGCGCCTCTTCTCCACCAACACCGTCGCCACACTCAACGTCTCCTTCGACCTCGGCAACTATAACCTCTATGCCGACGGTGACCAGCTGCTCGAGGATATGCTCGGCGAGGGCCGTTCGGTGCTCGTCAGCCTCGAAGGGAAAAAACTGCATGTGAGTGTCAACGATGACGACTACGGCCTCTGCGACTCGCTGCGCCTCGAAGCCACCGACACCGCCTGCATCCTCTGTCTCAACCCCGCCAACAGCAAGCAGCGCACCTACGAGGGCAACCTCATCGTGAAGCCTCTTGCCGGCGGCCTCCTGATGCTCTCGGAGGTGGAGTTCGAGACCTACATCGCCGGCGTGGTGCAGAGCGAGATCTACGGCCAGCATACCGACATCTTCCGCATCCAGGCAATCATCAGCCGCACGTGGGCCCTGCGCAATATGGGCAAGCATGCCGCCGACGGCTATAATTTCTGCGACAACGTCCACTGTCAGGCCTACCTCAACCGCTGTGTGAGGCCCGACATCATGATGGGCGCCATCGAGAGCAGCGGCGAGACGCTCGTCGACACCGCAGGAGCCCTCATCGAGACCCCCTTCCACTCCAACTCCGGCGGCCAGACGTGCAACTCGGAGGATGTGTGGAAGGCGTCACTCCCTTATCTGCGCTCGGTCGAGGACACCTTCTCCTTCGGCATGCGCCAGAGCGACTGGACGAAGACCATCAGCATCGACCGCTGGCTCGCTTACTTCAGCAAGACCCATAAGCTCGACACCGCCGACAGCGCGGTCCTCGACACCCTGCTGCACTTCCGGCAAACCCAGCGTCAGGCACGCCTGATGGATATCCCGCTCACCCGCATACGCACCGACTGGCAGCTCAAGTCGACCTTCTTCTCCGTCAGCGTCGACAGCGCCACATCCTCGGTGATTCTCGACGGTCACGGCTACGGTCACGGGGTGGGTCTCAGCCAGGAAGGCGCCATCCGCATGGTGGAGCTCGGATACAGCTACGACTCCGTGCTGCGCCACTACTACACCGGAGCCGTCATCCACCGCGACCCTACGGCCAACCACAGCTATGTGGAGGGCTACGCCAACCAGCTGGCACGCATCATCGAGGAGGATAGGAACCGCCAGACGCGTGTACACTCCAAGAAGGACGACTGGCTCGGCCGCCTCTTCCGCATCCGCGACCGCGAGGAACGCGAGGAGGTCTACATAGAGTCCGAGCAGGACAACGAAAAAGACTGGGAATACGAATGGTAAACAAACAAAAATACAGAATATGAAAAAAGCATTATTAGTTCTCGTAGCCTCGCTGCTCCTTGGTTCCGCAGGGGCTCAGGTCAACTGGCACACCATCGGCGATGCCTCGAAGGCTCAGATAGGCACTCGCCTTTATTTCGTTGACTTCTACACCACCTGGTGTGGATGGTGCAAACGTATGGACCGCGATACCTTCAGCGACCCCACAGTGACGAAGATACTCAACAAGTACTTCTACCCTGTAAAGTTCAACGCCGAAGGCAACGACCGCGTGGTGTGGAACGGCCGCGTCTATCCCCCCGCCGCTGCGGGTCGCCACAACGTGCACCCCTTCACCGCCGCCACACTCGGCAAGCAGCCGGGCTTCCCCTCCTTCGCCATCTTCCGCCCCAACGGCTCGCTGGTGCAGGTGGTCCCCGGCTACTATAAGCCCGACGAGTTTGTGGTCATCCTCTGGTATTTCGCCTCGGGCGACAGCGACAAGTACTCCTTCGACAACTACCAGAAGATCTTCGACAAGGACATACGTCCCGTCATGGAAGAGAAATTGAAGTAGCTATGGGACTTTTCAGTAAGAAAGAGCGCAGCGAAGAGCGGCAGACCCTCGACAACGGCCTCGCCAAGACCAAGGAAAGCTTCTTCGCCAAGCTCACCAAGACCATCCTCGGTAAGTCGACCGTCGACGACGACGTCCTCGACCGCCTCGAGGAGACGCTCATCACCTCCGACGTGGGTGTGGAGACCACCCTCAAGGTCATCGACAAGCTGCAGGACCGCATCCGTCGCGACAAGTATATCTCCACCTCCGAGCTCAACTCCATCCTGCGTGCCGAGATAGCTATGCTCCTCAAGCGCGACGACGGCCAGTTCCCCGCCACCTTCGACGCGCCGCTGCCCCACACGCCCTACGTCATCCTCGTCGTCGGCGTCAACGGGGTGGGGAAGACCACCACTATCGCCAAGCTCGCCTACCGCTACAAGCAGGCAGGCCGCAGCGTGATGCTCGGTGCCGCCGACACCTTCCGCGCCGCCGCCGTCGAACAGCTTATGCTGTGGGCCGACCGCGTAGGGGTGCCCATCGTGCAGCAGGGCATGGGCGCCGACCCCGCCAGCGTGGCCTACGACACCCTCCAGAGCGCCATAGCCAAGCACAGCGACGTCGTCATCATCGACACCGCCGGACGCCTCCACAACAAGGTGGGCCTTATGAACGAGCTCACCAAGATTCGCAAGGTGATGCAGAAGCTCGTGCCCGACGCACCCCACGAGGTGCTGCTGGTCCTCGACGCCTCCACAGGCCAGAACGCCGTCGAACAGGCGCGCCAGTTCACGCAAGCCACCGACGTCAACGCCCTCGCCCTCACCAAGCTCGACGGCACCGCCAAGGGCGGCGTCATCATCGGTATCTCCGACCAGTTCCAGGTGCCTGTGCGCTACATAGGTCTCGGCGAGAAGATGACCGACCTCCAACTCTTCAACCCCGCCGAATTCGTCGACTCCCTGTTCGAATGAAGATAAACATCATAACCCTCGGCTGCTCTAAGAACACTGTCGACAGCGAGAACCTCGCCGGCGCCTTCAAGGCGCAAGGGCATACCGTCTATTTCGATAGGCAGCGCAACGACTGCGATGCCGTCATCGTCAACACCTGCGGCTTCATCGGCGACGCCAAAGAGGAGAGCATCAACACCATCCTCGAGCAGATACAGGTGAAGACCCGCGGCCGTAAGGCCCGTCGGCTCATCGTCTGCGGCTGCCTCGTGGAGCGCTACAAGGAAGAACTCTGCAAGGAGATGCCCGAAGTCGACGCCTGGTACGGCGTGCACGAGTGGAACAAAATTAGTGAGGAATGTGGAATGTTGAATGAGGAATTAGTACCGCCGCCCCATAATTCCTCATTCCTCACTCCTCATTCCTCATTGGCTAGGTGTCTCTCGACACCTGGCCATTACGCCTACCTCAAGATTGCCGAGGGCTGCAACCGTTCCTGCTCCTACTGCGCCATACCGCTCATCCGCGGCGCGCATAAGTCGCTGCCCATCGACGAGCTTGTGGCCGAAGCGAAAGCCCTCGTCGCGAAGGGCGTCAAAGAGTTGTTGGTCATCAGTCAGGATACCACGTGGTACGGTCTCGACCTCTACCACCGCCGTGCATTGGGCGACCTCTTGAACCGCCTCGCCGACGAGAGCGGGGCAGAGTGGATACGCCTCCACTACACCTACCCCTCGTCGTTCCCCGACGATGCCATCGACGCCATCGCCCGCCATCCCAATATCTGCAACTATATCGACATACCCCTCCAGCATATCAACAGCCGCATCCTCACCTCCATGCAGCGCGGCATCGACCGCGAAGGCACCCTGCAGCTGCTGGAGAAGTTCCGCTCGCGCATCCCCGATGTCTCCATCCGCACCACCCTCATCGTTGGCTACCCCGGCGAGACGGAAGCCGAGTTCCGTGAGCTCTGCGACTTCGTGCGCAGCGCCCGCTTCGACCGCATGGGATGCTTCGCCTATTCGCTCGAGGAAGGCACGCCGGCCTATCGTCTCGGCGACCCCGTGCCCGACGACGAGAAGCAGCGCCGCGTCTCCGAGCTTATGGCCATCCAGGAAGAGATATCCCTCGAGAAGAACCAGGCGCGCATCGGCCACACCTTCCGCTGCCTCGTGGACAGGATAGAGGACGACTATATCGTTGCCCGCACCGAATACGACAGCCCCGAGGTCGACGACGAAGTCCTTATCCGCCAAACAAAAGGCGGCATCCGTCCAGGCGATTTCGTTGACGTCCGCATCGTGGACGCCATGGAGAACGACCTCATAGGCGAGCTCGTCTGAAAACATTCTTTCTTCCAATTCAAAAAAAGTTCGTACTTTTGCACTCGGTTTTGGTCGCCCGTTTGTGGCGCCAAGAGGGAATCGGGTGCAAGTCCCGAGCAGTCCCGCTGCTGTGAGTTTCAATAACTTGCGCGCCCATTAATCCACTGCGTATCGCCATAGGTGCGTGGGAAGGAGGGATGCGTGAAACGAGCCAGAAGACCTGCCAAAGCCTTTTTACGAGCCCTCGAGGAAAGGACCGATATGAACACTGCGTTATATTGTATAGTATCGTTTATTGTTTGCCATCGTCGGTCGATGGTTTGGCAGTGTGTCTTGAGGGCTTTTTTGTTTGCCGTTATTTTATTCCCCATAACAGTGTCGGCGCAAGTCGACACTGTGCACTCGTTGGACGAGGTCGAGGTGTCGTCGCAGCGCGCCCCCTCGACGCTGCGCACCGCGGTGCCCACACAGGTGGTCGACGCCGAGAAGATTGAGAGCCAGGGTCTCCTGCAGCTCAGCGACGCCGTGCGCCAGATGGCGGGCGTGACGCTTAAGGACTACGGCGGCATTGGCGGCATCAAGACCGTCTCGGCACGCGGCCTGGGCAGCCAGTTCTCGACCCTTACCATCGACGGTGTGGCCGTCGACGACGCGCAGAACGGCCAGGTCGACCTCGGCCGCTACCTCCTCACCGGCGCCGCCTACGTGAGCCTCAGCCACGGACAGCAGCAGGAACCGCTGCTCTCGGCCCGCGCCTACGCCGCCGGCAACGTCCTCAACATCGAGAGCGCCGAGCCGCGCTTCTTCCTTGCCGAACGCACCAACCTCAAGGTGGGTATGGAGCTTGGCAGCTTCGATATGATGAACCCCTCGCTGCAGTGGGAGCAGAAATGGAGCAGCCGTCTCAAGAGCAGCCTGCTGGTGAGCTGGCTCAAGAGCGACGGCGACTACCCCTTCACGCTTTACTATACCGCCGGCCGCACCGACAGCAGCAGCCGTGAGTGCCGCGAGCATTCGGCAATGCACATGCTCACCGCCGACGGCAGCCTCTACTACCATATCGCCCGAGGCAGCAACCTCACCGCCAAGGTGCACTATATGCGCGGCCACCACGACCTCCCCGGCCCTGTGATCTACTACACCCAGCGCCCCTCGCGCCAGAGCACCGATGAGGAGGTGGCCTTCGCCCAGGCCAAGTGGAAAGTGGAGCGCGAGAAGTGGAAGCTGCAGTTGCTGGGCAAGCTGCAGCAGACCTACGACCGCTTCGAGGACAGCGCGGCCTACACCCTGACCGGCTATCAGATGAACGACTACCTGCAGCGCGAGGCATACCTCAGCGGCAGCGCCGTCTGGAACGCCACAGGGTGGCTCGACCTCAGCGGTGCCGCCGACGGCAGCTTCAGCAGCCTCAAGACCAACCTCGCCCAGCGCAACGACGTCCACCGTACGAACCTCATGGCCGTCCTCGCCGCTCGCGTGCACCACGAGGGCCTCGAGCTGCGCGGCAACCTGCTGGGCACCGCCATAAGCGACCGCGTCGGCGACCTCGACACTATGCCTACCTACCGCCGCCTCTCGCCCTACGCCGGTGCTATGTACACCATCGGCAAGGGCTGGCTCACGCTGCGCTATTTCTATAAGGAGACCTACCGCGCGCCCAACTTCAGCGAGCTCTATTTCTTCACCATCCCGCGCAACCTGCGCCCCGAATGCGCCCGTCAGCACAACGTCGGCCTCACCGTCGCCACCGAGCACGTCGGCGCCACAGTCGACGCCTACTACAACCGCGTGCGCGACAAGATACTGGCCATCCCCACACAGAACATGTTCCTCTGGAGCATGCAGAACATCGGCAAGGTCGACATCCTCGGCCTCGACGCCACCACTAGTTTTCAATTTTCAATTTTCAATTTTCAATTTAACTACAGCTACCAGCATGCTGTCGACCGCACCGACCCCGACGACCCCGTCTACGCCAAGACCTACGGCCACCAGATTGCCTATACGCCGCGCCACAGCGGCGGCGGCTCGCTGCGCTGGGAGAACCGCTGGGTGAATCTCGGCGCCACAGCTATGGTGGTCGGCGAGCGCTACTGCCGCATGCAGAACACCGACGAGACGCGCATGCCCGCCTACTGTGACCTCGGCCTCGAGGCCGACCGCGCGTTCGACCTCCGCTGGGGCACCCTGCGCCTGCAGGTGCAGGTGCTGAACCTCCTCGACGTGCAGTACGAGGTGGTGCGCTCCTACCCCATGATGGGCCGCAACTACCGCCTCAAGATAATGTATGAATTCTAAATACGTATACAATGAAACATCTCACATCTTACATCTTACATCTTTCCTTGCTGCTCTCCGCAGCAACGCTTTTCGCCTGCTGCAAGCCCGACGATCCCACCCCCGAACCTCAGCCGGAGAAGATTGAGACTCCGCGCCGCATAGCCGTCGCCGACGGCAAGCTATACGTCACCTGCTACCGTCCCGCGTCGGTCGTCCGTATCGACGCCGTCAGCCGCGAGGTGGAGGACAAATGCCTGCTCGGCAGCTTCAACCCCGAGGGCGTAGCCATCGTCGGCAACCAGCTCTTCGCCGTCAGCTCGTGGAACCAGACGGAAAACGGCGACTTCCTATACGACAACAAAGTCTATGTCGTCAACCTCGACGACCTCTCCGTCAGCACCTCCCTTGTTGTGGGCCTCAACCCCCAGCAGGTGATGGTCGTCGACGACGGCCACGTAATAGTCAACTACAGCGGCAACTACGCCGACCAGCCGGCTGGCACCGCCGTCATCGATGTCGCCACCCTCGCCGTCACCCAGACGGGACAGCCTATGGCCTCGATGAGCGTCTATGGCGGCAAGGTCTACGGCTATTCCACCGTCTACGACGCCAACTGGAACCCCACGGCAGCCTATGTCTGCTACGACCCCGCCACCGCCACCGCCACGCCGATACTCGAAGGCTGCGTCGTCACACGCCCCTATAGCATCAATGTCTTCGGCGGCAATATCTACCTCACCACCGACGGCAACTACACCTCCAACGGCGACGTCGTCTGCTTCTCGATAGACGGCACGCAGCTCTGGCAGAGTGAGGCCGGCATGCTGCCCAGCAAGGTCGTCGACCTCGGCGACGGCAGCGCCTATGTCCTCAACGAAGGCACCTGGGGCTCCAACAACGCCTCGCTGAGCCGCGTCAACCTCGCCACCGGCGCCATCGACAACAATGTGTTCAGCAGCGCCAACGGCCGCGGATTGGGCGATGTGGCGCAGGATGTGGTGGTAAATGATGGCAAAGCCTATATCGCCGTCAGCTTCTCCAACACCGTCGAGGTGGTGAACCTGGCGGACAACAAATCATCTCAGATTAAGCTGTAGTTACTGCTGCGTGGCAATATAATCTAGCACCTTCTTCTTGTCGCTGCTGAAGGTGAGCACATCCACCGTGCGGTAGTAGTTCTCCTTGTCCACACAGTAGTGGTAGGCATATTTCAGGAAGTCCACCTGCGAATTGCTGAAGTCTATGGCTTTGGCCAGGCGTGATATCTGCGCTGCCGACATCGGTGTGGCGGCTACGATAGCCCTGCCCAGCGCCAAGCGGTCGCTGTCGAACGACATCGCCCGCAGCCTCTCTATCATCCCCTCTACGTCCTCGTCGGTGGGCAGCGTGATGTCGGGCGGCAGTGGGGCATGCAGCGGCGGCTGTACGGCGCCCGGCTGTCCTGCTATCTCGCGACGTGCGTCGGGACGTTGGCGGTAGCCCTCCATCTCGTTGTTGTCGCCGCGGTTGTGGCCGGCGGTGAAGAGGTAGAGCTGCTCGAGGCGCATGTCGTAGTTCACGTTCACCGTCACGTTGGGCTCGCCCGGACGGAGGCTGAGGACGGCGGCCTTCTCGGCAGGCCGTTTCAGCACCACCACCACCTCGTGCGTCTGGTTGCTGATGTCGTTCACCATCACGCGGCTCTGCGGCATGCGGTTCACCAGGTTGCCGTCGACAAACACCGAGAACGCCTCGCCGTGCTGGCTCTCGAAGCTCACCGTGTAGCGCTGCGGCGGCGGCACAGGCCCCGGACGGCCCGGCTGCTGAGCGTGGGAAGGTGAGAGGTGAAAGGTGAGAGGTGAAAGCAACAATGCAATCAAAAAAATCTTTTTCATATCCTTTAGTTATTTGATTTAATTCACGAATTTCCCCGGCAGCTTGTGCTCGCGGAAGTAGGCGGTGTCTATCGAGCGCCCCTCCTCGCCGTGCAGCGCCATAGCGAACTCGTCGAAGGTGCGGTGCTCCATATAGACGATGTTGTATACGTCGCCCACGTTGTCTATGAAGTGGGCGTCGCTGTCGGTGATGAAGTTGAAGCGCTTCAGGTAGGCGAATTTCTTCAGTATCTCCTCCTTGGTGATGCGGAAGTTGATCTCCAACCCGTCGGCCCGCAGGTCCGGCGGCACAAAGCCCAGCTGGCTCATCAGCGAGGTGGTGCCCTTGTTGATGTGCGCCGGCACGAAGAGGCCGCCCAGGGCGTGCACCTTGTCGTAGATGCCGTCGATGTCCACGTCGATGGCGTTCAGCAGGTGGTACTCCTCCTCGCCCACTATCTCGTCCTCCTCGTCGACGATTAGCTGGTAACCGAAGCGGTCCACGTCGTTGGGAATCTTGGGCAGGTGCTCGTCGAGGAACTCCTGGAAGGCGTCGAGCTGCTCGTCGTCGCGGAAATAGCATAGGCAGTGCGTCTCCTCCTGCGAGGTCACCTCCACGCCGCCGAGGACGAACAAGCCCTTCTCGCGGCCTATCTTCTGTGTCACCTTCACCTGCCGCGTCGTGTTGTGGTCGCTGATGGCTATCATGTCCAAGCCGCGCTGCAGGGCACGGTCCACTATGGCCGAGGGCGACATCTCGAGGTCGCCGCACGGCGAAAGCACCGTGTGGATGTGCAAGTCGGCTTTGAACGCGTTAAGCATTCAGCAGTTGATAGATTTTGCCGACCGTTTCGTACGTCTGCATATCGGTGCTGAGGAAAGGGATGCCCTCCTCGTTGCTCTGCTCCACGGTGTCGTCGCTGGCCGTGAGCCCTTTCACGAGGACCACGCAGGCGAGTTCCTTGAGCGAGGCTATGGCCATCACGTTCTTGTGGGTCTGCAGCGTCACCCACACGTTGCCCATCTCGGCGTTGCCCATCACGTCGCTCAGCAGGTCGCTGACATAGCAGCCGTCGATATCGCGGTCCAATCCGCTCTCGCCGCTCAACACTTTGAGGTTCAGTTTCTCTACAAGTTCTCTTACTTTCATGTTCGATGTTGTATTATGTTATTTTCCGACTGCAAAGATACGAAATAATCGTGACATGGTGAAAAAACAGCAATAAAAAGTCTCTGTCGTCGTTATTGAAGCATGTTTGTTGGAGAGTTAATTGCACTTGGAGTGGCATTGTCATGGACTGTCACGGCTCTCTTTGCCGAGGTGGGTTCGAAACGCATGGGAAGCCTGCCGCTCAACACGGTGAGGATGACCATGTCGCTCTCGTTGCTGCTAGTAACGTTATGGCTCATTTTGGGTGTTCCGTGGCCACGTTTTGCCGACGGCTCCACCTGGCTGTGGCTGCTGCTGAGCGGCGTGGTGGGGTATGTGGTGGGCGACTACTGTCTGATGCAGGGCTATATCTTTATCGGCTCGCGCTTCGGACAGCTGTTCATGACCCTCTCGGCGCCTACGGCGGCCATCATGGGACGCCTGCTGCTGGGCGAGCAGATGCGGCCGCTGGCAATAGCGGGCATGGTGGTGACGCTGAGCGGCATCGCCATGTCGATACTCGCCAAGAAGGGCGACACGGTGGGATTGAAGCTGCCGCGTAAGGGTGTTTTCTTTGCTGCAATGGCAGGCATCTGTCAGGGGCTCGGTCTTGTGTTGAGTAAAATTGGACTGCAGCACTACGACGCCGCCATCGCCGCCGCGGGGGTGGCTCAGGAGGCGGTGCCCGACGGCGCCGTGGTG
>JAEEGL010454927.1_pt1 | contig 12683 bp, 9 predicted proteins | sample 9134231 | NCBI WGS metagenome assembly JAEEGL01 (sample SAMN16246548, study PRJNA631951) | gut metagenome | biome: gut microbiome; feature: rumen; material: fiber-attached | host: Bos | place: Iran: Karaj | collected 2018-10
AGTGCTGAGCTGCCAATGCGCCGCCAGTAGTATAGACGTTCACAGTCTTGCCTTCTGCGCCACCGATAGCGATGCCGCCGTCCTGAGTGCCGATGCAGACTCCAGTCTTAGCCATCAAGCTGTTTATAGCTGTTGCCTCGCCACTTGGACGCAGCAGGAAACGGCCGTCGAAGGTGCCGGCAGCGGTGTCGAAGTCATAGGAACCTAAGCTCAGGTCGAAGGTAGTACCTAACTGCGTATCCACCAGCATCATCGGCATATCCATGCGCGAGGCGCTGATGCTCAGTGTGCCAGCTGTCTTGGCCGTGTAGCCCAGACGGATGTCGCCAGCCTGCGGGCGTTCGTTGATGGCCATGTTCACGCCGTTCTCCACGGAGTAGAGCTGTGCCTTGGCATCGCCGCTCATCATCTTTGCGGCATCGCAGTCCAGTTCGTAGGCATGACTCTTCACATCGTTCAGCACTACGCGCGTCTTGTCCATCTGTTCTTCACCACTGAGAATTTCGAGGTTGATGAGGCGGCGTTGCGGGTCGATACCCTTGGCACGACGTGCTGCAATGCGGTTAGCCTTCTTCTCCTCGCTCTTGCGGTAGGTCTCGCGGCGATCAGCATCGAAGAGAATGCTTGACACTTCTGTCGGTTTCTGCACGAAGAAAGCCTCGTAAGGTTGCAGATGGATCTCATCGTCGCCAGGACGGTAGGCTGAGTAAGTGCCGTTGACATTATACACGGTGATAGGCGAGCTGAAGTCATTTACCATGAAATCGTAGAAACTGGAATAGGGATTACCCACAAAGTTCCAACTCGCGTTGGCTTGGTTACCGGAGGCGTAGGCCTGCAGCGGCTTCGGACGGTCGCCGCCAAACGTGGGATGGTCGAAGGTGATGATGAGGTTGCCCGTATGGCTGGTCTGGAAGGCATAGCCCTGACCAGCTGTCAGCGTCTCACTTGTTACTGGCTTCCAACCACCTTCACCATTGGCTCGTGCTAAGCCATCGTACCAGCGCCAAGCATATTGAGCAGGGTATTCACATTCAGCTACAATCACGTCGTAGGGGAAGCAGAAGAAATACCAGCGACCAGCCTTCACGTTAATCTTCACGCGCAGATGATTCACCGTCAGATTTCCTTCATGTTCACCGTCGTCTTCACCTATCAACGAGCCTCCTTGACCTTCGCCATCGAGGTTCTGGTCAACGTTATCAAAAGGCTGGGGTTCATCACCTTCCACAGTGAATGACCCTTCGGTGTTGATATCTCCATCCACATGCGTTCCATCTGAATTATCAGGTATTCGCTCATCACCATCTTCAAAAACGATATCGCTATTTGTAGGCACCTTGTCGTAGTCGTCTGGAGACAGGCTACGCGTGTTTACACTAGAGAACTGACTCCAGTTGGTATCGTAGAAGTAATTTTTGTAAAGAAACTCTGGAACATATAATTGTTGATGCGTATAGTCATTGAAAGTGTTTGTACCAATCGAGATGATATCGGGCATATACGCATAAATGGTCTTAAGATTGTTACATTCAGAGAAAACGTTATCCCCGATTTCTGTCAAGTATGGAGGCAAATGAATCTCAGAAAGTTGGGAACAACCACAGAAAGCCCAACCTCCCAATGAATGCAAACCTTTTGGAAGACTAATTGAATTCAGAGATCGACAATTAATAAAAGCATCATATTCAATAACAGTTACTTCATCAGGTATAACAATGGAAGATAGGTTGTAACAACCGGTAAACGCATCATATCCTATAGATGTGACGCTTTCAGGAATGGTTATTGTGGTTAAACTTCTACAATTATAGAATGAGTATTCTGGAATGGATGTGATTCCTTCAGGCAACTCAATGTCTTTTAACCGACTACATCCATAAAAAGCGTAAGCGTCCAATGCTGTAATGTCCTTTGGTAATTTCAGTTTCTCGACTGTTCCAGACACAAATTTTCCAGTTATAGTATTATCTTTCGAATAATTGCTCTCGTAGTAGCGATAACTATTTCCCACAACATTGGCATCTGACAGATCAAGTTCCATTAGATTTATCATCTTATTTCGGAACACCATCAGATCATAGCCATTGAAGGTGCCAGACACTTTCAACTTCAGCACACTCCTCAAAAAATCTTCACCTATAGCTGCTACGACTGCGGATTCAGACTCATTTGCTGTCACATTTACATCCTTTTCAAGATGTTCCGCATCGACAATTTCATTTGCAAGATCAGACCAGGTTTCACGATAAGTTGATACGGCTGAAGACGGTACAGCCAATTTCACATTTGTTCCTAATCCATTCTGCGTGCAAGGCGTAGTGGAAGCAAAAGTGACTATCATATTGTGATTGCCAAAAGCATTACTCTCAATTGATGTCACACTTGAAGGAATGGATATAGAAGTGAGGTTGGTGCATGCATTAAAAGCATAACTCCCTATCGATTCCACACTTGAAGGAATGGATATAGATGTGAGGCTGGTGCAGCCATCAAAAGCACTACTCCCTAACGATGTCACACTTGAAGGAAGGGTAATAGATGCAAGGCTGGTGCAGCCCTCAAAAGCATGATTTCCAATAGATACAAGTCCTTCTCCTGATATGGTAATTGAGGTTAGGTTAGAGCAACCATCGAACGCTCTCTCACCAATGGACGTAACACCGCTGGGGATGATGATTGAGGCCAGGCTGGAGCAACCAAAGAATGCTCTCCAATCAATGGACTGAAAATCATCAGGGAGAGTGATTGAAGTCAGGTTCGAGCAACCTTCGAAAGACCTATACACGGACGAGACGTGGATGAAGTACTGAAACTCATCAAATGATGATATAGACTTATTATCTTGGAATCCAGAAATGGAAGTTACCTCAGTAGCTTCCTCATAACTCAGTTCCCCATCGTTATTAGAATCCCAATTAGCTACACATATTTCTTTGACGGCAGAGTCGGCAAATATTATGTTACCTTCAGGATACGAGGGGTTAAAAATAATCTCATTTATTGCTAGATAACTTCCATAACCCGTTGTAAATTCAAATTTAATATATGTTGTTGTAATTGGGTTGTCAAATTGTATAGTTTGGCCTGATCGTCTTTCGAATGCAAATTGATCAACTGTCATCCAATTCTCATTATCATTAGAAATATAAACAATCATATTTGATGGATAATAATCGCCACCACGAAAGAAGAATTGGATCTTATCTAACGTTATTTCCCCTTCATGCATCAGAGTTATATTGTGGGGATAAGGAATGGAGTTCTTCCAATCATTATGCCAAAATGTTGAGAAGTCTCCATCTATTACATACGATGGATCACCATCACCTTCTGCAGTATCAGAGTAATCCACAACAGTCCACCCTTCACTGGCGGCACCGTTAGCATGTACGTTTGTTGCAAAACCAAGAAGTACAAGGAATGAAATAAGAAAATGTTTAGGTTTCATAGAAGATATTTTTTAATGATTTGAGTTAGAAAAATGATTTTTTCGCCTTAAAATGCTTGTAGTATGGGAAATATGTTGTACCTTTGCGCCCACAAAAGCATGATTAACTATGGCAAGACTGATTAAAGAGACCCCCGTTTTGGAGGGGCAGGATCTGGAGCGCTTCATCTGGCACATGGAGCATCCGACGTTGGCGACCGAGGCTGAGAAAGAGCGCGGCCGTGCTGCATACGAACTGTTTAAGGAAGCAGCTGACTTCGATTGGTAAGTATGCGGCCATTCAAATTTTGCCGACTGGAAGCCGACACAGAATTGAAGGGATTCAAGAGCATCGATGATGACTTGAATGATTTCTTGTTGAATGATGCCAAGAACTATAGTGAGGAACTTCTGGCTGTTACCTATCTGATGATAGACGCTGAGACAGAAGATATTATTGCCTACTACAGTTTGCTTAACGACCAGATTCGCTTCACGGAAAATGACAAATCTGTTCGCAACCGTATTAACCGACAGATTCCCTACTCCAAGCAGCGCACTCATTATCCCGCAGTTAAAATCGGACGTCTTGCCGTTTCCGAGGCTTATGCCCATCAAGGTATTGGTCAAGCCATTCTGGAGAGTATTAAGTATAAGTTCACGCATGGGAATCGGACGGGTTGTCGCTTCATCACGTTGGATGCTTACGCTCATGCAATCGGTTTTTATGAGAAATGTGGTTTCCGATTGTTTACAGAAAGTGACGAAGGTGAAGAAACGCGTCTGATGTACTTCGATTTGAAGAACTTCAAATAACCATCCCGTCCCTCGCCAAATGGCGGGGGATTGTTGTTCTTTGCGGACTATGGTTATTTGTTTCATCATTTCAGTCTTGTTATTTCACAACCATCTTGCGCGTACCTTGTATATATATACCGCGCGAGGGAGAAGAGACAGGACGACCGGAAAGGTCGAATAAGGCCTCTCCCCCTGCCCCTCCCCTGTTAGGGAGGGGAGTTCCTTGAAACTCCTTGATGCCGTCGGTGTCGCCGAAGTTGAAGGCGAAGGATTTGATGGGGCTGGCAGGAGGGGTGAGGTAGCAGCGGCCGGCAGGGAGGCTGAAGGTGACGCCTTCGGCATCGTAGAACATAGGGCCTTCACCCTGGTTCTGGAGGATGTAGCCGGTGTTGACGGTGGTGCCGGTGAGAACACCTGTGAGGTAACCGTCGGCGAAGATGTCGGTGACGTTGGTGCCATCCGTGAGTTCTGCGGTACCCGTTAGGTTGCCCGAATATCCGTTTTCGGCATAGACGATGTAGGGCGTGCAGGCCTCAATGCTTGCAGCAGGTGTCAGCGTAAGCAGGTCACCTTCGATGGCATTGCACGTGTAAGCCTTCAGACCGCTGGGCAGGGAGGCATCAAACGGAAGGATGAGGGTGCCGATTTTGTTGGCTGCTAAGACGTTGACGGGCAGGGTACGGGACGTAGGGATGCCCGTGGTGAAGGGGCGGCAAGCAAAGTCGGCAGGGACATACTTGACGGCGGCCGAGGTCGTGAGATTCAAACCTGACAGCTTCACGATGGGTTTGGGAGAGAAGCTGGAAGTGAGTGTTGCATTATCAATGTTTACATAGGTCTTAAACAAATCGCCCTTGGCTTTTGTAAAGGACTCACTGGATGAAGAATGACATTCCAAACGAAGCTGGTTGGTAGAGGTATCATAATTAAAACTAATGGAATGAGAATAAGTATAAACTCCTTCCCTATCATCATATTCAGATGGATAAACAGCCGAAGAGCTTTTTATCATCGAGACATCATAACTTCCTTTGTAGGGAGCAATTGTTATTCCCGTTGGAAGTTGAAGATCAAGATTATAGGCAGAATATAATCTCTCATCCGCATTCAGTCCGACAATAAAGTACGTTCCGTATTTATCAGTTTGCAGGTCACTGACCGTAAACGTGTCATCAGTAGGAGTCTGTGCTCTGCCTGCCACTGGCAGCAAAGCGCACATCATAAATAGAAGTAGAATCTTTTTCATAAGCGTATTCATTTAGTTTGTTAAGTATCTTCTTGGGTCGGGCATACGCCCTGAATGACTCCTCCAGTCCCAAGATGAGCCTGCTAAATGAAACGATGAAGCGTGGAACTGATTATCCACATCTTCGATTCTAGGTCCTGAGAAATACCTTTAACACAGATGTAACGACAGCAGCCCACGCGTACACGTGAGAAACTATCATGCTGTCCTCTGTGTTAAGTTCTTGAATTTCTCAGGTTCAGAATCTATTAAAGACGAGCATAATACGCTTCTTAATTACCGATAAGAGGCCTGGCCGCTGCCTGGCGGTGATTCCATGTCCTGCATCTTCCCGTCTGCCGAAAGAAGTCAGCTTTTGTCCTCAAAAGCCTACGGAAATGACGCAGAAACCATGTTTCACGCCGCAAATATATTGGTTTTTATTGGATTGAAGAAACTTTTTCGTAAAAAAGTGATTCCTAAAAGGTCAAAAAGCATCAAAATCAGTCTTCAATGCTAAGAAAAAGCGGATTTGGTCGAGGCTGCATCTACGCTTGTTCGACAATCAGAAGAGGAAGAGGCCGAGGTTGGTGTTGCGGCGTTTTTGTGCCAGTTCTTTCTCCATGCTGGGAAAAATCATGCAGGCAGGATGCCAGAAATATGCGATTGCATGCAAATCAGAATTTCAAAAACTATGCTAACTATGCTAACCTTGCTAATTTAAAACTCGCCCCACACAGACGACTGTGCGGGGCGAGTCCATTTTGAGCAATGTATTATCTCTTCTTTACTCAAAGACGCTGTCACCGAAGGGATTGCCCTTCACTTCGGCTTCGACGGTTCCTTCTTCGTCCACGCCGCCGTAGCCGATGTCCACTCCGTTATTCACACTCTTCACGCCGCTGACGGCAATCATCTGCTCGCCGTGTACCCGCACGACGTTCATTTCTGGTTGGATATATGTCTTTTTCATATTGCTTGCAATTATTGTTTTTTACCATTCATAAATCACTTAATAAGTGCCTTTTTGCCGTTTACGATGTAGAGTCCGCGCTGGGCAGGCTTGCTGACTCTGCGGCCGCTGAGGTCGAAAATGGTACCTGCGGCATCCTTCATCTGCAGCCCTTCTACTCTGGTCTCGAACCCATCGACGCACAGCTTTACCTCAGTACCTTCTGCCTCTGCCAAATAATCCACGAAATCAAAATATGCACGGAAGGCTTTCATGTGCTTCGAGTTTTCTGTGGCATAATAGAACTTGTTTCCGTTTAGGAAGAGAGGATAGTTTTTAGCATCATTATAAAAGTCGAAGTCTGCGACAAATGTTCCTACAAACCGGCCATACACCTCTCTCTTCTTGCCTGTCTTCCCATTGTCATATTCCACGCAAGGATCATCTTCGGGACTTATTTCCACGCCATCCACCGTAAACTCCGTCACAGCCTCTGACACCTTTATTATATAAGGATGGTTGGCTTCGATCGCAGCCGCAGTCTCGAAGTTAACAGTGATGCCTATAGTGTTCTCTTCAGTGTCTTCTTCTGTATCATAATCTACGAAGTCTGCCAACTGTACATCATTGCCAAAAACATCTTTCAGCTGAGCTGTTGTCATAGCGAAGGGCAGGCAGATGGTGTTCCAGTTACCCGCTGTGATGGTGCGTTTTACCCGCACGTCTACAGCCCCGTCGCTTGCCTCGGGAGCTGTAGTGGACGTCTCATCAAGGATGGTGCGGGTATCGGCAGGCTCTCCTATGGTGATAGTGAAGGGCACGTCATCTAAATCGTAACTATTAGATTCGGTGTCGGATACCTGAATTCCCGTCAATGAACCAGCCAGTTTTGCACCTACTGCCAGTTCACCACTAGCCGACAGAGTAATCTTGGCAATGACTCCGCTAGTACCCGGAAAAGCCGCGGTCTTCACTTGATAGGCCAGAACCTGAAAGGTATTATTCCCTTTTTCTGTCATATCAATACTGACATTGAGAGTGCTCAGGCGATCTCCTTTTTCAATCAAATAGGCATTGTTCTCATCCTGAACCACACTGATACCTTCAGGTAAGGTCAGGAGAAACTGGAAACCAGCATAATCCATATCCGGATTATTGAGTGCCACTTCAAGTTGGGCAACCTGACCTTGGCCGATTGTGAGGGCATTTACCTGCATCTCATCGGCCGATGCGATGCTCGTTAAAGAGAACATCAGCAACATTAAAAATAAGATTCTTTTCATATGATTTGAAGTTAAAATGATTATTCTATATTATTAGTCTGTTCATTATGTTATTGTGGCTCAACAGCCATTGGCTTTACAAGGGCACTACTGCGCAGGATAAGGTTAGCAATACCCACAATATCGGCCACATTTCTCTGTCCATCGCCATTCACATCTGCTGCGTCTTCGCTGAACTTGGCCGGCGTCCTGCCAAGGATGTGGTTGGCTGTCGCCACAATGTCAGCCACATTCACTTGACCATCACGGTTTGCATCACCCAGTTCTATGTCGACCAATGTCAGCTTGCTGGTGCTATTTGCTGTGGCCACAATCTCGCTATTAGACTTCGTTAATACCACATCATTATATCGAATGGTGTATTCTCCCAATGCCAAGTTATCGTCTATGTCTAGTGTGAGATTCAATATCTTGCCTTCGTTGCCACTGATGGCGTTGATTCCAGTCTGGAATAACAGAACCCTGTACAAATTATCTGCTCTTTTTTCAAAGTCTACCATTAATTTGGACGTTCTACTGGTGGTGCTCACATTGGTCAGCGTGATACCCGAAGGAACCAGAAGGTCAAACTGCACACCGGCTATACCATCCTGATTATCCAAACTGACAGGCACGGTGACCTTGTTCCCTGCGATTCCATTGACATTTGCACCGGAAACCCAGTTCGGACTTGGAGCAGGAGAGATGGTCAGTCGATTACCATTATCCCAATAATTATCTGTTACCCAGAGGGCCATCTCCTGCATCGCGTATTCATTGAGGAAGGCTTTTTCCTCGCCGTTCGTCACGCTTAAGTTAAAGTCCGGTCTGTAGGTGCCATCTTCCAATTCATAATACATCTGTCCTATATTCCATTTATAGTCTCCGTCACGAAGGACAACAGCAGAGCGACTATTAAACCCATTGGCAGGTGTCATACTCTTACTGAAACCAGTGCTGCGGTTGTACATCACAATGCCATCGTAAGGATTGCCTCCGAAGGCCCATTGGTATTCTGCCGTTGCAAGCTCACGAGGAGTGGCATCTGCGTTACCAGAATAAGGTTCCGTCTCATTTACATACATATACTTATCCAAACGTATCTTCAGGTTATACCATGTGGCATCCTCCTCTGATGTGGAGAACTGGAAGGGACCGTTCCAAGTAACGTTACAATCAATGACATGGTCGTCGGAAACCGTGGCGGGAGTGTTCTCATCTACATTCAATACGACAAAGTCACGCTTTAAATCATCTGGAATAACGGACAAGTCATCGCCGTAGAAAGCATCAACGGTTGCGCTCTTTAGTATTTCACCATTATATTTTGCCTGGTAGGTCAAGGTGTAGAAAGGCTGTATTATAGAAGCATAGTCAGACCATCCGGAAGCAGTCTTATAATTATCCAGACTCTTGTTCGGAACATAAATAACCGCATTAGAGGCGATTTCGGAAAATTGATTATAATTAGTAGTCATACTGGGAGGAGTAAGATTCTTTATAATAATCTTTGATAGGTTACTACAGCCTTTGAATGCGTAATAACCTATTCTTGTCACGCCCTCGGGAATGGTAATGGAGGTAAAACCCGTGCAACCACTGAAAGCATAATTGCCAATTTTCGTAAGTGTATTAGGAAGAGTGATAGATGTTAAAGACGGACAATCACCAAAGGCCCAATCACCTATCGATTCTACGTTCTGAAGTATAGCGACGGATTGGAGATTATCACAAGAATAGAAAGAACTGCTTTTAATAATTTCCACTCCTTCAGGGATATTCAAATTAAGTAACGCATCACAATTTTGAAATGCGTATTCTCCAATCTCTTTTAATGAGTTAGGTAATACTAAATTTACTAAATTAGTACATTTTGAGAAAGCACTAGGACCTATTTTTTTCACCCCCTCTGGTATCTCAATACTTTCAAGTTGACTCAAGCTAGCAAAAGCAGCATATCCGATGCTTTCTATAGAACTGGGGATTGTTGTTCTGTTACACCCCAAAATGAGTTCATTTGTATTTGTTCGAATGATAGCGTTACATGATTCACGAGAGTCAAACACTGGATTATTCGGGTCGACCGTTATTTCTGAGATGTTAGAGCACTCCGCAAAAGGATTGTCGACCATTGAAGGATAAGTTTCTCCTATAGAAGTCAGGCTGGCAGGAATCGACAGAGAGGTCAGCCCCGTACATCCTTGAAAGGCCTGATTCCCTATCGATTGTAATGTGTTTGGAAATTTAATTTTTGTAAGGCCGGAACACCAATAAAAGGCACATCTGTCAATGCATGTCACACTGGAAGGGATATTGATAGAAGTTAGTGCACGGCATGCTTGGAATGCATTTGCACCAATTTTTGTAACGGTATTGGGAATATACGTGTTGCGACAACCAAGCATCAGTTCATTGGTCTCTGAATTAATCAGTGCATTACAGTCTAAGCGAGAATCGTATTTAGGATTATTTTCGTCGACTACTATGCTCAACAATCCATAACAACTGTAGAACGCATCGTTGGCTTCAATATCAATAACACTTGCTGGAATATGCAAAGACGTTAAATTATAGCAGTATCCGAATGCATAATTTCTGATTCTGGTAATGCTTTTAGGGATGACAATCGAATTAAGATTGTAGTTTTGAGTAAATGCTGAAGCACCTATTTGGGCAACACTGTACTTGGTTCCCGTCTGAGGATTTGTAACAATCATAGGCAAGACGATGTCACCAGAAACGTTGTTATTCCTTGCGACTTCACAAGTATAGTCATCTTCTGAGAGAACATTGTATTTGATGCCATCTACCGTGAACTCTTGTCCATAAATAGCGATGCTCCCCAACAGGGTAAGCATACTGAATAAAAATACTTTTGTTTTCATATCTTTTGTTCTTTTAATGGATTTATAGCAAATTGTTTATACGAATCAAAATCATATATACCCAAACTCAACAAGAACTTCTTTCTGATGTCTGGGTTTGTTTCTTGCATGGGTGCAGGAACGATCTCACGAAAGATGACATCCTCCGAGGATAGTGCCTGTCCCCATTGGTCATCCGGAACAATGACAGCCAATATACCTATTTTGAACTTCTGAGCGTAATTCACCATCTGTTTGTCCATTTTGTCGGACTCCTTGCATAGGTATGCATAATAGGAACGGTCGGCAAACATGGTGTGAGCTACAGCTTCAAAAATATCATGACGCCAATTTTGGACATCTCGTTTGGCCTCGATAGTGACTATTTCCATCATCGTATTCCTGAAGATGTCCAAGGTACGTATACCTACGACATCTGGGTTCGCCCACTTGCCCATACCCTTGTTTGTTGAAATGTCCTTGACCTTCTCGTAGCCTTCTGTTGCCAACCAAGATACAAGCAATGGATACATTTCGCTTTCTTTAGGATCGCGTTGAACAATAGTTTCCTTCTCCTCACTCTCACGTGTAAAGAACTCAAGATCTAGAAAGTAGCCTTTTTTCCGCCCATGACATTTGATGGGATAATCCTCATTAGATGATATCAAGCTCAAATATGTCAAAACGGAATTATCTGGAATGTAAATCACATTTATATGCTTTGCTTGCAGTTCATGATAAGATTCCAATATTTCCCTTGAAGACATCGTTGCCTCTGCCGAAGTGGCTCCCTTACTCTCCAAGATGTAAGTCGCCAATTCTGATGTCTGATAAGGCTTGCTGGAACCTTCCAGAGTTGATTCTTGGATGTCACAGATTCTTTTCTGTTTCATAGATGTTTTTTTTAGTTGTTTATGGACACAAAAAGAACCGAAAGAGACTCTTTTAGGGCACATATATACATTCTTCTTTCAATACTCTCAAAGTCATTTTAATGTCATCTGCGTTTTGGGCCTCATGTTCCTAAAGAAAGGTCGGTCGATTGGTGATATTTGTGTCCTCTCAGTTCCAGAAGAAGACAGGTTAAGGGTTATACATGATGAAGCGTGGAACTGTATGTTCCATCTTCAAGCTGAGGTACGTAGGATGAACCCGAGTGAAAAAGATGATAAGACCAGTTCCACGCTAATGCGTGAAGCTGTTAGGTCTTGTCTTTTTTCACTCAGAGTCCCTACGTAAGTAGGTCCTCCGGGGATTTGCAATGTTGAAAGTTTCCTACGTTTTCAGCTTGCAAGAGAAGAGCATAACGCTTCGTTTAATTCGATAAGATGTGCCGACCGCTGTCAGCTGTGAAATACCTCGTAAAAAAGGTATCACAAAGTATTGTGTGGCAGAATCATCCTTCAAGACTATCTGCCCTGTTTCGTCACTACGTCATATCGTTTAGAGACAAGTAGGATTGAGCACCGCTCGAATATTAGTCATCGGAGGCGGCTGCTTTCTTTTTCTTGTCATCGAAATGCAGTGCTGTCAACACGAAGATGGCAGCTCCTACAAACATGATAAACCACAAATACTGTGCCATACTATTTTTTGTTTTTTTTAGGTTGCTTTTTATTCTTTGCTTTTATCTCATGCGTATCATCTTTTTCAGTATTCGATGATAGCATTAATTCTTTATCGGCAGACTTCAACAAGGAATAACCAATAAAAAGACTACCAAAGAAGAAGATAATCGAAAGCCATATCAGAGCGGTACCCTCTATTTCGGTTAAATAGGTGGTAAGAAATACAGCCGTCAGAATATACTTGGCGAGGTCAAGGAACCATTTTCCGAACTCTTTCTTCATTACATTTATAGCAAATAAAATGTCGTGCAACGTCCTCTTTTAGACGGAATCACGCCGCAAAGGTACAAAAAAGAATGAGAAGTGAAGAATAAAAAGGTGAAAAAGTGAAGAAACGCCCCACTTTTTTCATCATTTCACCCTTGATTTAGGTCAATAGATGTCAAAATGGGGTATCGAGATGCAGAAAAAGGGAAGAATATTTCTTGTTACAACTATTTCAATTTGTCTGCTTGTTGTTTTGGTTCACGACGAGTGTCCCAAAAGTCTACTATGAAAATAGTCTCGGCTTCAATATAGTATAT
>JAEEGL010840264.1_pt1 | contig 12683 bp, 13 predicted proteins | sample 9134231 | NCBI WGS metagenome assembly JAEEGL01 (sample SAMN16246548, study PRJNA631951) | gut metagenome | biome: gut microbiome; feature: rumen; material: fiber-attached | host: Bos | place: Iran: Karaj | collected 2018-10
ATATGATTATGCAGCAGCACATCAGTTACAACACGTGCTGTTGCATTCAGATAGTCTGTCTGTTTGTGCGAATAGTAAACAGCCCTGTTCATGGTACGGTAAATATCATTGAAAACTAGAAGCAGTTCAGATCGCTGTGCAGAATCACGCTCATGCCGTTACCCCTCCCTTCCTGCAAAAGTGCCGATTCCCTATAAGAGGAACATCCTGGCGCGGATATGTTATCATAAAAATATTAGTGTTTCAACGCCCTATATAGAACAAGCGTTCTGCCTTGAAATATTTAATAATTCTGAAATTTGTCAGTTCAATTTCTATAAAAATTTTAGTGTTTAGCCTTTACATCCTCAAAATCTTATGCTATGATATAGACAAGAACCGTCGAGGAGGGTTTGGTATGAAGAAGACGGCAGCCGGAAACATCACGTCTCTGTCTGATGCAAAAGAAGCGAAAACCGCCGCATTCAACAAAGAACGGTACGGCGAAGTGATACGTACTTATCGCAAGCGGGCCAACCTGACCCAGGCCCAACTTGGCACGCTGGTCGGAGCATCCGGAATCCTGGTGGGACACTGGGAAGCCGGACGTGCGCGCCCGGACCTGAATCTCGTGCCGGCTCTGTGTGAATCCCTCGGGATCAGTCTGGGCGTTTTCTTTGGCAAACCGGCAAGTGACGATGCGCTTTCCGAAGAAGAGCAGCGTTTTATGGCAAAATACCGCAGGATTGGGTTGAGGGACCGTTTGCTGCTCCAGACGGCACTGGATAAAATGTATGAGCTGGCAACTGATGAGCTATGGTCCTATTGCAGGGAAAACTTCCGTCCCATCTGGCACAACTATCAGCAGGCTGCTGCCGGCAGCGGTATTACGCTTGAATCGGAGAATCAGGGAGAGCAGGTTTACATCCGGAACGGCGGAACGGCTGACCGGGCAGATGAGATTGTTACGGTCAACGGTGCGTCCATGGAACCTCGGTTCTATGATGGGCAGGATGTATACGTGGAGCACACGCAGGAACTCCAGATCGGCGAAATCGGACTGTTCATAGTCAACGGTGCCGGTTATATCAAAGAGCTTGCCAATGGATATCTGCACTCTTTGAATCCGGCATTTGAAGATATCAGGATCTGCGAAGATGATGATCTTCGCTGTGTCGGCAGGATTCTCGGTGTTGTAGATGTCCAGGATTATCCTTCCCGTGAGGAAGAAGTAGTGCTGGCAGAAATCGCAAGAGAGGGCAAGTAAAACTGTCAGGATTCGACTACTGAACGGCCCCGGCCGTCCGGCTTATTCTTTGCACTCTTTTCAGGAGGGATGGAACATGGAAACACCCAGATATGAAAAAGCATATATCGAAGTCGACGTTCTTTTTGAAGCGGACGGAACAATGCTCCCTCAATACATCATCTGGGAAGACGGCAAAAGGTTCGAGGTTGACCGGATCCTGAAGATTCAGCCGGCCCCGGCTCAGAAGGCAGGCGGCCAGGGTGACCGGTATACAGTCATGATTGGCGGAAAACAGCGTTTTCTGTTTTTTGAACACAGTCCTGACTACGGCGACGAAAAAATAGGCAAATGGTTTGTGGAAAGGAGAGTGGGCTGAATGCCGAAGGTATCGGATGCACCTGAGCGAATTCTTCAGTACATGTCTGAATTTTCGGAGCTTTACGGGTTTGCTCCGTCTGTAAGGGAAATCTGTCACGCGGTTGGCATCCGGTCCACCAGTACAGTACATCATCATATGGAACGGCTGATGGAACAGGGTGTGCTTCATAAAACGGTCTCCGGCAGTGCCCGCTGCTTTTCCATCAATCATACTGTGAAAATGAAAGAGGAACCAAAGCACCTGTGTCTTCAGACATCTGACGGCGGCAGGCTGATCCTCGACTTTATCACGCATAACGGCAGGGTGGTATTCAATGGCCTGATCAATATGAGCGGTCTTCATAATGGAGAAGCAAGAGTCATTTCCTGCCATGAACTGGATGAGGATGCATACTATGAAGCAATAACAGGGCAGGGAGGAACACAAAGCAGAGAGTATCAGAAAACATCTGCCGCCGGCTGACAGCGCTCAGGAAAAATGGTACCTTAGACTAAAAGGGATAAAAAGTGGACTAAAAGTGGATAAAAAGTGGACCCAAAAGGGACTTGTAAAACGCTTTTGACAGTGTTATATTGTATTCGGTGAGTTTGGATCCATGTCCAGACTCACTTCTTCTTTTCACCCGGCCCTGCGGCATTGCCGCGGGGCTATTTTCATGCAATCAAACGAGAGAGGTGGTGTCTATTGAGCGTATCGACCATTGCTGTCGCCAATCAGAAGGGCGGCGTCAGCAAAACAACAACGACTGTGAACCTGGGAGTAGGGCTGGCACGGGAAGGGAAAAGAGTCCTGCTGGTCGATCTGGATCCCCAAAGCAGTCTGACGGTCAGTCTGGGTTATCCGCAGCCGGATCAACTGCCGGTTACGATCTCTGACCTGATGAGCCGTGCTGTTCTGGATCAGCCGATCAACACGCAGGAAGCGATTCTTCATCATGCGGAGGGTGTTGATTTTCTACCTTCCAGCATTGAACTGGCAGGCATGGAGGTGTCCCTGATCAACGCCATCAGCCGGGAAAAAACGCTGAAGCGGGTCCTGAATGAAGTGAAGTCCCAATACGATTTCATTCTGATCGACTGTATGCCGTCCCTGGGTATGCTGACCGTCAACGCCCTGGCAGCCGCTGATCAGGTCATGATCCCGGTCCAGGCGCAGTACCTTCCGGCCAAGGGCCTTGAGCAGCTGCTCCAAACTGTTGCCAAGGTACGCCGTCAGATCAATCCCAAGCTCAGGATCCAGGGAATCCTGCTTGCCATGGTGGACAGCAGGACAAACTGCACCCGGGAAATCACGGATTTGCTGAAGGAGACCTATGGCGGAAAGATCCGGGTATTTGAGACTGAGATTCCCCGTTCAGTGCGTGCCGCAGAAACTAGTGCTTTGGGGAAAAGCATCTTTGCCCACGATCCCAAGGGCAAAGTTACCGAAGCGTATCAGTCGCTGACAAAGGAGGTGATGCGGTATGAGCGGCAACGACAGAAAGCCCAGGCTGACATCGTACGATGATATCTTCTCCACCGAAGAAGAGCGGTCCGGAGCAAGGCAGGAAGGTGTTATCGAGATTCCCATCTCAGAGCTGTACCCGTTCAAGGATCATCCGTTCCGGGTTGTTGACGACGACAAAATGCAGGAAACCGCGGAAAGTGTCCGTGAGTACGGTATCCTTGTCCCTGCCATTGTGCGCCCCCTGGACGGCGGCGGTTATGAAATCATATCCGGCCACCGGCGCAAGCGCGCCTGCGAACTTGCCGGATTGGAAACCATGCCGGCCATCGTCCGTAACCTGGATGATGACGAAGCAGTCATTATCATGGTGGACAGCAACCTGCAGCGGGAGAACATCCTTCCCAGCGAACGGGCAAAAGCATATCAGATGAAATATGAAGCTCTGAAGCATCAAGGGAAGCGCCTTGAAAAAGCAACTTCTGGACAAATTGTCCAGAAGTCTTCACTAGAACAGGTAGCTGATGACGCTGGAGAAAACTACAAAACAGTTCAGAGAGTAATGCGTCTCAACAACCTGGTTCCTAATCTCATGGAGATGGTGGATGACAAGAAGGTTGCCATGAATCCTGCATACGAGCTTTCCTTTCTTAAGCCTCAGGAGCAGGAGCAGCTTGTGGACGCTATGGAAACATGCCAATCCACACCGTCACTGTCCCAGGCACAGCGGATCAAAAAGATCAGCCAGCAAGGAAAGCTGACCGGTGAAGTACTGGAATCCATCATGTCGGAGGAGAAAAAACCGCCCCTGGACCGGAGCTTCGTCAGTGATCCCCGGGTTCGCAGCTTCTTTCCAGAGCTGCATACGCCGGATCAGATCGGCGAGGAAATCATGCAGATCCTGCAGCTCTGGCAGAAATTCGGGAAATACCTGCCGAAGCACTACACGACAGAGCAGAAGGGGCATGCCATTCTCAACTATCTTGAAAAACTGTACAGGAAGCGCCAGCAGGAACAGCAACGGTAATATGGCCGGTTTACTGCTATCGGAGGAATCAACATGGCAGTTGTTCGTGTAGAAAAAAACAGCAACTACACAGTCATGGCCAATTATCACCTGAGAGATAAAGGGCTTACACTGAAAGCAAAAGGCCTTCTGTCAGTCATGCTTTCCCTGCCGCCGGAATGGGACTTCACAGTCGCGGGGCTTACCCTGATCAGCAAGGAGGGAATCAGTGCAATCCGGGCAGCCATCAGCGAACTGGAAAAAGCCGGATATGTGATCCGCTCGCGCATCAGGAACGCATCCGGTCAACTCGTTGATATCGAATACACCATCTTTGAGTTCCCGCAGAATGATCCCGCCTGCCGGCAATTGGAAAGCGGACATCCATTATCAGAAAAACCAATGTTAGAAAACCTAACATTGGATAATCCAACATTGGATTATCTGACATTGGAAAACCCGATATTGGAAAAACCAACATTGGAAAATCGCACACAATTAAATACAGAAGGAGAAAATACGTATCCCAAAAAGAAAGATAAATTAATCACTGATCCATCAAATCCTGATCCATCAAGTATCCATCCATCAAATCCTGAAGCGAGTCCGGTCCGGCTGCCCATGGATCCGGACTTCAAACAGGATACTGACGGGTTTGCTCCTTTGCGTTCCGATCAGCAGGATGGATTGACTGAGCGCCAGCGAATCATGAGTGCCTCCACAAGCATTCCCGGTCTCCGAAGGAAGCTCTCAATCAATGAACTGGTCAGGAAGATCAGGATGCAGATTGAATATGAAGATCTGATTGATGAGAAAGGAAAAGAGGAAATCGATAATATTGTTTCGATCATGGTTGAGGTAATGTCCGCGAAGTGCGAATACTTCACGATCTCAGGGAAACAGTATCCGGCGGATCTTGTTCACAAAAGATTCAGCCAAATCGATTTTCATACTGTCGAGTATGTCACAGATTGCCTTCACAGATGCGGCAGCGATATCAGGAATATCAAGCAGTACCTGATCGCGGCCCTGTTCAATGCCCCGGCCACATATGACAGTTACTACAGTGCTGCCGTGCGCCGGGATTTTGAATACCTGAGGAAATGAAAGCAGCTTTTGATTGGAGTGATGTCGTGCAAAAGAAAGCAAAAAAGCTGAACGCGGCGGTACTGCTGCTGTTTGTCGCGGGTGCACTGCTGTTCACAGTGCCCGTAATAACTGAACTGTTCTCATACCGGGCGGATGAGGATGCATACGAAGAAATGGCAATTCAGATCCGTCCGCCCGAGGCGAGCCCGGACCCTGTTCTGCTGACTGCGGAAGCAACACCGGTTCCAACGGAAGAGCCTGCGGCCACACAGCTACCGTTACTGGTGCCGAATGCTGCGGACGCTTCTGACACTGAACAGCTGCCAATTGAAATGCCGGATGTTGAACAGTTATCAACTGAACCGCCCGTGACAGAGCAGCCGCCTGCACCGGTGGCTTCGGATCCACCGGCCGACACTGTGGAATTGACCCCGTCTCCATTACCGCTTCCTTCCGCAGAGTTGACCGTGCTGCCTGAATACAGGCCGACCGTAAAGCCAACGGCGGCATCGCCTGTTCCTGCTCAGAGGAACAAACCGACCGCGGCACCGCAAACGATCGAGACACCGCAGCCGGGGGTAGATCTCACTGCCTGCGTGGCTCAGAACCGTGATTTTGTCGCCTGGCTCTCCATTCAGGGAACCGTGATCGATTACCCTGTAGTGCGTTCTGACAACACAGAGTATTATCTGCATCATATGTTTTCCGGGAAGGAAAGCAAACTGGGTACACTGTTTTCTCTGACAAGTTCAGACTATCGGACACCCAGCAAAAACATCGCAATCTACGGTCACCACTTGAGCCAGAGCAATGCCATGTTCAGTACGCTGATGGCTTTCAAGGATACGTCATACTGCGCTAGTCACGGCATGATCGTCCTGGACAGCCTGTATGGCAGGCGGGAGTACCGTATCTTTGCTGTGCTGAACATGGATGTCAGCGAATGGGATGCCGCCACGGCATCCTTTTCCAATGAAAGCAGTTTCCTGCACTTTATCAACCGCGCAAAACAACAAGCCTTGTATGACACCGGTATTCAGGTCAGCGCAGATGATCATATTCTGACCCTGATTACCTGTGACCGCAGTTATGGCGGTGCCGGCGGTCGTCTGATTGTCATGGCTGTACAACAGTAAAAGGAGATGTGTCAATGCAAACAAGATATAAACTCAAGCGGCTGACCGCTTTGATTCTGTCTGCGCTCATGGTCATGCTTTGCCTGCCCCTAGGCGCTATGGCGGAAGAAACGGAGGTTCCTGATGAAAGCATCATAGTCGAGGTCATCCCGGCTGAGTCGGACAGTGAGTCTGTGCTGGCTATTGCTGAAGAGTCTGCCGCGGAAACCGTGGAAGCCAAGGATGATGCCGGAAGCGAGAGTACTGAAGAAGTCCTGCCAGCGGAAGGTGAGGCTGCAACCGGGATTCCGGAAGAAGTCCCTGCCCTGGCTGAAGATCCCACGGACGAAACAGCATTGGAAGAAGAACCCGAAACAACCGGAGAACTCCAGGAGCAGGCTGAGCCCCAGGAAACCGAAGCTCCGGAAGAGCAGACGGCGACAGATTTACCTATGGACGCCCCGGAGACCGGCGATCAGGAATCGATCGGCCAAGCCCCTGTTGTGCCTGAGGATGAACGGCATCCTTTGCAGGCCGCCATCGAAACTTACGGGCATATCTATGTGAAAACCGTACGGAAAACCGGCGTATTCAGCAGTCCTGTGCTGAAAGCGGATACCCTGGTGTTCACCACTGCCAGCGATATCTGTCTTCTGCTTGCCACAGCCTATACCAATCACGATACAATCGTGGTTTGGTTCCTAGATGAAAACGGCAATGTAGTGCATGGCTTCGTCAGCGTAAAGGATCTGGATGAAAAGTTCCTGTTGGATGCAGATATTGCCGGAATCAATGATCGCCCCCTGGGAGAAGGGATGACGGCAATCGGTATGATGGGCCTGTTTACCGTCAGCGGGTCATATCCGCGTGCCGGACAGGATACGGAACCGGCGTCAGACCCAGCCGAAGAAATCGCGGACGCACCAACCGTGGAACCGGAGAACACCGAAACGGCTGAGCTTCCCATCGAAGAACCCATCACTGAGGAAATGCTTCCGGAGGAGCTCGGACAGGAATCGGCGGCAGAAGAAACTGATCCCGTCATCCCCGCTGAACTTCCGGAAGAAACCCCGGCAGAGGACCAGCCTCTTCCTGCAGAGCTTCCCAAGGAACCCGAGCCGGATCACGCGCAGCCCGGAAACTATGTGGGTGTAACGACCAAAACCCGTGTGTTCACCGGGATTGATCTGCAAGCAGCTGAGACGTATTACACCAGCAAATACGATGGCAACTTTGTCAAAGACGCCACCGTGCAAGTCCTGTCTGTTGAGATCGATGAAAACGGCGGAATCTGGTATCAGGTGAGTTATCTTTACGGCGATGACTTTACTGACGGCCGCATGAAGTGGACGGCTTACAGCACTGCCTGGGTTCTCGCCGATGAAACCGCTGAAACAGCCTCGAATTACTGTACAGTCACAGACTGTGCTTACACGCTGGAATACCTCAGGATGAGCGGAGCCGGCGACCGGAAAGGGCTCAGGGGCACTACGCCCATGAACGGCTTCACGCTGAAAAACATCAATGGCAAGGTCGGCGGCTTCTATGCCTGGCAATCCGGCCTGTACGGGAGCTCCGGCAGAGACAGCGATTATCCGCAGATCGCAAAATCCGCCGCCCACGGTGTGATCTACGCAACGCCGCATTATCTGGAAGGCTTCACGGTCTTTTGCCTGGAGCATAACCTGTCCGGTCCCGGCGAGGGCTCCGGCCCCAGTATGACTGCAAAGGGGCCTTACGTCCTGGTGGACATGGACACCTTTGTCAATGACCCCGATTATGGCGGAACGACCGGTGTGCGATTCAAAAACAGTACCATGCATGCCCTGGGCTGGGTGCTGCGGCATACCTATCCTTTCATGGCACTGAATCGCAGTGATGCCAATAATGAGGTGTGGAGCCGTGTTGCCGGGCAGTTTGCCATGCGTGAAGTGATCAAGCAGTTGGAAGGCGCTCAGTATGTACGCGACTATTGGGATATGGATAACTTCTACAGTTTCTCCGGCGGCGCGCCTGCCGTCTATCTGGAGTACGCTCGCTGGCTTGCCGCGAACGGCATTGCCCGTGCGTCCATTACCGGCAAAATTACCGCCTCGACACAAAGCGTCAGCATCTCCGGCAGCAAATACATTAGCACTGTAACGCTGACAACGGATGCCGATCTGATCCGCATCCCGAAATCTGTCGGAACACTGACCGGCAACAGCGGCGGTTCCGACAGCAGTTACTATTACATCAAAAGCGGTGATACGATCAAGGTCACTTCCACCAGCAGCCGGTTTGCCGTCAGTATGGAATCGCTTTCTTCGGATACAGAGGAAGCAAACTTCCTGGTCGGTGTTCCGTCTGTAGCTATTCAAAAGGTTCTCGTACCAATCTATGGAGCACCCAATATCCTGAAAAAAGGGAGCGTGACCTTTGAACTGAGCTACGGTGAAATCTCTGTGACCAAGAAATCCTCGGACGGGATTCTGCTGAAGGGAACGGTGTTTGAGCTGCTGAACAGCTCCGGTACCGTTGTGGCAACCGCGACGACAAACAACAAAGGCATCGCGACCTTTGCCAATCTTCAGCCCGGCTCCTACACAGTCCGGGAAAAGACGCCTTCCCAGGGATATAAGCTGGCGACAACCAGCTCGCAGAAAGTGTCGGTCGTTGCCGGTGTCACCGCAAAGGCAACCTTCACCAATGACCGCATTACAGGACGGGTCCGGATCATCAAGAAGGATTCCGTAACTGAAAAACCTCTTGCCGGTGCCGTCTTCACTGTAACCCGTCTTTCCGGACCGGAATCGGACAACGCTTCCGACATTGGGAAGATTGTCGCTACCATTACCACCAATGAGCAGGGAATTGCCGAAACGGGTCTTCTGCCCTGGGGCGAATACAAGATTGTCGAAACCGGTGTGCTGGACGGCTATCTTGATTCCGACTATTCCACTACCGTCTGGATCAAATAATCAGGAGGATCAGAGAATGATGAATTTCAAAAGAGTGTTTCATCTGGTCATGGCTGCCATCATGCTGCTGGCCTGCTTCCAGGTTCCTTATGCCTATGCCGCGGACGAACCCGTTACGGTTACGCTGAATGTCACCAATACGCCTGTGCGCGGCGATGTCGCGCTGGAAAAAACCGGTTTGCAGCTGATCCGCTTTGCGGATGAAAAAGACGCCTATGGCAATACCGTCATGAAGCCCGTATACCAAAACGGTTTTCTGGCCGGTGCAGTGTTTGAACTGCGCGCTGCTGAAGACATTATCGGCAAGGAAGGCACCGTATTCTACAAAAAGGATGACCTGGTGGAAACACTGACCACCAGCAGCACCGGTGCGGTCAAGTCCAAAATCCTTCCTCTGGGCAAGTATTACCTGAAGGAGGTCTCCGCACCGGATGGGTATGTCTTCGATAGCACACCCTAAGGAAAAGGAAGTCACGGTCACAGAAACTGATCAGAACGGCATCACCCATACCATCCTGGAGAACGTGCCCGGTGAAGGCTTCATATTCGGCCTGTATAACAGGGAACCGATCGCGTATGCCGCGGGCACCCTGGAAGCTGACACACTGCTGGCGACCGCCGTATCGGACAAGAATGGAAAGATCAGCTTCAGCGGCCAATTTCCGCAAGGGCAGTACTGTGTCCGGGAGCTGTCCGGTCCCGAGGGCTGGAAGCTGAGCGATGCAGATTATCTGATCTTGATTTCGGAAGAATTCAAGACGGCGCAGAACGAAATCGTCATTGACCTGGATGTCCCGTTTGTCAATGAATTGGTGCATAAGGATGTGCGTATTTCCAAGACAGACCTGACCGGTTCCGACTATCTGCCGCATACCCTGATCGAGGTAAAGAGCGCCGATGGCAAAACCGTACTGCGGGATTATACCGGCGATGATGGTTATCTGCCTGCGTTCCCCGCGGTTCCCGGCAAGTACACCTACCGTGAAGTACTTGCTCCCGAAGGATATGAGCTGTGCGTTACGGAGCTGTCCTTTGAGATCAGCCCGGACGGCGAGATCAAGGGAAAGACAGCAGTCGCGGATGACTTTACTTTTCCCTCTGCATACTCCGCATCGGTCAGCTTCGGGGAAATGTAAACGTTCCAATGAGGAAATTTTTCGTTTAATGCTGCGATCCATTCCGAGATTCCCGCTTCTCCCGTATTGATTTCTTGACCGCCGCCGACAAGGCAGATGATCGTTGCCCAGTCCTCCCGCTGATCAAGAGACCAGATCAGAAAGGCTGCCTCTGACATCGGGAAATTCGGAACCTTCAGCTTGTTGCCATAGGTTCCGCCTCTTTTGAGATAGTCTGACAGTCGCTTGTGCGTCCATGAACGCTGGGCTTCATCGAAGATGGCGACATGTTCAACTTCGCCATATCCGGCTGTTTTCATTTTAACAGCCTTCGCTGGATCGATTTCAAGGACCCCGTTTTCAACGGGGTTCTTAATCTTTGCCAGCATATTATCACGATACCGATGGATCATCTGGATCGATTTGCTCACTTCACGCCGGGAATCGGACAGCTTCTTTTTCTCGTCATTCTCACGGCATCTTTTATAGTTGTCCTGGGCCAGCGCTTCTGTCAGCACCGCCACGAGCGGGCCGTTGCCAGACAGATAAACAGCCCCTTCGTCTTCCACCGGTTCGTCACAGCCCTGATACGTTTGCTTCACGGCCACATCGAGCCCGACCAGGGTTTTTCCTGCACCCGGTACGCCGGTAACAAAACAGATGCTCTTTTTCTGCTCGTCTTTGCTTTCCTTGATGACCTGCAGAATGTACCGGATCGTCCTGTCGGTCGATACTTGATCCGCTTCGTGTCTCGTTATATTCTCAACAGAATGGTTTTCATATAATGATCTTGCCGCTTCGATGATGGTCGGAGTCGGGGCATAGGGGCTGATGATCCAGTTACGGTCAACCGGCGTTTCATTAGGAAACTGATCCACCACGGAAGCAATCAATCCGGAAAGGCCGTTTTTTCCCGTTACCAATGGATTCACGACTTTGTCGTCATATATGGAGCTTTGGACAATCGTGGTGGATTTTTTGTACTCCGTTGGAACAAGGATCGGTACGATGATCTTTTCTCGGCTGAATTGATGAAAGTTCTTCAGATCCAGCGCATAATCCAGGACTTGGTCCACATCCGGTTCCAGCTTCTGATTTTCACCAACTTTAAACTCAATACAGAAGATGATGCCTTTCAGCAACAGAACGACGTCTATTCTTTTTCCAAGCCGCGGGATATCATACTCGAAAACGATGTGCCCGTCTGTTTCAAACGAGGACACAACATCCCGCATGATGGCGATCTCTTCTTTCCACGCTTCTGTTGTTGTGGTGCGGGTATCCCCGTGATAATTGTTATGCAGCACACCAAGCACAGACATTTCCATATCGTGAAGAAATGCCTGAAAGCTGTTGTCATATAAACAGCGGGGATTACGGCTCATCGCATTCGTCTCCTTCGGTGTGCAGCTCTTTCAGCAATTGAATAATGGCATGATCCGCCGGCAGCCAGTTCACGGTGTCCAGTTCGGTTTTCCGAAGCCATTTTGCAGCCTCATGTTCTTTCAGAACCAAATCCCCTTCAATCACCGTTGCAAGAAAGCAATCCATACTGAGATGAAACTGCGGATAATCATACTCGATTGTTATGACTTTTTTACCGACGGCTATCCGGGTATTCAGTTCTTCCATGATCTCCCTGCGTAACGCTTCTTCAGGAGTTTCGCCCGGCTCAATCTTCCCTCCGGGGAACTCCCATCCGTCTTTATATGCTCCATATCCGCGCTGCGTGGCAAAGATACGATCCCCATCCTGAATAATCGCAGCAACAACTCGGATCGTTTTCAATTCTTCATTCATTCCGGTTTGCCTTTTCCACAGGCACAAGCTGTCCGGCTTCGGCCTGGCGCAAAATCCGCTGCTTCATATCATAATCGGTAAAGTAGCCCTGCAAAGCCCGTTCCACCACCATTGTTTTGGTCTGGCCGGCTTCTTCGCTTACTTCCATAAGTTTTCGATAGAGCTCTGCATCAATCTTGATATTCAAGCAGGAATGATCTTTCTTTGCACGCGGCATAGCATCCCCTCCGCACATATTTTGTTCAAATCAATTATATATGATAAAGCTACACGAATCAACGGGTGTTAAAAAATTTATCCTCAAAAGTATGTAGGACAGTAAAACAAAACCGCACGATTCGTGACATTGAACTGGAATCAAGAAAATTGTCTCGAAATTTCACTTAATTTCACATTGATGTCGCTTGAATTTCATCCCAATCCTGTGTTATCATCTATCCTGTAAAAGAGCAACGAAAACACCGGTTCATTGTGATCGGTGCATTTCTTTTTCTGTACTGTCATGCAAAGCACTGGCAAATTCGCCGGTGCTTTTCTTTTGCCGATTA
>JAEEGL011544469.1_pt1 | contig 12683 bp, 8 predicted proteins | sample 9134231 | NCBI WGS metagenome assembly JAEEGL01 (sample SAMN16246548, study PRJNA631951) | gut metagenome | biome: gut microbiome; feature: rumen; material: fiber-attached | host: Bos | place: Iran: Karaj | collected 2018-10
AATATAGACCTCAACCTTGTTATCCGGGTAGGTGACCCGGGCGTAATTGCCCCTTTCGTCGGCATATGGATCCGGCGTGCTTTGCTGCTGCGTCTGTACCTGCGTTTCCGGCCTGGGACGGTAGTACAGACACCCGGGCTGGTGGTCCCAGGGCTGGGCGCCCCGGGATGGAACCCGGCAATAGGCGCAAACCGGCTCGCTGGGCGGCGGAACATTCTGGGTGGAGTAGCCGGCAATCTGCATCATCTGGTCGTAGGCACTCTGCGCCCCGGCCTCCATGCCACATAAGACAAGCGACAAAAGTATAGGTGTAATCCTGCGTTTCATGAGTCGTATCTGTTTCATTGCGTTAAAGTTACCGTTTTTTTGCGACACCGCCAAAAAAACGGATTCGGCCAACTTTGGGAAATCCGCCGAAAATCGCTAACTTGCAACGTTAATTGCAAGATTCCAAGTGTATGAAAAGATTGTTTTACTTCTTCTTGATGGCCTTGATGGTATGTGGGGCCATTTCATGTAAGAAAGATGGCAAGGATCCATCGGGAAAGATTATCACCGTGAAATCCGGTGAAGATTTGCAGTCTGTCATCGACCAGGCCGAAGGACCTGTTGAAATCCGCGTCGAGGCGGACGCCGTGTTTGCCGGAACAATTACCCTGCATGATGGCATCAGGCTCAGCGGAGGCTGGACCAACGAATTCAAGGAGCGGAGCCTGTTCCACAGAAGCATTATTGATGGAAAGAACTTCACCCCTTGTATCCAATCTTTATCAGAAGAGAAAAACATTACCGTCTCCGGCTTTGAGCTCCGTAACGGGCGTGGTGGCGGCATTCTGTTTTCCGGACCTCTGACCGTTGAGTACTGCTGGATTCATCACTGCTTCTCTAGTAATAAGGGAGGAGCCATTTCAAATATGGGATTCCCCGGTGACGACCTTCTACTTGCCAACAGCATCCTTGAGTATAACAAGGCTGACGCGCACGGAGGGGCTGTTTCAGTCGAAGGAAGCACCTCGAAAATGACCATTCTCAACTGCCTGATCCGGGGCAATGCTTCCACTGCCCAGTATGGCTATACCGGTGCCATCCACGGCCAGGCGGGTGTACAGGCTTACCTCGTCAACAACACAATCGTCGACAATGTCAACTGGCGGGACGGCTCATCATCCACATCCACCCCCTGGAGCGCCGTAATGTTCCGCAACAGCGGCACGCATGTCGAGATGGTGAATAACATCGTGGCGGGCAACTGGTATTTCCTGCCTGGAGTTGCCAACAATCAGGAGGCACACCCCGACAGGTACGATATGCCGATCAAACCGGAGTATCTTCTGTCGATGCAAGTCTACAGTGTGGACCTGAATGAAATGGGAGGCGATGACCCCGACTGTATCTGCCGGAGCAATCTTTTAGGAAGCCTGGACGGAAGAGAGGCCATCGGCCGGGCCGGAAGTGAATCGGCCAGGATTGCAGCCCAGGATGCCTGCACCATTGTCCCCAACAGTGAGTTCAATACAATATTCCAGAATGCGGCCCTCGGAGATTATCATCCGGCTGGACCGGCCCAGGAAACGGGAGAAAACAGCGAGTTGGTCAGGTCGCTTCTCGGAGCTTACCAGACCGACCTTGCCGGCAATCCCCGTATAAAAGGAGGTAAAATTACCGCAGGCTGCTATCAACCATAAAGTCAACTTACCCGTTACCTCGGATATTCAGTCCGTCCCGTCTGGGAAGAATAAAAACTATCTTCCCCCGTCTGATTGACTCCGGGAGCAGGGTTTGAGAAACTTCCGGAGCTTCGCTCCTCCATCCCTCCCACAGGCATATCAGCGTTGCTGATGATGCCGTGCGGGCCCCTCCCGTTCACGAGGCCACGGGCGGCCACGGTTTTCAAACCCTGCCCCCTGCGTCAATCAGCCGAGTTCCCGCAGGTGTCGATAACCCTCCAAACGAATGGACGGTTATCGACATTTTCGGGCAAATTTGTCGATAACCACCCGCACCTCCGGAGGGATATCGACAGCCCTCGGTACCGGACGGTAGGAAGTGTGAAGCTTTTTCTGGCTGGGGCAAGGATTATTTTCATTGTGTCGCGGATTGGCACATTGACGGATTATAATTGTAATTTTCCACCGAGGCGAGAGAATCCGGAAAGTATCTGATAATGTTAATTATATTGGGTTTTGAACGGGTTTTTTCTTACATTTGTGAGAAGAATATTTGAATGCGAGAATATATATGGCTAAGGATACGAAACAGCGTCAGGCGGCAAAGGAATTTGTAAAGGAATGGCTGGATAAGGGCTATGAGAAGGGAGAGACTCAGCGGTTCTGGATTTCCCTCCTGCATAACGTCTTCGGAATTGATGACCCCACGAGGATGATGGAGTTTGAGATTCCCGTCAAGACCATCACCAAGGAGAAGGGTTCGGACTTCATCGATGCTTATATCCCTTCGACGAAAGTGCTGATCGAGCAGAAAGGGTCTCACGTCGATCTGTCCGTCAAGGCCAGGCAGTCGGACGGCTCTTATCTGACACCTTACCAGCAAGGACGCCGTTATGCTGCTGGTCTGCCAGTATCTCTTTCTCCCCGCTGGATCGTAGCCTGCAACTTCTCTACTTTCGAGGTTCACGACATGGAGCGGCCGAATGATGCTCCGGAAATCATCCAATTGGCAGATCTTGAAAAGGAATATCACCGGCTTTCCTTCCTGATTGACAATACCACCGTTCATCTGAAGAAGGAGCTGGAGGTCAGTATCCAGGCCGGTGAGATCGTCGGTGTCCTCTATGAGAAGTTCCGTGAGCAGTATCGTGATCCTGACAACCCCGATTCCCAGAAAGCCCTCAATAAACTCTGTGTCCGTCTGGTATTCTGTCTGTATGCAGAAGATGCCGGTATCTTTGGAAGCAAGAATATGTTCCACGATTATATGGAGCAATTCTCGGCCAGTGAATTCAGGGAGAAACTGATAAAGCTTTTTGAGATCTTCGACACCCGCCTCGAAGACAGGGATCCGTATCTGGACGAAAGGTTGCTTGCCTTCCCTTATGTCAGCGGCGGAATGTTTGCCGGTGAGATTGAAATCCCCAGAATAACCGATGAGATACGATCCCTTATCCTCCAGCGGGCCAGTGATGATTTCGACTGGAGCTTGATCTCTCCGACCATCTTTGGCGCCGTCTTCGAGAGCACCCTGAATCCGGAGACGAGAAGAGCTGGCGGAATGCATTATACCAGCATCGAGAATATCCACAAGGTCATCGATCCGCTATTCTTGGGTGAACTGAAGGAAGAACTGGAGTCAATCAAGGCGGAGAAGGTGGTCAAGACGCAAAGGGCCAAGGCAATCGCTTTCCAGGATAAATTGGCGGGGTTGAAATTCCTCGACCCGGCCTGTGGCAGCGGCAACTTCCTGACCGAATCCTATACATCGCTCCGTCGGCTGGAGAACGAAGCCATCCGAATCATCTATGGTGGAAACCGTATCATCGGAGAGCTCAACGACCCGATCAAAGTCAGCATCAACCAATTCTACGGCATCGAGATCAACGACTTCGCCTGCGCCGTAACCCAAACGGCCCTTTGGATTGCCGAGACCCAGATGATGGCCGAGACGGATGAGATTGTCGGCTATGATCTGGAGCCACTGCCGTTGAAGAACTACAACAATATTCTGGAGGGTAATGCGCTCCGGATGGATTGGCGCTTCTGGCCGATCGTGGAGGATATCCCAACCATTATTGCCGGGAAAACATACCTTTATCCAAGTCAGGAAGCCGGGGCGCCCAAACTTCAAGAACCGGTTCTCCGCTATGAGAATATAGACCTTTATACTGAGGAGATTGAACTTCGCCGAACCCAGCGCGAACAGCGATTCTACAAGGTCGACTTCGACTATATAATGGGGAATCCGCCGTTCTTGGGCGCCAGGGTTATGTCCTCTGAGCAGAAAGACGACTTAAAAGAGGTTTTTGGTGCAAAGTGGAAGAATATAGGCAATATGGACTATGTGACGGGCTGGTATAAAAAAGCATCGGATGTAATGACGCAAACCCTTCATCCCGTCAAGGCTGCTTTTGTCTCCACCAACTCCATCACTCAGGGCGAACAGGTGGCGAACTTATGGGGACCTCTTATGTCTCAAGGTATAGTTATTAATTTCGCCTGGAGAACCTTTATCTGGGATAGTGAGGCGTCCGACAAGGCTCATGTCCATTGCGTGATAATTGGCTTCTCTACAAAGGAGACACAAATCAAACGCATCTTTGATAAGGAGAAGATAGTTACTGCGTCTAATATCAACGCTTATTTGGTTGATGCCCCGTCTGTTGCCATAGATAATAGTTCAAAACCGATATGCCCTGTCGCGGAGATGGTCTTTGGAAGTATGCCCAATGATGGCGGCTTCCTGTCGGACTACTCTCGGGAGGACAAAGCACGGATTATCAAGGATTATCCTCAGGCAGAACCTCTATTTCACCGTTTTTTAGGCGCGACGGAGTTTATCAATGGAGGCGAAAGGTGGTGCCTTTGGCTTAAAGATGTCTCTCCTGTCCAGTACCTGCATATTCCTCCCATTATGGACGCAATAAACGGTGTTCAAAAAATGCGTTCGGAGAGTTCGAGAGACAGTACCAGGAAACTGGCTGATGTACCTATGTTGTTCGGTGAGATTCGCCAACCTCAGGGCAATTATTTGCTGATTCCACGCCATTCCTCGCAATCCAGGAATTACATTCCTATTGGCGTCATTTCTGGCGAGATAATCTGTGGTGACGCCAATCTCCTTGTTCCAGATGCATCAGTTTATCAGTTCGGCGTGATGACATCGTCTGTTCATATGGCTTGGGTAAAGACTGTATGCGGACGCATCAAGAGTGATTACCGTTACTCAATCAAAACCGTTTATAACAACTTCCCGTGGCCGAATCCAACAGATGAGGAGATAAAGAAGATAGAGGAAACTGCCCAAGCGATTCTTGATGCTAGGGCAAATCACAGTGATGCTTCTCTTGCAGATATGTACGGAAATCTGGTCCTTTTCCCGGATTTGATGAAAGCCCACCGAACCAACGACGCTGCCGTTCTGGAGGCCTACGGATTCCCTAAAGATGCCAACGAGTCTGAGATCGTGGCACGCCTCTTCAAGATGTACCAAGAACTAACGAGTAAATAGCTCTCAAATGGCCAATAACGTTCAATATCCATATGCTTACGATGAGAACAATAATCTTGTTTTCATTATGGATGTTGAACGAGAACATCGTTATGACCATACATATCACTGCCCCAACTGCGGGCATCCAATGCTCCCAAGACTAGGAGAACACAATGCCAAGTGCTTTGCACATGATAAAAATCACAAGTGTGGTGTAGAATCTTATATTCATTCTGCAGCAAAAGTTATTCTTGCTAAGCGATTTAATGAACGAGCACAACCTTTTAAGATTGGTTTTGCCCCTGAGAGACCCTGCAAAAAGTCTAAGTCATGCAGAGACTATGATCCCTATCGTTGTAATTGCCGTAAGAAGATATTAGAATATGATCTCTCCATCTATTATGATCTTCCAGCAGAAATAGAAGTTGATTTAATGGAACCAGATGGTGAGACTCATTTTCGACCGGATGTTTTATTAAAAAGTGCCGACCCTAAACGACAGGATATCTTTCTCGAAGTTTACCACAAACATAAATCCTCAAAAGAAAAGATAGCCTCGGGGCATCAGATTATAGAAATACGGGTTAAGAACATGTTCGATTTACCATCCCTTGCGACGATTGAGTGCTTTATGGAGGGGAAGGATGTCGATTTCTATGGATTCAAACCAAGTTGTGTCACCCCAGACCAGATTGTGGAGGATAAATATCAGATTATGGTCGAGCAGGGGATTTATGGTGTTGCAGACTCCAGTTTGCCCGTTTGTAAGCAATCTGCCGAGTACAAAAGGATGAATTATCATCTCCAGCGTTTGGTGATTTACAGGAGTGGAAAAACATATCAGACTGGGGTGTACGAATACGAGACTGATAAGCATCACCCCACGGCAGTGATGGACATTACTTTTGAGCGAAGATATCATTCATATGATTATCAGAGGATTCTTGCTAGAAAAGATAATCGAGCAAGGTTCTGTGATTTTTGTGAACATTGTATACGATGGGGCATTACGGAAAATGTCTGGTGCAATATCGGGAAGAACGGCTCTAAACAGAAAAACACATTCAATAAAATGAAAGGGACGCAGTGCCCGTATTTCGTATGGAGGAAAAGTGATGACGATATTAGCGCTGAAAAACTTCTTGTTGAAGGGGTGGACTATGTGATTTGGTTTAACCCTAAATATGAAAGCGGCATTGACAATGAAAATACGTTGTGGTAATATTACTGTCGAAATAGTCAACAACTGGAACCTCTCCCGTGTCTTTCAAGAGCTTGAGCAAGGCAACATGCGAATCCCTCGTTTCCAATGGTCGTATGTCTGGGAGCAGTTAGCCATTTCCATCTCAGCCACGCCTAAAAAATATTGAGGGGATCTTTAATACCCAAAGGAGTTTATGTACGAATCACACTAGATGTTTTAGATGTATGGAGAATATAATGCTGTTATTGATGGGAATCGCCGGTGCAGGTATTCTTATATGGGCATGGTGGTCGGCCGGAGCGCCGGAGAGAAAAAAGAAGCAGGAAGAGGAGGAGCGAAATATAAGGCGGCAAAAAAGAGAGTTACAACTCGAAGAACTTAAAAATACAGATATTGAAGCGTATTTCAAGGGAAAGCTTGAAGATGAACTCAACAATCACATTTATAACGATATTCTTGTCGGTGGGTATTGTTGCTCGGCAAATGTTGAAATCGTTTTGTCGAATAGGATATTGGGATGTGACTGTCGAATGCCCTCGAAAGAACAGGTCGGCAGGGTAAAGGAAGTGTATTATTTAAAGAATGGTGAACGAAGAGAGAAGACCTGGAGCGACCGAGAGTTCCCTAAGATTTACGAGGGCTACTTGTACGCAATTTGTATAAAAGCGATTGACTATTTGTTCCAAATAGATGATGGTGGCAGTATTGATGAAATCTTATTTAACGGATACATCTTCGACTATTCCCCTACAACAGGTCATCTGGAGGCCAAGACCATTATGTCAATACTGGTAGATAGAAGCACTTTTGAGAGTATTGATGTTAAACACGTCGACCCAAAGGCTTGCTTTAAGGCATTTAAAGGCGTAGCTGCCACTAAACTATATGATGTCACTCCTATCGTTCCAATTCTCTCCCTTGAGAAGAAAGATCATAGATTTATAGATAGTCGAGATATCTCCGTAAATGAAGGGACCAACCTGGCGGCTATGGACTGGGAAGACTTCGAGCAATTTGTTAGGGAGCTTTTTCAACAGGAATTTGGAGAAAATGGGGGCGAGGTAAAAGTGACTCAGGCGAGTAGAGATGGCGGTGTTGACGCTATTATTTTCGATCCGGATCCATTGAGAGGAGGGAAAATTATTGTTCAAGCCAAACGCTATACGAACACCGTCCCCGTATCCGCCGTTCGTGATTTATATGGGACCGTTATAAATGAAGGCGCAAATTCTGGGATTCTTATCACGACATCTGACTATGGTTCTGATTCGTACGATTTTGCGAAGGACAAACCCCTTAAACTTTTGAACGGCGGTCATCTGCTTGGCCTTCTTGAAAGACATGGTCATAAAGCATACATCGATATTGCCGAGGCTAAGAAGATACAAGAAAAAGTATAATGTTTATAATCGTAAAGAAATGACGCCACAAGATTTACAACACATCGACGATCTCGGGTACAGGTTCTCCGAAGTTTCCCGGGTAATGGAAGTAATGGATCAGGTTGAGAATTATAAAGAAAACAAAGACTAAATAATATGGACAATCTTATTGAACAATATGCTATCGGCGAACTTCTAGATGGGCGGTATTTCTATATCCCGGCCTATCAAAGGGGGTACCGATGGACTGAAAAACAGGTTGGAGACCTATTGAGGGATCTTTTGTGCTTTGCACTGAACGACCAGAAGAAAGACTATGACTTTTACTGCCTTCAGCCTGTCATCGCCCGTGCTATAACGGATGAGCAGATGGTTGCCGAGTTGTTCGGAGAAGAATTAAAAGCTTCCGTTCTCGAGAAAGGAGCCTGGGAGATTATTGATGGTCAGCAGAGATTAACTACCATCTTCTTAATCTATCGCTACCTTCTAAAGAAGTTGAATCTGGATGCTGAGACGTTGAAGCAAGATTATGACGGCAAAGAGGAGTATCATATCTGCTATGCCACCCGAAAGGGTTCCGCGAACTTCCTTGAGAATCTCTCTCTTAATTCTATTAGAGATGAAGAATCTCTCGGCGCTGATAAGGACAATATCGATTTCTTCCACATGGGTCAGGCATTCAAGTTTGTAGAATCTTGGATTGAAACAGATGGTAAGGAAATCAATAAGAGGCACGGCCTTGGTGGAAGTCTTCCTGCCATCCGTTCTGCCCTGTTTGAACTTCTGAACGGAGATCGCTCCAATAAGAGGGGTTCCGTGCAGGTCCTGTGGTATCAAATATCTGAAGAAAATCAAAGCAGTATCAAGGAATTCCAAAAGATTAACACCGGCAAAATTAAGCTCACAGATGCTGAGCTCATAAAGGGTCTGTTCTTGATGAACCGAGATTATGGCAAAGGTGATTCCGCATACATCTCCGAATTAGCCCTGGACTGGGAATTCATTGAGAATACCCTGCATAAAGACAGTTTCTGGTATTTCCTTCAGATGCGCGGAAGCGACAAGCCGAACCGAATCGACCTTTTGTTCAATCTCCTCTACAAGATGTCCCGCATGAAGGATGTCCCGGAAGAAGATTGGCCAATGAAATTGCAGGAGGTAGACGTGGATTTAAACGACCCCAGTAAGAGCGTCATATTCCGCTTCTACTACGACCGCTTTGATGGTATTGACAAGGATCATATTTTTGATGCCGTAAAAGAAGCATGGGAAGAGGTCATGAGCCTTTTCCGCATGCTAGATGACTGGTATGCAACCCCGATGTTATATAATTACATCGGTCTTCTTAGTCAATGTGGAGAGGATCTCACATGTATCATCCTTCACTATATGAATATGCCTGAAGATTCTACACGTTCGGACTTTTCAGACTACCTTGTTGGTCGTATCAGACAGCACCTCTCTGGTACAGAGATAGATTACGGCAACAATACCATCCTTACTCCGTACAAGAATCATCACGACTTGATTTTCAACATCCTCCTCACGCTTAATATTCATATCCTGAATCTCCAAAACAGCAAATTTGAATCGGAATCCAACATCTACAAGTTCCCTTTTGATGTTCTTAATGAACAGGGATGGGATATCGAGCATATCGACTCATTCCATACCAACGCCCTCAAGAAGGACGACAAGAAAATTGAATGGATTGATACGGCACTAGCGGATCTTTCCGGTCTCAGTGAAGAAGACAGGCAGAAGGTCTCATCTTGGAAGGAGGCGAAGAAGTATGCTGAAGCTATCAGTTTCCTGAAAGAAAAAGCCGGCGAGGAGTCGGATATTTCAGATGAGGTAAAGAATAGGATTGGGAACCTTACCCTTCTGGATTCTTCTACCAATCGCAGTTATGGTAACAGCCTGTTCTGTACAAAGAGGCGTGTCATTATTGAACGAATGCAAAAAGGGGTATTCGTTCCTTTTGGAACGCAGTACATCTTTTATAAATTTTTCGATAAAACCGGTACGAATCGTTCTCAATGGACGCAAGACGATATGTGTAAGTACCAGAATTACATTTTTGAAATGCTTCAAGACTATCTTCCCAAGGAGGGGAATAACTAATGAAAGAGAGATATTCGTTTCCAGACTTGTTCGTTAGACCAGTCGACGTAGATAAAGATAAGACCGTCGTTCTTGACAGAATTGTCATCCCCAAGATTCAGCGGCCATATGCACAGGGGCGCGTTGACAGCGTCAGCACTTTTGTCCGTAATAGTTTCCTTGAAGAGATCTTTTCATGCCTTTCTTCTGGTGAAATCATGGACCTGAATTTTGTCTACGGAATCATACGTTCGGATGACAAAGAGAACATCATGGAACTCCTTGATGGGCAGCAACGCCTAACCACGCTGTTTCTTGTATACTGGTACATCGCCAACAGGGAGTTAGAGGAAGGTGGCGACGAGGACAATCGTATTCGAGAGAGCCTTCGTAAATTCAGTTACGAGACACGTTCTACGTCTACGTACTTCTGCAAAAAGCTTTCGGACTTTCATGTAGATTTAGATGAGTTGTCTCCGAAGGCTGCCATCACTAAGTCAAAATGGTATTTCAAGTCCTTCGATATGGACAATACTATTTGTGCAATGTTGACCATGCTTGATGCCATCCATGGTAAATACAAAGAGGAGGATTGTCACGACTTCGCAAAGAATCTAGATAATCTCCGTTTCTATGTCAAGTCCCTTGGCTATTATCACCTTTCTGAAGAGCTTTATATTAAAATGAACGCAAGAGGCTTGCAACTGAGTGCTTTCGAGAACTTCAAGGCAGACCTTACAAACTTCATTTCCAAGAGTGATTATAAAGACTTCAAGGAATATGTCTCACTCTATCGTGAAGGTGCTACCGAGAAACTGCCATTCTACCAGAATTTCTCCATAAAACTTGATGCCAAATGGGTTGACCTGTTCTGGAAACGGGGATCCGAGGATTTTGATAGCTCGTATATGAGCTTCTTCTCCCGCTACTTTGCATACAAGTATATTCTGGTATCCGCAGACAGTGTTACTGACTATGACATGAGGTCCGATGAAGGCATCAGGGAGTTATATACAGATGCGGAACCAAGGATTCAGCGAAATGAGTATTTTGGGTTCAAACCATTTCAGAATATTTTGGATTCTCACCCGGAGTTCATCTGTTCTCTTGATAAGGTTCTGGATATTCTTTATGAATATGATTTTAAAGAAGACCGGAAGATCCTCCGAAAGGAGTTCGTTCCCCTTTGGGATCGGGATGGGAATGAGATTACCGATGATTTCCTATACAACTCAAGGACTCGCTTCACACATAACAAATTAATCCTGCTTTCCGCGGTTATGGAGTTTATTGAGGCGTACGACAAGTTTGTTCCCGAGGTCTATGCCGAATGGATGAGAGTTGTCTCGAACATTATTGAAAACACCAATATCGACAGTTTGACGCCGGTATCTTCATTGGTGAGAAAATTCTCCAAGCTGATCCGGTTTGTAGTTACTCAGGACCCCAATCCATCTGTTACAAGTTTCTATTCCGGTCTCGGCAAGTTTATTCTTGAAGAAAACGAGAGTCGTGCTGTTGAAGAAGAAGTGAAGAAGGCTCGCAGAATCGCGGAAGACCTTCAGTGGCTGTCACTCTTCAAAGAGACTGAATGCCATCCGTTCTTTAAGGGCATGGTTCTGTTCTTCTATAGGGATAACATGACCATTGAACAGTTCAAGAAAGGATACGATAAGATTTCATCCATGTTCGACAAGGACGGCATCACGGCTCCTTACAGGGAGAATCACTTGTTATTGCGGGCCATAGTGAGCCGACTTGGGACATGGGGCGAACTGAATCAACAGTATGTGACGGAACGTTCAGAAGTGAACAAGTATCTGAAGAATATCCTCTCCGCACGTGCCGGGGTTCGGTCTATGTTCGCAGATCTAGCCCTTCTCGATGGTGAACAGGATCTTAAGGGCGCGCTTCGTGATGTCATTGCCAATGCATCCTCGGTTACTCCCTGGAGAGATATCACGCCGGTTGACCGTGATCGGTTTGAATATGCCGTAGATAACCTCAGGAACAATATTCTCTTATATGATTATTTCCTCAGCAAAGAAAGGGATAAACATTTCTTCAGAATCTATTGGTTCCAGGGTCATATCATGATTGCTATTAGTAGTTCGACCTACGAACGAATCGCCTTGGATACGAATCGTGCCGATATCGTGTTGGAGTTGAGTAAAAACCATGGTTTTACTTTCTCTGATGAGAATCAGAAGAATGTTACCACGCAGTATGGCGTTTGTTTCGGTAAAGAAATCTGGTTGTCTCGAATGATTGGGGACGTTTCGTTCAAGATTGGTTTTTGCACTGAACATGCCGTCAAACTTCAAGTCGTTCTTCCGACAGTTGAAGCAGCCTCCGCTTTCTCAGAAGCTTTCGATGGTAGTTCTATTTCTGGCGAGCAACCTTGCACCGTAATGCTCCCAACTATGTTGGACTATCCGAATGATTCTCTGATAGATGATATCCTATATGCTTATTCCGCTACGGAGACTCTCCTTTCCGGAGGCGGCGAAGCGTGAAGGAAAGTGTTTGAAAGACACCATGGTTCACTACAACATGGCGTATCAAACCAACCCTGTACCAATCCTAATCAAATACGAAAACCATTATGACCGAAATCAACGTCCCCTCCCTCCGCCACACCCATGCCCCCGGCTTCTGGTTCGGCCTGATCGATTTCTGTACGGCCGGGTTGTTTTTCCTGCTGTATATGCCGTTGAGCGGGCTGCAGGATGAGCTGGACTTTATCGTGGGGAGGAGGACGCAGCGGTATTGGGTGGCGTATCTGCTGGGGATTCCGACGGCGTTCATTTATCCGCTCGTGTGGATGGCGA
>JAEEGL012044682.1_pt1 | contig 12683 bp, 18 predicted proteins | sample 9134231 | NCBI WGS metagenome assembly JAEEGL01 (sample SAMN16246548, study PRJNA631951) | gut metagenome | biome: gut microbiome; feature: rumen; material: fiber-attached | host: Bos | place: Iran: Karaj | collected 2018-10
AAAGTATAGTATGTACTAAAGAACACCTCAGATTTTTTATCTGATCCTCATCCGGAACACACTTATCCACACTCACCACATAAGTATCAACATTATCCACATACTTATCAACACTCACTATTGACTAATCAAGTCAACTCTGTTACATTTAAGGTAGGTGGTATACATAACGTATACCCGGTTATTAATATAGGAGGAAAAAACACATGGTAGACTCATGGAACGCTGCTCAGTTAAATGAGGCAGTAGGTAACGGATCTATTGGTGGAGGCGGTTCAGAACTTCCGGAAGTTACAGCATCCGATAACGGAGATGTTCTTACAGTAGTTGGAGGTGTATGGGCTAAGAGTGCTCCTACTCCGTCTGTAATTGATTATAAACTTACAGAACAGGAGGTAGGTAACAAGTGGGTTAATGGTAAACCTATTTACCAGAAGACTTATGAGCTTACTTCAGTGTCCAGTTCATGGACTGCTTTGGAGACTAACGCCACAGTAGAAGACATTATTAGATGTTTCAATTTAGTTACTCCCGACAGTACTGATAATCTCGCTTATACTTGTCAGGCCAGAGTAGTAAGAGAGACAGGCTCTGTAGATTATAAGAACAGTTCATCAGTATCAGTACCTTCAGGAAGTAAAGCTTACGTAACAATTCAGTATACAAAGAAAACGGAGGAATAAAACATGACATTAACACAGATTTCAACATTACTTAATACCGTAATGGTTCCCAACCTTTTGGGAGAAAGTACCACAATAGCAGAAGATCTTAGAAACGTGGTTGACCTTGGAACAGCTCTCGCTTCACTCGGAGCAGACGATCTTAAGGACTATATGACACAGTTAGCAGTAGGCGTATTCGATACATATGTAGATACACGTTCTTATAAGGATGAGACATACGATCTCTTCTTATCTGATATTGAATACGGCGGAGCAGTTCAGAGAGTAAAAGCTAAGCTTCTTTCAGCATCAGATACAGCTATTCTTAACTTAGTATCAGCAGGAAACTCAGGCCCTGACTACACAGACGGTAAGTTCTATGCTACAGAGTGGTCAGATAAGGTATATACCAAAGATGTAGCCTTTAAGGTTAAGTATTCCATCTCTACAGAAATGTTCAAGAGAAGCTTCACAAGTGCTGAAGGCGTACAGAAACTTATCGCTATGATAGAGGCTAATGTAGATAATACTTTGAGAGTAGAACTTAATACACTCGCAAGAGGTATCTTAAGACAGCTTATTCTTTCAGCTAAGAACGGTTCCAGAACTATCGCTCTTATCACAACTTACAATACACTTAAGGGATACTCTTCAACAGATCCCGGATACATTACTCTTTCCAACTGGAAGGATAGCGTAACCTTTAAGCTCTGGGTACAGACTCTTATTCTTGAGCTTCGTAAGTACATGACAGATATGAATGAAAAGTACAATGATGGTACAGTTGAGACATTCTGTCCCGAAGAGGATACAAGATGCGTACTTCTTACAGAGTTCGCAGCAGAACTTGATGTAGCACTCGGTAGTGTATATCATAAGGAACTTGTACAGGGTACAGGTGCTTACAGAACTATTAACTACTGGCAGAACTCTTCAACAGCTCTACTTCCTCAGATCGGAAGCGGTTCAGTTCATGACCAGATTAAGGAGACAGAGACTGATGGAGCATCCACCAAAACTACAACTATTGACCATGTAGTAGGACTCTTCTATGATAAGTATTCTGCTTTTCTTACAAACAAACTTGATAAGACAACTACCAAGTATGTACCTGAAGAAGACTTCACAACCTTCTTCCACCACATTGTTAAGTCAGCAGCTATCGACACACGTAATACAGCAGTCGTTCTCTTGATGGCTTAATGGATAACTTGATTATGAGGGCGGCGTACTGCTGCCCTCTTTTCATATACGGAGGTTAAATAAATGAAAAAAGAAACTTATAAATTAAGAGCACTGGAAAAAGCATCCATACTCTTTAAGTGGAAATCTGACAGTATAGATTTACCTCTTAATCCTGAGTTCTGGATTACAGAGATGGGATGTTTAGGTTTTAAGAAAGACACCAAAGAGTGGATAAAAGGAACCTTCACAGGCTTACTGGATAAAAGAGGAGACTACGTTGAGTTTGTAGGAACCGACTTATCCAGTACACCGGAAACGTACCACTTAAAGAACCACGAAGAAGTTATCGTATGCGGTAACACTCCTTTATACCGTCCGTATGTGGATGAGAGAGACTTCTTCGCAGAAATGAAGGCGGAAGCTGACACCTCAATATACTGTCAGCTTATCAATTCAAGATTAAATAAGGCAATATTAGCAGAAAACGACCAGAAGAAAAAGCAGATAGAACAGGCTTATAAGGCTGTTAAGTTGGGCTTTCCTCTTGTTATTGTTACCAGTCTTTTGGAAAATCTTGATGTAAAAGACTTAACGGATCCTGATGATATTGAAAAGATGCAGTATTTATCTACATTTTATCAGCAGATGGAAAAGAGGGAGGCTAACTATCAGGGTATAGACCTGGATGTTATAGACAAGAGAGCACAGGTATCTAACCAGGAAATCAAACAGTATGATGATGTTACCACAATAGACTATCTCGTTATGTATGAGATGAGACTTAAGTTTGTGGAAGAAATGAAGGAAAACGGCTTCGATATAGAGATAGTTCCGAACCCTGTATTCTTTGACGAACCCAAAGAGGAAGATGTAGAAGAGGGAACCTTCGAAGAGGCTGAAGAGGAAGAAGAAGCCCCGGCTGAAGAAATCGAAGAAAATAAGGAAGTGGAGGTTAAGGAAGATGAGAACACTGAAAATTAAAGATTTATTTGATATTATAGGAAACCCCTTTTGCCTTGATCCTTCAATGACTTATCCTACCATAGAAGAGTCAGACGCTAACTTCTTGGAATATTACGATACTAATAAAATAAACTTAGATAGAATGTTCATCCATGACTTCGGACAGCGTGTAGTAGACTTCGAGTCAGACTCTGATGAAGATATAGCGGATGAGTGGGAAGATGAAGTTAAGGCAATACAGCATGTTTATTTAGAGAACTGGGCGAGATTATGGTATGCCTTAAGCGAACCTTATAACCCTCTTTTCAATGTAGACGGTACAGAAACTACTGTATACGGACTTCATCAGACAGACCGTTCGAACACTTATACACAGCATGAGGATACTTCTACACAGTACTCTGTAGCTTATGACAGTGCTCTGGAGAAAGAAACAGGTAAGCAGGTTGATAACTTAGGCGGTCATACAGACACAGGATATGATAAATCTCTGGAGCATACAGACACAGTAACACGTCAGGGTAATATAGGCGTGACCAAAAGTACCGAGTTACTTAGGGACGAGATGCGACTCAGAACGGAAGTAGCACCCTTCTTCAAGGTTGTCTTTCAGACAATGATAGAAGAGATAGGAGCGTATTATGAATGTAACTGTTAGATTATATAATAATTATTCAGATCCAAACGTGGTACATAAGAATATAAGCCAGGTAGCATCATATACCTGTCAGGTAACGAGTTCGTGTTCTCTTGACTCTCCGGAAATGCTTCTTAATTTAAGCGGTTCTCTTCCGACTTTCAACTATATGTATATACCGGAGTTTGGAAGATATTACTATGCTAATGTAAATATAGTAAACGGTAACCAGATGCTTATAAGCGGTAATACTGATGTTCTTATGAGTTTCTGGGACTCTTTCAGAAATTCTCAGTGTGTAGCTCAGAGATCTTCTTCAGCTCAGAACCCTGAAATAGAAGACGAACTTATGCCCTTTAAGGCTCAGCCTCGTTACATATACAGGCGTTCGGGCTTCGCTTTCACTCCGACGAGTTCCGGAGGATGTTATATTCTTACAGTAGGAGGTAAATAAGATGATATTATATACAGGTAATGTAGTATATAAAGAAGGACAGGCTTCCTGGTATTTAACAGATACATATACTGCTAAGGGTTCCACGTATTTAACTACTCCCGTAGCTACAGGTTCCTTAACAGGACATAACCCCGACACCGAGCCTCCCAGGGATGAAAACTATGAATTCTTTGATATGGAAATATTAGAGGGCTATACTTACGCATGCGGATATATAGGGGGTGATGGCTACGGCGGTAACGTAATTAAGTTATTAAACTGTAGAGCACATTATACTTTTAATGGGAGCGGAGATTATTCAGAGTCTGTAATTCCAAACGCTACAACAACTCTGTTTTTGGAAAATGTACAGTGTGATTTTTCTACTAATATTCCTATTTTTGATGGTATAAACTCTGCTAACGCTTACCTTGCTGCTCAGACAGACTATGAACGTAACCTTATACTACAGAACGCTCTTAACTATGAAGGAGAAATACCTGAAATTACAGAGTATTTCTATTTTACAAGAGCCCGACAGTATACAGTAGACCAGTATGGAAACGTAACTGAAAATACAGCCCAGGGTGAAGTATACAGGGGTTTCAGAATAAAGACAACTGACACAGCATCAGTATATAAGATAGACGGTATCACAGACGGTTCTCTGCGTATGGGTATAAATATTCATGGAACTCCGGAAGTTGTTTACTACTCTACTGATGATGAGACATGGACTATGGGTTCCACTCTTCCATGGAACTGGACTTATAGACCGAGAGAAGATGAAACAGGAACCTTCTGGGCTTCGGTCGGAGATCCTCTTACAAATATGTATATATTTAAGAATAAGGAAGACTCTGATAATTACAATAACGGAGATGAAGACGGAAGAAAAGCTACAAACTATTCACTTATCGAAGGAGGAGATCCGAATAACCCTACCGGAGAAGAGAGCGAAGAGACAGAGTTCGGTGAAGTATATACAAGAGGCTTTTTCTCCCAGCAGTACATCATGGACTCAGGTTCCTTACAGGCTCTCGCAAACGATTTATTCGATACCACAGCCGGAGGCATCTGGGAAGATATTAAGAAGGGCTTGGATATGTACGGAGCTAACCCCATGGATGCTGTTATGGGACTTATGTTCTTCCCGGTTGACCTTCACTCAGTATATTCGGGTACCAGTGTCAGTCAGGTGTGGTTCGGCGGTTACGGTTGGAGTGTTCATGGTGGAGGAGCTACCAGGATAATAGCACCCAACGGTTATAAAACTCTCGGAAGCTTAACTATTCGCAGGACATTTAATAACTGGAGAGACTATTCACCTTATACCAGATTATATGTATCACTTCCTTATTGTGGTGTATATGAACTTGATCTTAACAGATACTATGGTAAGACTGTAGAAGTAAGGTATTTCTTCGATACCAGAACGGGCGGCTGTATAGCTTGTCTTATTGCTAATGGACACCTTATGGACTACTATAACGGCCAGTGCGGAGTAACCATGCCTATAACCCTGACTGATTTTTCACGTTACGCAAACTCTCAGATACAGACTCTACTCGGAGCAGGAGGTCAGGCAGCTTCTACAGGAATAAACGCAGCATCCGGTGCGGGACAGTTAGCCGCAGCAGGAGCAGGAGCAGCAACTCTTGGGCTTGTGGGTGCAGGTGTTGCCGGTGCTTCAATAGGAGTAAAGACTGCTTACGGCTTAAGTATGAATAACATTAACAAGTTTAATGTTACAAAAGGCGGTTCTTCTTCCATGATAAACGAGTATTTACCTCAGTATGTGGAGTTTATCTTCGAAATACAGGATGACTGTGCACCTTCCAACTATGGACAAATATATGGTTATCCTTCCATGATAAGCGGAAGTGTAGGAAGTTTTAGTGGCTTTCTTAAGTGCCAGAGTGTAAAATTAAATTGTGCTAATGCTACAGAGGCAGAACGCAACGAGATAAAACAGTTGTTAATGAACGGAATATATATTTAAGGAGGTAGAGAGATGGACGTTAACACAATTATTACAGCTATTGGTTCTTTGGGCTTCCCTATTGTGGCTTGTGTATTGTTGGGATATATGTTTCTAAAATTCACAGACAATTATAGAAGCGACATCAAGAGTATCACAGAGATAGTTAATAACAATACAATAGCTCTTAATAAGTTGGTAGATAAACTCGATAAGGAGGATAAGTAGGATGGTTATAAAAGATTATATAACACCTACCAACTACACAGTAAGAAGCGGTCAAGAAATTGACCGCTTAACTGTACATTGTGCGGTAGGCCAGTTATCAGCAGACCAGTTCTGTAATATTATGCAAGGTAAAAAAGCAAGTGCTAACTATGTAATAGGAGTAAACGGAGAAATAAACAGACAGGTTCCTGAAGAGTTCAGAGCGTGGACTTCCGGTACAGGTAATAAAATAGGAAGTAATGACATGAGAGCTATTAATATAGAGGTGGCTTCCATACCCGGAGAACATAACCGCTTCAATGATAAATCGTACGCTTCACTTGTGGAACTGGTAACGGATATATGTAAGAGATATAAGAAACACCTTGTTTATATTCCCGATAAGGTACAGGCTCTTGATTATAAGTGTAAGTCTGATGAGATGCTTATAACGTTACACAGATGGTTTCAGGCTACAGCGTGCCCGGACTTATGGTTCATTAATAAGATACCTGAGTTTGTAAATGATGTAAACAAGAATATTGTTAATGATACTCCGGTACACAATGATAAATTGTATAGAGTCCAGGTAGGAGCTTTCAGATCCAGAGAGAACGCTGAACGCTTCCTTAATGAAGTAAAAGCGAAGGGCTTTACAGATGCTTTCATAGTGTGATATTATAATTATAGGTTGTTTGGGATGATTTCTTCATAAACATTGTAACTCCTTTCAAAACGTTATTTTGTTTGCTAACAAAAACAGGACACCGACGGGTGCCCTGTTTTTGTGTTATGTTTTGAAGAGGATCTATCATTAGAAGACAAGCTTCTTAATGACCTTACTGAGTGCTTCAAGTTCATCCTTTATATCCTCATCAGTAAAGATATAAGACTTATATTCTTCACCCTTCTTATACTGAGGATATGTGATGAATGCTGCTCCATCATCCAACACTACAAAGTAGCATCCGTTGATAGTAATAGCATCATTAAGAGTTAAAGATAAATAGGAACGGCTCTTTACTTTGCCTTTACCCTCGGAACCTTCATATATACGTCCTGAGTATTCAAAACACTTACCACTGTACTTAAATTCTTCGAACTTCTTAGCTTCTTCTTTTTTGGCTGATTTCATATTATTTAATCTCCTTTATATTTTCTTTCCAGTCTCCCGTATGAAGTGTATATATAACTCCTTCAACGGGCTTAATGTTCTTCATAAAGATCTCTATTGCCTGGTCTTTACTTGTTGCGAATATTCTTGCTGACAGACGCCTTTTTGCGTTCTTTCGTATTCTTGTCAGGCTTACTTTGTACACTTTCGCTTCCTTTGAGATAGCTCCGTAAGTAGGAATTGTACGATCCGTTAACTGCATCCTGAACACCTCCTTTTTTCATATTTAGCACACCTCCTTTACTTTAGATTTAATATAAGCATTTGCAGTCTCATAAAACTTGTTGACGAGTATATCACGTTCTGAAGTATCAATTATTCCCATGTCTTCAAGAGCGTATACCTTCGAAGTAATAATTCTTACATCATCATTAGCCTCATGTTCAAACTCTACAGGGTTACCGGGTAAGTAAATCTCTTTATCTCCTATTAATAAGGAGAAGAGTTCTTCCTCCCATTTTTGGCAAACCTCTTTTAAGTCAACACTACCCGTTCTGAAACTGTGTTTAATTTTGTCCATCTTGTGAACCTCCTCTCTATAACATAAATAAAGTATACTACATTTTCAAAACATAGTCAACTTATATTTTTAATAAAATCTTCCGTAAGACTTCCTACCATGTTGGAAGCATAATAGAAGCGGTTTTCCTGGTAGCATCCGATATACTTAAGTAGTAAGCTTCTTATCTTGTCTCTCTTTTCATACTTACCAAAGCCGTATATATCTGTGGCCTTATCGGGTTCTATCGTAAGAATTAAGTTATCGTCATACTTTGGAGGTGCTGCGAAATGTAAGAAGGTGTATACTCCATGCTCTTGATCTTTGAATAAATCAAGCTGTATATATCTTCCTCTATGTCTTATATAACACCTTCTATGTACACAATATTCGCTATAATCGAGTATAAACTCAGGGTGCCTGTATGTTTTACCGCTCCACTCCGTAACGCCTGTAAAAGCTGCTGCCTTTTTTCCCGGAAAACCTAAGAAGGGTATATTTTTGGAAGCGAGTCTCTTCTTTTGAACTTCTCCCGGTTCCAACAATTTGAAAACTCCTGTAGTATTATATTCAGTCCTGAATGTAATAGCTCCACCAAACTTAAGATAAGGTATCTCTTCAGATATTCCGAACTCATCAAACCAAAAGCTATACGGATCTGTATTATTACCCATCATTATAACCCTTAACCACTCGTGCCTACTGTTTGGTCTACCTATTGTAGAGACTGCGTTAAGGAACTCAGGAAAGATGGTGTAAGTAGCTCTAGCTGTATCCATGAACTCATCAAAGAGAATATAGTTACCTCTAGGGTTATTATAACCTGACTTAAACTCCTGAGCTTTTTCGAGAGAGTGGACTATACATATAGGAAGACAGTCCTCTTCCATGATGTTACCGTCTTCGTCCCTGGTACATAAGAAGAACTTACGCTGCTGTGTATGATACTCTATAGAGTTCCACCTCTCTCCGTATATCTTTTGAATATATCCGAAACGTATAACGGTATTAAATAGATCTTCAATATTGGCTCTAGTTATTTGTGCTGTATCGTTACGGATGTATTCTATAGAATACTGCTCCGGGTAAAGCTTATTAAGTGCTAAGCCCAGGATAAGTCCTTGTGTAGTCTTTCCGGCTGTCTCTCTGATAGAGAGATAGCCGTTATACTGATATTCCGATAGAGTCTCTAAATCAATACCCCAAAACTCTGAGGGTATCTTAAGCTTCTTTATAAATTTACCTACTTCTCTCCAGTCAGCTCCGGCCATTTCTCCACCTCCATATCATAATATTCTCTTAGCATCCTTACTCTGTTACCCTGATACAATTTAATAAGATTAAAAGCACATACAGCATTTACTCCACACGCTTCCAGTAAAAGCGTATTGTCACTACGTGAGTATATACGTAAGTAGTATTTTGTTTCATAGTTAGTTGGTTGGTTCATCTTTCTACCTCCTTAAAATCTCTACAGCTTGACTGGTAAGACCTTACGGGCTTACACTCTCCGTCTTCGTTGTGCCATAATTTACAATAACCATGATAATAGTTCTCACAGTTCCTACACTGGTAATGAAGCGTTTCAAGATGCTCAGGGAACTGCTCTATAGTATTAACAACTTCGTATACGTTCATATTCTTGTAATAACGTGCTACCTCATTATTATCAGGGTTAAATACTGTAAGGCACTTATCCTTATACTTACCCTGATATCCGTTATCGCTAATATAGATCATCTTCATGGGTGTATCTCCTTATCTCTTCATATTTCTTAATTTCTTCGGTCATAAACTTTTTCCATGACTCTCTTCGGTAAACCATAAAGTTATATTCAGCCCGTTCACCATGAGGTCTTTCAAACGGTCTGTAATTTTGTACTATCCTTCTCCAGAATATCGTCTCACCATACACCTTTATACACCATCCTTTCTCTTTCATGTTTCAGAGTCTCAATTCTGTTAAGGAACTCTGCTTCTATTGACATGGTAAACGGTATCGGAACGATAGCCACACAGGAACGCTCTTTTATATGGCTTCTTTTACCTTCGTAGTCTACTAAATCATCTTCGATAAACTCATCGGTGTATACAGTTGTTTTCTTATGACTGTCTTCCTCTGATAGATATAGGTTATCTGTAAATTCATCCCATATTAAGTCTTTAGTTTTTTCTATACTGTTATTTATTTCTCTGGTAAGCTCTTCCTTAATCTGTTCTACATCTTTACCCTCGCTATTAGCTCCGAAAACTGCGTTAATTTTAGCTTTTATATCTTCTTTTCTTTGTTTCTCGCAGTATTCTTCGAGGGAACCCTTTACCATACCGGCTACAGTTACCTGTATCTCATTACCATGTTTAACAAGATATCTTTTAGCTCCCAACACTTTGAAGCGGTCACCTTCATACTCAAAGTCGAAGGATCCTATCTTATAAAACAGTTTTCTATCGAAGTTATAGCACTCCATCTTAAGAACTTCTTCATATCTTTCCTTATTGAATTTCTCAAACCACCACTCGTGTAACTCAGGGTTCCTTACTTTGTTGGAGTCTGTATCATAATAAATACAGTCAAGGCCGTAGTTTTTTGTAGTTCCGTCTTCAGTTATGCTTCTTACAATATCGTTCCTGGTATAAGCTGCTATCCATATAGCCCACTGAGGAAGAAGTATAAGCCACCTTACAAGTTCATCATAGGATCTCGATATTCCTGACAGTCTCATTTCGTTCATATCTTCATCAAAGACGAGTTCCTGTTCCGGTAAGGAAGTAGCACAACATCCAAAGCAGCTATTAAGTTTTCTCTTGGCTCTCATATATTCAATAGAGTCTTTAGGAAGTGTCTCTTTTAAGGTGAAGTATTTCATAACAGTCTTACGTACATAATCGGGAAGAGGTTCATACTTGGCTTGATATAGAAGCGTTGGTTCTACAGAGTCCCAGTCATATAGCATTTCATAATTGAAGAAGTCTATGTCTGTGATACAGACTTTCAGAGTGGATGCTTCTATGAGTCTTCCGTTCTCGTATTTTCCACCTGTTTCTGCGATTATCTTACTCTTACTCTCGTATGAGTGGTATGTTCTACTTCTAATGTTCGTAAAGACGAATATTCCAAAGAAGGCGTAAGTCTTATTCCTGGCATCATCAAGTATTTGTTTGAAACAGTTATTATTCCTTTTATGAAACTTATACGGGAATAATCTTAAGAGCATTTGACTAGGATGTGCTGATTTTAGGTCTTTGCTCCAAAATTTCTCTTTACCTAAATAGTTACAGGCTATAGTATTGGCGTGGACGTATCCTCCTCTGAATAACCACTCTCTAAAGATATGGTATATCTGCTCTGTTGGTTGAGCGTTTCGTATCTTGGAACGCATCTTCTTCTGTTCTTCTTTTGTCATGGACTTGAACTCTTCCATCATATCTTGTCTTACAAGTCCGGTACTGGTAAGTGGAAGCAGCTTGTCTACTTCGAAGAACTCAGGAACGATATATTTATTAAATAGGTCGCACAATACTTTTACATCATTTATACAATAACCGAGTTCGTCATAAGTGATAGTTTCAGTCTCAGACGTTCTGAGCACGTTGTAGTCAAGATCTCCTTTAAGCTTACCAACCTCTAAGCCGTAGTTCTTTTGAAGCTTGGCTAACGGTAAATCGGTAAGGCTTAGCGTATCTCTAAACTCAACTGAACCGCACTTAGCATATAATATAGAGCGGTCAGACTTAGCGAAGATCTCAGGGACGTTATTCTTATCTCTATTCCATTTAAGCCAACCTTTTATCCATTGGAACTCAAAACTAAAGTTATGGTCAAGGATCAAGAGGTTTGCTCCCTTGTATACATCCCTTAACCATACGTTTAATAAGTCTATCCATGTTTTGAACTCTTCCCAGGTACGTCCGAGTATTACCATGTCACCGAGTCCGAACTGCCATATCCACATAGTGGCTATATCCTTATCGTATTTCTTACTATAGAAGGATGTAGTCTCTATATCGAAGGCAGCAGCTATGTTAATGTAGCCGTTCTTAAATACTTTCAGATCTAACGGTAAGCGGTTAATATCGAAGTCCTTAAACCATGTATACTCGAAGGTCCCTTTATCAGTTGTAAAGAAATGCCTTATCATAAATCTCCTCCGTTATAATCTTCGAACTCGTTAATAAACATCTTCTCATTATTCTTATAAGCGTTGAAACGTCGGTTAATTTCTATCATCTTACTATATGAGAGAGCCTTCTTTCTATCGTACATCTGACCGATATAAGGATCCTTACGAGCTACGTCTTCACCATAACGAGCTATGAAGGCATCATAAGCTACTTGGAAGTTACTGGAGAAGTCAGTTATCTCATTAGCGAACTGGTCAAGCTCTGCGTTCGTCATTTCGTGAGGGTTAATACCCATATTTCTCGCAGTCTTTGAAGCGGACTTTCTTATCTGAGTTATTGTCTTAATACCTCCTTGTTTTACAGGCTCTATGTTACCGTTAGCGTCTATACGAAGTCCTACGGCTTCGGAAAGTAACTGGTTAACCGTTCCTCTGTCAGCGTTCCCGGATAAGATGTACTTATTAAGCTTCTTTACATCAAATTTTAAGTTACCGCCTGTAGTGATGTTACGCCCTACTTTCTTTCCGGCTTGTGAAATACTCATGAATTGCTTGTAGTTGGGAGCGAAGAACTTGTCTGTTTCCTTCTTATAGATAGCTGAAGATCGCCCGTATTGTTTAGCCAGGTTCGCTATACGGGCGTTGGATCTCTTAAAGGCTGACTGAAGCGTAGCTCTTAAGACTGGGTTTTCATACCACATCATTATTTTATACCTCCTTATACATGATCTAAATGTGAAATTGTGGTGTACTTGATTTTATTTTAAGGGCGTGGATAAAAAAAGTCAAGGGTTATATAGTACATACTATACTTT
>JAEEGL014012582.1_pt1 | contig 12683 bp, 12 predicted proteins | sample 9134231 | NCBI WGS metagenome assembly JAEEGL01 (sample SAMN16246548, study PRJNA631951) | gut metagenome | biome: gut microbiome; feature: rumen; material: fiber-attached | host: Bos | place: Iran: Karaj | collected 2018-10
ATGATTTCGCTCATGATATGTTTAAGTGTTGATTGTTTATTTAACTTCGTTGAAATGATAATTCGGCGTTAGCCAATCTTCGATTTGTTTAATCGATGTTTTGACGCGGGACTTCGGGACTTCGGGACTCCGATTCGATTCATGTCTCGCAGTCTCTAAGTCCCGTGTCTTTGGAAGGGCAAAGGTAGGCCTTTTTTCAATAGGTAGGGCAGAATTGCCAAATTTTATTCTTTTCTTGCGAAAGAAACGGTTGCGTAATTGTTTTTTTTCTATTTTTGCAGTTTGATTGACAATTTACTAAAAACAAGAATTATGCGTAAAAATGTTATGAAACTCTTGATGGCAGCCCTCCTGATTGTTGCGGCAGTGCCATTTGTGAACGCTCAAGTGCATGTGGGCGACATCCTTTGTGAAGGCGACCGCGTGGTCAGTCCGTCGGATTATAATGAAGCCAATGACGAAGCCATTGGTGTCGTGTTCTATGTGGACGAGACAGGTCAGCACGGATGGGCAGTGTCTTTGGATAACGTGGGCCAATGCTCATGGGGAAACTATGACGAAGACACCAAATTGGACAATGTGAGAAGCAATTGCAGAGCTGCTCGCGACATGGATGGTTACGAGAACACCAAGACCATTCTTGAGGAAAATCCTGACTATCCGGCATTTGCGATCATGGATTTCGAAAACGGCTGGTATCTGCCTGCCATCGGCCAAATGAAACGCCTCTACAACAACTTCGATGAAGTGAATGAGACGCTTGAGAAAGTTGGCGGTACGATTTTCGAGCGCAATGGTTACACCTATTGGTCTTCCACTGAGCACTCTTCCTATGGCGCATGGTATATGTGCTCCATCGGCGGTTTTGGAAGCACCTCCGATACTTTCAACGATTGCAAGACGTCATCCAGATACGTTAGGAGCATTAAAGATTTCTAAATCTCACTGCTCCATTGCCTTTAGCAAGGCATAGGATAAACGTCAGTTTTGAATTCTCGGCACATCTTTGTTTCTGCGTATGTAATGCGTGGAAAGAGGGTTTCATAAATATAAGCTAAGCGTTAGTTACGCTGTAACTGGATTTCACAACAATGAACAACTGGATAATCATCGCCATCATGTCCGCTGGCCTTCTACTGATGGTCGCGGCATTGATGATATTGCTTCGTCTCTCGAAGATGAAGGATGCCGAACTGCGTAACAGTGGCAAACTGGAGCTGAAGGTGCAGGCTTTGAAGATCATCATGCCGCTGAAGGTGCAGGCCTACGAACGTTTTCTGCTCTATCTCGAACGCGTTCAGCTGCCGCAGCTGGTGAAGCGCATCTATACACCTGGCATGGAGAAAGGCACGCTGCATCTGCTCCTATTACAAAACGTGCGTGAGGAGTTTGAACACAACCTTGCCCAGCAACTGTATGTGTCTAACTCCACTTGGAACGCTGTTGTGAATGCCAAAGAAGAACTTGTCAATCAAATCAATACTACTTTCGAACAGCTGAAGGACGAAGAGGATGTCTCCATTTTGGCGCAGAGTCTCGTGGCATTGCCCAACCCGATGGTGGAGCAGGCCGTGGCCGTCTTGAAGCGCGATTTCGAAAGATTGCTGTAACAACAGGTCGGCGTTTCGGCAAGCTCAACGACCTCAGGTCCCTGAGCTTGTCGAAGGGCCGAAAACTAAAACTGAATGTAATGAAATTCACCGCTGCTCAAATCGCTGGAATCCTTGAAGGCAAGGTGGAAGGCAACCCCAATGCCGAAGTTTGGAACGTGGCCAAAATCGAGGAAGGTGCCCCAGGCATGATCAGCTTCCTGGCGAATCCTAAATACACACACTACATTTACGAAACCCAGTCGAGCATTGTCATCGTGAATGATGACTTTGAGGCAACGGCTCCCATCCAGGCCACGTTGATTCGCGTTCCTGATGCCTATGCATGCTTTGCCAAGCTTTTGGCTGTCTATGACCAAATGACGCAGAACAAGCAAGGTGTTTCCTCTTTGGCTTTTGTGTCCTCAACGGCACAATGCGGTGAAAACCTGTATTTGGGCGAGTTCGCCTTTGTGGGTGAGAACGCCAAAATCGGCAACAATGTGAAGCTCTATCCTCAGGTGTTTGTCGGAGATGGCTGCATTATCGGCGACAACACAGTGCTGTATCCTGGTGTGAAATTGTATCGTAATACAGTCATCGGCAAGAATTGTATCCTTCATGCCGGCGCAGTGCTCGGTGCCGATGGCTTTGGCTTTGTGCCTCAGCCTGACGGCCATTACGAGAAGATTCCGCAAGTAGGCAATGTGGTCATTGAGGACAATGTGGAAATTGGAGCCAACACCACCATCGACCGTTCCACCATGGGCTCGACACATATTCACAAAGGCGTGAAAATTGACAATCTGGTGCATCTGGCGCATAATGTGGAGGTTGGTGAGAATACCGCTATGGCAGCTCAGGTGGGTGTCAGCGGCTCGACGCATCTCGGGAAGAACTGCGTGGTGGGCGGACAGTCGGGCTTCGTCGGACACATCAACATTGCCGATGGCTCGAAGTTCGGCGGACAAAGCGGCATCATGGGCAGCATCAAGGAGGAAAACAAGGAGTTTATGGGAACGCCGATTCAGCCGTTGCGGCAGTATCTGGTCTCCAATGCCCGTTTCCGCCATATAGATGAAATGGCCCGCAAACTGGATGCGCTTGAAAAGGAATTGGCCGAATTGAAGGCTAAATCCAGCCTTTGATTTTGTAATATGCCAGCGCGAAATATTCCCTCACGCAGGTGATTTCCAATTTCAAATAATTGAAAAAAGTATACCGCATTTTGATGCTTTCCACGGAGGGAATGGCCTCATTCCCACCTAGTTTTTGCTTTTTGAGCGAGAGGTCAAAATCGATGGTAGAAGGGTAGGCGGCTTTGCCAATAATGTTTTGGAACCCGACTTTGTTGAGACATTTCACGGTGCGCCTGACGTGCTCGGGCGAGGTGACGACAAGAAGCTGTTCCTGAGACAGTTCAGGGTAAAGGGCCATGAGTTCCACGGCTTGTGAACGCGTGTTGGCACCTTCGGTCATGTAATGGATGTCTTGGATGCCGTCCTGATGCAAAAGCCGGGTCATTTCAGCCTGACATAGCGAGTCTTTGGGGTGTACCAATAGTACGGGAACGTTAAAATGCTTTGCCAAGGCGGCGGTGTGATAAATGCGCATGAGGTTGTCCTCAGAAGGCATGCTTGCCCCACCAAACATCACCACATAACTCGGATGTGAAATCGATGCGTTTTCATCAGGGTTTTGCCCCAGGTTGAAATAGGAATAAAAAGGCACGGAGGTGAAAGCCAGAATGATCATCAGGGCGAAGACGATGCCGAGTGATAAAAAAATGATTTTAATGATTTTTCCTAAATATCTCATTACGTGTAGATTCGGTTGTTATGATGCCATAAAAGTGTTCAAAGGTACGGTTTTTTTTGGCGCTTGTAGAATAATTTCTTATTTTTGCCCGTTTTTGTGGAAAAGATCCACGCAACTTAGTTATTTTTTATGCAAGAGAAACAGTGTACACTCAAAAATAGAGTCAGTGTGAGAGGAGCAGGGCTCCACACGCGTCAGTGCGGCACCCTCACCTTTAACCCGGCTCCCATAAATTCTGGAATCCGTTTTCGTAGAATTGACTTAGAGAACCAACCCATTATTGAAGCTGATGTTGACAATGTCATCGATACCGCCCGTGGTACCACCCTCGGTAAAGGTGGCGTAAAGATTTATACGGTCGAGCATGTCTTGGCATCATTGCGTGGTATGGGTATTGATAACGTGTTGATTGACATTGATGTGGAAGAGACCCCCATCATGGACGGTAGCGCCAAGTTCTTTGTTGATGCCATCCATCAGGCGGGTATCGTTGAGCAGGACGCCCCTCGCAATTATCTCGTTATTGAAGAGCCGATTTCCTATAGGAACGAGGTTTTGGGCATTGAGTTGAAGATTGAGCCTGCCGATTCTTTCCAGATTGATGTGAAGGTGAAATACAACACCAGAGTGCTTGATGAACAACATGCTTCCTTGCATGATTTGAAGGACTTCGAAAACGAGATTGCTCCTTGCCGTACATTTGTTTTCTTGCATGAACTGGAGACCCTTATCAGCCGTAACCTCATCAAGGGCGGCGATTTGACCAATGCCATAGTGTTCGTCAACCGCAATGTCTCTTCCGAAGAGCTTGACCACATCGCCGCTTTCTTCAAGAAGCCTAAAGTGGCTGTCAAAGAACGTGGTATCTTGAACAATGTGGAGCTGTATTTCGAAAACGAGCCCGCCCGTCATAAGCTGTTGGATGTCATCGGCGACCTCACATTGGTTGGCCGTCCTATTCTTGGTAAGGTGACAGCAGTGAAGCCTGGTCATTTCTCCAACACCTCTTTCGCTAGGAAGATTAAGCACACCTTATTATATTAAGCATGAACCAGCCCTTAGCCTATATCCATCCGAATGCCCGCATCGCGGAAGACGTGAAGATTGAGGCTTTTGCATGGATTGGCGAGGATGTTGAGATTGGTTCAGGCACGTGGATAGGCCCCAATGCCACCATCATGGATGGGGCACGTATCGGGAAAAACTGTAAGATTTTCCCTGGTGCGGTTATCTCGGCCATTCCGCAAGACTTGAAATATAAAGGCGAGACCACGTATTGCTATATTGGCGACGGCACTACGGTGCGCGAGTCGGCTACGGTCAACAAGGGCACCAATGCTTCGGGTAAAACTGTAGTAGGCAAAGACTGCCTGCTGATGGCTTTTACACATGTGGCTCACGACTGCTACATTGGCGACCATGTCATCATGGCCAATGCGGCCACTTTGGCGGGTCATATCACCGTTGACGACTGGGCCATCTTCGGTGGCTTGGCGGCGGTGAGTCAGTTCTGCCGCATCGGCGCGCATGTGATGATTTGCGGCGGCGCTATGGTGAACAAGGACATCCCGCCGTTCGTGAAGACGGGTACGGGCCATCCGGTGTGTTATGCGGGTGTCAACTCCATCGGATTGATGCGTCGAGGCTTCTCGCGCGAGCGTATCAATGCCATTCAGGACGTCTACCGTGTGATTTACAGTGTAGGCATGAATGTCACACAGTCCGTGCAATACATCCGCGAAAACCTTCCTGTTTCGGAAGACCGTGATTTCATCCTTGATTTCATTGAAAGTTCCAAGATTGGCATCATGAAGAATGCCGTTGGGAACGAAGATTGATTTCCCTCTTATTTCATCAACACTTCAGCCGCCCGCAAAGCTTCGGGTGTGACCTTGTCGTTGCTGAGCATCTTGGCGATTTCGCGAACGCGCTCCTCGGGGTTCAAGACGCAGATGTGCGATTGCGTGCGCGAGCCTTCGTTGTCCTTGTAGATGAAATAATGGTGTTCGGCTTGGCTGGCCACTTGGGGCAGGTGTGTGATGGAGATGAGTTGCAGCGACTGGCCCATTTGTCGCATGATGTTGCCGATTTTGGCGGCAACTTCACCAGAGACACCTGTGTCGATTTCATCGAAGATGAGGGTGGGGATGTAGTTGTAGCTCGAAACTGCACTCTTGATGGAGAGCATGAGTCGGGAGAGCTCGCCGCCCGAGGCTACGCGGCGAATGTCATTAGGAGCTATGCCTTTGTTAGATGAGAAGAGGAAACGAATCTCATCGCAACCCTTGCTGCCAAAGCTGTTCTGGTTTTCCACGCTGACTTGGAATTGAGCAAACGGCATGGACAACTGCTGCACCAGTGCCGTGACTTTCTCGCTGAAAGCTATAGCGGCTTGGCAACGCTTGTCGTGCAGCGCTTTGGCAAGGCTTGAAAGCTGTTTTTCGCTGTTTTTCAGTTGCTTTTCGGCTTGGGCGATGGCCTCATCGATATTCTCGAAGGCATTCACCTTCTCTTTCAGGCTATCGCGTAAGGCGATGAGTTCATCAAAATCGTTGAGTCGATGCTTCATCATCAGGCGACTGAGCAGGTCGTAGCGTTCTTGAAGGCTTTGCAGCTGCGTTTCGTCGAATTGGGTGTCATCTTCTTTGCGATGCAGGTCGTAAGCGATGTCTTTTAGTTCAACTCTCAGATTTTCAACACGTTCTTGAAGGCTTTCCGTATCAGGCAGTAGATGCTTCAGCCGCGACAGTGTGGAGGCCAATTCGTTGACTTGTCCAAGAATGGCATTTTCCGAGTCGTCCATCAGTCCGTTGGCGGTGACAAGCAAGGTCTTGATTTCCTCAGCATTTTCCATCACGCTGAGGGTCTGCTCGATTTCGGTATATTCGCCATCTTTGAGTTGGGCTTTGTCGAGTTCGTCCAGCTGGAATTTCAGGTAGTCGTTTTCGGCGGTGTTTTTGGTCGCCATCTCCATTAACTCGTTCAATCTCCGCTTGAGGGCGTTGTAGTTGCCGTATTCTATTTGGTAATCAGCCAGAACCGCATTGTTTTGCGCGATTTCGTCCAATAGCTTGAGCTGAAAGTCGGCATCGGTGAGTAGGAGGGAGTCGTGCTGTGAGTGAATGTCGACCAATTGACCCCCCATCTCTTTCATGGTCTGTAAGGCCACAGGCGTGTCATTGATGAAAGCACGGCTTTTCTTTTGTGGGTTGAGTTCACGGCGGAAGATGCACTCGGTTTCAAAGTCGAGGTCGTTTTCCTCAAAAAGGGGCTTCAATAATTCATCTGTCAGCACAAATTGGGCTTCCCCCACACATTTCTTGTCCTTGTCGTAGAGCACGTTGGTGTCGGCGCGGTCACCTAAGGCGAAGCCTAAAGCGCCGAGTAGGATGGATTTGCCTGCACCCGTCTCGCCGGTGATGACATTGAAGCCGCTCTCGAAACTGACATTCAACTCGTCAATTAAGGCGTAGTTATTGATGTGCAGTTGCTTGAGCATAATGATGTGAAAACTTATAACTTACCGCTGTTTTTCAGCATATCATCGTATCGCGAGGTTTGCGAAGGATCAATATTTTTCATGATGTTGGCAACTTCGGTCCTGTGTTTCAGTTCGCCTTGTGAGTAGATTTGAATGATTTCGTCGCGTTTGCTCTCAACGATCAATTGAAGGAAATAGCACATGCGGTCGCGCTCGTATACGTTCTGTAATTGAGCGATGGCATTGATCATTCCTTCGCGAGCTTTATCAGGACTCTCAGCCATAATGTCTAAACCATTGCGGTGGTATTCGTATAGGAATTGGCGTAGTGGTTGATTGGTAGGGTTATTAATGTCGCTGATGATGGCGTAACGGTTTTGCCTTCCTGTCGTGCTCCATCCGTTCTCTGACCCTGGGTCTTGTGGCGCGGTTTGTGCGATGGTTTCAGCGATTTTAAAGAAGGGATCACCGCCGTTAAGGGAGAAGGAGTCGAAATCGAGGCCGAGGAAAAGGTAGACGTAGAAGCCGATGGTGCTCGTGATGTTGGAGATGTAAGTGTTCGGGTTGAAGTCAAGCGTCTGTCCATCTGTGTATTCGAAATAGAACTTGCGGTCGATGTAGTTGAACATCGGGGTGTTATAGCTCGACTTGTAAACTGGACGACGTAGCGCCAAGCTAATCTCAGCAGTGAAGTAGTTGCCCTCGCGGCTGAGCACGTCAACGAGCATGGAACATTCAATCTTCTCTGTCTGCCTGAAGTTGATCTCCGTGAATTTCGTGTTGTTGATGAATTCATAGAGGGAGGTCTGCAGATTCTGGTAAATGGTCTTGTCGCTACCTTGAACCTTGTTGGAACTGACGCGCACGTCGCATTGTAGCTCCTGTGCCTGCATGGTGCTAAAACTCAACAGGCATAGAAGAGTTATGAGTAGTGTGGCAAAGAGTCTTTTCATGGCATCTCCCTTTATGTTGTTCCCTATTCAGAAAGCTTCCTGGTTCTCCTTGGCGGGATTGCGGAAATAGATCTGGTCGTGAAGGAATTCGTGGATGGCAATCAGCGTAGGTTTAGGCAAACGCTCATAGAACTTGGCGATTTCAATTTGTTCCTTGTTCTCAAACACTTCTTCCAAACTGTCGTTGGTGGCAGCGGCAAACGACTCAATCTTCTCGTTGAGTTCAGCCTTCATCTCAGAGGCGATTTGGTTGGCCCTAATGGACAGGATGGCAACGGTCTCATAAATGTTGCCTGTGCCTTTGTAGAATTGGTCTTTCTGACGGGTGACCACCGTCGTTTCGGTTTTAATCTTGTTAAAATCCATAGTTATTTGATGTTTTCTAATTTCTTTCTTGCTTTGGCGGCTATGCCGTTTGCTTCTTGCAGGTACTTGCTGCCAGGATAGAGGTATGCCAGCGTGTTACACTGCTCGACGCATGATTCGTAACGCTCGCGCTGCTTTTCCGTGACACTGTTCTCGGCATAGTCGTAATAGGTCTTGGCCATGTCGTAAAGAATCTCCTCGCGGTGCGATGTGTTGGGGTATTTCTTCAGCAGGTTCTCAAACGAGGTGATGGCCGCGCTGTAGTTTTCCATGCGGTAGAAAAGTCGGCAGATGTTGTAGTCCTTTTCCTCCAACTTGTCGTTGAGTTCGGTCAGCAGTTGTTGGGCGCGATGGAGGCTATCACTCTCAGGATAGCGGTCGATGAAACTGCTCAACTGCTTGATGGCATCGTGGGTGTTGGTTTGGTCCAATCCCGACTCGGGTGAAACCCGATAGCTGCAATAGGCGCTCATGTAAGCGGCTTTTTCAGCGTCTCTCGAGAAAGGATAGGTCTGCACGAAGCGGTTAAAATAGTAGCCCGCGATTTCAAAGTCGTCTTGATAGTAATAGCACAAGGCGGTCTTGTAAGTGATAGACTCGCCTTTGGGCGTGTTGCGGAACGAGGCCTGCAGCAGGTCGAACAGCTGAAGAGCGTGGTTATAGTCACCGCGCTCGAAGTAATCCACTGCGACCTCGTACTTCATCTCGTTGTCAGTGCTTTTTACCAAACGGTTGAAGTCGTTGCATGATGTGAAGGCTACGAGACCCAAAACTGCCAATATCAATAGTCTATTTTTCATCGGGCTGCAAAATTACTCATTTTTGCGTTACTAACGAGTGGTTTCTGCTTTTATTTTTCAATGACTATCTTTTCAACGATGATGCCACTCTCGCAACTTATGTGTAGGAAATAGATTCCTGGGTTCAGACCTTCACTACTGATTTGGTGAATGTTGTCACTGAATTGTCCTGAAACGACAACCTGACCGAGGCTGTTATAAAGCTCGTATTTGACCTCACCTTGGGCCTGGATGGTGAAACTACCATGGCTCGGGTTGGGATAGATGCTTGGATGAGATGTCATTTCATTCACCGACCAGTCTCTAATGGTGACTGTGACTTCACCAACTCCATAATTGCCTTCGCTGTCGGTCACAGTGACTTTGTAGACTGTTTCGGGGTCAACGGGCCAGGCCACAGGATTGGCAATGCTTGGATTGTCAAGGGTCTCAACCGGCTCCCAAGCGTAGGTGTATTCGCCCGAACCGTTAGTGACGATTACTGTGAGTTGGCTGCTCTCTCCTTCGTTAATGACATCGGGTTCGGCTGTGATCTCAATGTTGAGCGGGTTGCCGTTGATACAAGTGATATGAGCGGCCCATCCAGCAGCGTTCATAGCCATATCGGAGGAGAAACGGAAGGTAAGCGCCCCCTCTTCATTAGTGGCCGTGACGGTGCCAGGGGTGTTGTTGCCGTCATAACTACCGATTTGAGGGGAGGATGTGGAGGTGCCATCATAAATATACAGGTAGTCATATCCGGATTCAGTCTCGAAACTAAGGAAGTTTGCACTGATTGTAAGGCCTGGGCCTGAGGGCAGGAAAGTCATAGTATAGTTTTTACGGTCCCTGTAGTTGTCATCCGGACCACCATCGTCATAGAACATGGCATCGCAAGTGGTTACGGTCCCGTTTTGCATAAGGTACGATTCGCTCACAGTGATGTAGTTTTGCTTGGTGATGGTCTCGGTCTGACCGTTGCTATTGGTGACGGTCAATGTGACATCATAAGTTCCAATTTGGTTATAAGTGATGCCGCTGGGATTTTGCTCGTTGGAAGATGCCGGTTCGCCACCCTCGAAGGTCCATTCCCAGTTGACCAAATAAGCGCCCCAGGTGTTGTCCGTAAAGTTGATAATGTCGCCTGGCGAGACGTTCGTGTTGCTGGCGTTGAAATCGGGGACCAATGTTCCATCATTCTCAAGTTGGATGTTTTGGATGATAGTTTCGCCGTCCTCCACAGAGATGGTAATAGTTTGAGGATAATAGCCTCTGCTAGTGTAGGTTACATCGTAGGTTCCGTTTTTGATGGGACGGTGGTAGTCGCCGTATGGAAGGTGGCTTTCAACAATCGAGTAGTTGTCATCGTGGCTGGCGATGGTGATAGTGGCTACGAGGGGTTGCCCAGTAGCAGCGTCAGTCACGGTGCCGTGGATGCCGTAAAGGCATTGGTTCATATAGGCGAAGATGCTTTCCTTGTTGTATGTCCAATAGGTGGGAAGTTGGTTTCCATTGGGCAACTTTGGCGTCGAACATTCTATGGTCAACTCGCGGCACTGAGCATAGCCGTTCATGTAGTCTTGGCGACCGCCACCTATCATGTACCATTGCGCACCGTTGGTGATGCCATTGTTTTGATCGGTCATGTAGTTCGGATTATGGGCTTGGCAGAGATCGGCATATTCTCGGCTAATCAAGCGGTACCAGGCATCATCAGCATGGAGTGTATAGGTATTGTCCCAAGGATAGTTCATCACCTCGGCACCACCGTGGAAATTGGCACCCATTACAAAGGGAATATCTTGTGCAAATTGCATAAACCATTCGGTTTCAGTTGCGTAGGGTCTGCCGTCGGGGTGCGGACCGCTGTGGGGATCAGGATAATTGCGGTTCATGTCTACGCCATTGGCGTTTTCACGGGTGGCGCCGTTCACATTGTTGTTTCCGCCGTGATAGGTGCCATCGGGATTGGCATTGGGACCAATGTAAAGGTCGATGTTGTCCATGACGGTCTGCACTTCAGGCTCATCTGGGTTCTCGAGGAGATAGTCAATAAGGCGGAGCATCATAATCCAACCTGTCGTCTCGTCGCCGTGAATAGTGCTGGTATAGAGAAACTTGGGCTTGCCTTCGCCTGTCCCGTTATTGAGGTGGGCAATCATGATCTTACGGTTGCTCGGAAGCGTTCCCAAAGTGATGATTTCGCATTTGTCAGGGTGGTCGGTGGCAAATTGGAACATCATAGCTTCGTAGGCCTCGTAGGTTGGATAGCTGTCCCAGTCGTATTCGGCGCGGTTGCTGCCGTCCCACATGGCGACTTCCTCAAGCATTGATGGCGGCGTTTGAAGCATTACATTATATCCGAGTTTTTGGAAACGAGCGAAATCGTTGTTGTTGGCATAGGCCGTCACCAAAGTGCCATCAACGCGGTCAACCGAGATGGTGTGGGCGATGGCATTCAGGTCATCGTTGCCATTCAGGTTGAAGGTAAAATAATACTCGTTGCGTTGCTGCATGAGCTGATTTAGTTCTTGCTGGCTTTTTTGGGCAAAAACGCTGCCGCAAATAACCACGGCAAGCGTGAGGATAAAATAGCGTAAGCTCTTCATTTTTATCTGTTTTTTAACTGTTTCCATTCTTCAACAATCTCCGCCTCAACCTTTTCGTTCACAGTCACTAAAGGTAGACGAAGCGCGTTTTCACACAAGCCCATGTGGCTCATCAAGCACTTGATGCCCGCTGGGTTGCCATCGGCGAAGATGAGCTGGTTCATGCGCAGCATCGCATAGTGCAGTTGGAGGGCTTCATCGGTGCGACCATCTTTCATCGCTTGCATCATACGGCTGAAAGGACTGGTGTAGGCGTTGGCAGCTACAGAAATCACACCTTGTGCGCCCAAAGCCATCAGAGGCTGGGTGATTCCGTCATCTCCCGAAAGCACATCAAAGTCGGCAGGCTTGTCTCGCAGAATCTCCATAATTTGCTGCAAATTGCCTGAGGCTTCCTTGACGGCAATGATATTGGGATGCTTGGCCAGTTCCACGCAAGTGGCAGCTTGCAGGTTCACGCCTACGCGACCCGGCACATTGTAAACCACGACGGGCACGGGGCTGGCATCGGCGATGGCATCAAAATGAGCTCTCATGCCGCGCTGGTTGGGCTTGTTATAATAAGGTACGACACTCAAAATGCCTTGAATTCCATTGAAATCCTGTGCTTTGATGGCCTCGATAACGGCTTGTGTGTTGTTGCCACCCATGCCGAGCATGACAGGCAAGCGGCCGTTGTTGGCCTTTAATATCGTGCTGATGACCAGTTTCTTTTCTTCAGCAGAAAGGGTAGGGGCTTCCGATGTGGTGCCCAAAACGACCAAGAAATCAGCGCCGTTGTCGATGACATGGTTGACGATTCTTGTCAAAGCATCGAAGTCGACAGAATGGTCGAGTTTAAATGGAGTGATTAGGGCAATGCCCGTGCCTTTAAATGGATTGTATTTCATAGATATATGTTGAGTTTAGGGTCCCTGAGTTTGTCGAAAGGTCGAAGGGGCCCGTATTTTATGGATTCTGTGCAGTTGGTCCCGTCAAAGCTTTCAAATAGTTATGCAGGACATGAATATTCGAAACGGGGTCGGTGGCTCGAGGATTCTCGATGATCAAGTCGTAGATGGGTTGGTTCTTGCTCTCGTGGAAACAGA
>JAEEGL014251035.1_pt1 | contig 12683 bp, 7 predicted proteins | sample 9134231 | NCBI WGS metagenome assembly JAEEGL01 (sample SAMN16246548, study PRJNA631951) | gut metagenome | biome: gut microbiome; feature: rumen; material: fiber-attached | host: Bos | place: Iran: Karaj | collected 2018-10
AATTTTTTTACTTGAATATCTGTAAATAGTATTTTAGACATTATTACCACCAACTTTCTTATATTATACAGCAACACATAATAAAAACCTATAAAGTAGGTCACTCTTTTTTAAGAGTCCACTTTATAGGTTACATTTTATTAAATAGTTCTTCCTTTCTCATTATTTTTAGCTTCTGCCTCAAGTACAGCTTTTGCTGCATCAGTCTTAGGTTCCCTATTATTAGTAATAGAGAAGTAATAATCTAAATATTCTGTAGTATTTGAAAGTTTTTCGTTAGATATTACAATACCATTAAGATTAATAGTTGCAACATTACCAGCTTTTTTAGCATCATTTAATTGTTTAAATGCTTCAGATAAATTATTATCATCAAAATTACCTAAATCAAGAACCTGTTTGCTTTCAACTGGTTTTTGTACAGGCATAGCTGCTTGTACTTGTACAGGTTGTACTGGTTGTGCTGGAACAGCAGTTTGTCTTACAGGCTCTGCAGGTTGTTGCACTAAATCATTATCTTTATACTCGCGTTTTAACGAATCAGAATTATTTGTTGGGATAGTAATAGAATCAGATTTAGAAGACACTATAGTATCATCTTCGTTTACAAAACCATAATAATTATTCTCCCATTTTTTATACTGTGCTAAATAAAAATCTAAATTTTCAAAATGCCTTGGAGCAGGAATGTTTAATACTTCACCAAGATTATTAGGATCTGCAACCTTTGACACTGGATGAACAACTATAACACCAGGTGAAGGTGGACACTTATCTAAGAAATTTTCATAAGATGTTACAACAATCTCATAAGGTTCCCCATTTATATCTTTATGATAACGTTCAAGGGTTTTATCAACTGGCTCACCTAACTCGGTTTGTAATCTTTGAAACGAATTATCATATTTATCTCCATCAATTTTAGAAGTATCATTTCCATCACGAACATTTTTAGAAGAATTTGAAACCATTTGTTCTAGCGAAAAGCCTTTACCCGAAGTTACAACATTATCAGAACCCAATACTCCATAACCTTCAGTAATAAAAGGAGGAGTATACATACTAGATGTTCCCATACCAAATTGACCTTTTACCAAACGAGTTGGATTTCCAGATGATATTTCTTCATTTAATATTGTAAGTTCAAATTTTTCAGTTGGTTTTTCTATATTATTCAAATAATTTCTATATGATCCCGAAATAAGATCGTCAGCAATATGATCTCTCTCTCGTAATGTACCAACCAATTTAATTCTATGTTGACTAACAACTCTATCCGCTTTTTGGTATGCTTTAGAATCTTTCTCTTCATCATATTTAACTTCAATTGAATTATCTGGTTTGTTTTCTTTAATTTCATCTTTTAACATTCCAAGATTAATCATAAATGATACAGCCTTGTCTACATCAAATTTTTTCCTAACAGGCTCATTTATTTTCTTTAATCTACTATTTTCCTTAATTGTCTCATTTAAAATATTAGAAATGATATCATTATCTGAAAGTTTATAATTATCAGCTAAATATCTTGAAATCTTATTAAAATCTTTACCACAATCAGAAATAATATTACTAATAGTATTATTACTTTCATTAGTTACAACACCAATAATAACTTCAGCTTCTTCTAATTGAGTTGCATTATTTAAATCAAGTGATCGAACATAATCTAACACCTTATCGAATTTAACGTCACATACTCGTTTTATATCATCAAGAGTTTCATTCATATGTTTTTTTTCGAGATTTGATTTTCTAAGAGCATCTTTTTCGTATGAACCACTTAATAGATTTGAGGCTTCTTCTCTATCTTCACCCTCTCTTAAAACAGAGTTTAAAAAATTCAAATATAATTCAGGTGATTGATGATAATAACAATAGTTTAATAATGCTTCTTTGCTTGCAATAGGTGCTTTAGTATCAAACGCTCCATCAAATTTAAGGAAAGTATGTTCCCCATTTAATCCGCCCTTTATATCGTCAGAAATAATTGGAATCTTTTTACCAGTTATCAATTCACGAGCATAAGGTTTGCCCAAAGCAGGCTTAACAAGTTCAAATAAAACATAGTTGCCACTCATTGGAACCTTAGAACAGTCTAAAGAAGATTTAGATTGATACTTAATTGGTTTCTTAGACTCATCTATTTGATATAAAAAACCCATATATACATTATTTGCCATAATAACACCTCATATCTATATAAATTATAACATAATTCATTAAAAATTAATAATTGATATGTATTAATATACACTTATTTAACGAAAAAAGCTATTGTGAAATAGCTTTTATTCATCGTCACTAAAGAAATCATCAAAGAATTGATCATCAGTAACATAATTTGTACCAATCTCTTTTGTTCCTTTAGAATTATTATTAGGTTGTGTTTCAACCTTTGTTTCCTCTTTAACAGGAATATCAATTGTTTCTTCAATTGGATTTAATAAATCATCATCTTTATCATCATTAATAATTAACGAACTATTAACATCTTCTTTAGATGATACTGGTTTAATATCCTGAGTAAATGGAGAAGGTTGTTGAATTTCAGTTTTAGGAAGTTCAACTTTCTCCTCTTTAACTTCTGGGACAACTGGTTTAGGTTCTTCCTTAACAGGAACAATTGTATCAAATAGTTTATTTTCAATTGGTTTTGGTTCTTCAACCTTATTTAGTCCAAAGAATCCTCCAGTTGAATCATCATCGTCATCATCATCAAAATCAGGTGGAACAAGAGATTCTTTAGGTTCATCTACAACTGGAGTAACACTAATTTTATTTGTTTCAATTACTGGAACATTATTAACTGGTTTCTCAGGTTCTACTGGTTCAGGTACTAATGATGGAACTGATGGTAAATCTAAAGGACTTGCTGAAGGAATATCAAGTGGAGGTACTGAAGGAATATCATTAGCTTTATTCTTAGCTTCAAGAGCCATCTTTTCTTTTTCTCTTCTTTCTTCTTCCTCAAGTTCAGCAATCTTAGCATCAATTCTTCTGACCATTTCGTCTACGTCAAATCCAGGAACTCCACCTGGTTTTGATGGTTTAGATGGCGCAAATGGATTGAATCCCATATCTGGTCCTTTTGTAGGAGCTCCACCACCTGTTATATTATTAAGCATTTTAGCAACTTTTTCTTCTTTTTTCTTATCAACAAATGATTTAATATCAAATGTTTGTACAACACCTTTTTCACGGTATGGATAAGATGCTAAATCATAATTTTTACCCCATCCATTATTCTTAACCATTTGCCAGTTAGGAGTAAGTTTAGTCTTAAATGGCATCATACGGATACGAATGACAATTAATGTCCACTGAGGTAATCTTTGCAAATCTGATACTGTAACAAGTGGAGTAGATGCAGTTTTATCTTTTTCTTTTGATTTAACTTCACCACATAGTTTACTTATTTCTTCAAGTGCTGAAAGTTCACTACTGATTAAGTAAATAATGTTACCACAGTTACCTTTAATTGTTTCTCCATTTTCCTTACCATATACTTCGTATAATTGTGCAAAGTTCTGAATAACAAATGTAAATCTAATATGTCTAGAACGTGCTGCTGTAACCATTGTAGTTACATCTTTTAGTGGTGGCATGTTAGCAAACTCATCTAGAATAAAGTTTGTTCTAAATGGTAAATGTCCACCAGATTCTTGTGCAACACTAATTAATGTTTCATAACATTGTTTTAGGAATATTGTAACAAGTGAATGATATGTTTTCTTTTCATCTTGAATAACGATGAATACGGCAGTTTTCTTTCTACCAATATCATTCATATCGAAATCACTCTTTGAAAGCATTTCGGATAAATTCTCACGTGATGAGAATAGTTTAATCTTTTGCTTAAATACTGAAAGGATACTACTCTTAGTTTCATTAGGTGCCATAATTGTACTAGCAACGTTAATGTATTCAGAAGATCCTTGATCCTTATCAGAGAAATACTCTTTAATGTAAGTAGTATTACCACATTTATCTTCACCTGCAGTAGACATTAAGTTAATACTGTTAAGGTTGATTTCTTCTTCCTTAGCATCCTTAAATAACGCAAGTGCAAGACCAGCAAAATAGTCTGCTGAAGTTTTTTCCCAGAATGGGTCACTGCTCTTATTATTTTCATCATAAAGAATGTTAGCAGCTAAGTCTTCAAGTAATTCGATAGACTTATCCTGATTACCAGTCTTAAATAATGTATATGGTAACGTTAATGGATTCCAACAATTACCATTTTGTGGATTACGGAAGTTTAAAAGAACAATGTTATATCCTTTTTCACGTAATTCAATAGCATTTTTTTCATAAATTTCGCCTTTAGGGTCGGTGATAATCATAGATTCACCATGTTTAGCTAAAACTTTAACCATTGGTTGAATAGTCATTTCAGTTTTACCTGAACCAGTAGAACCTATAACAAGGTTATGAAATTCACCATTATCAACATAAATGTGTCTTCCATCATTCATGATAGGAATACCTGCTGCATCAGATGTATCAGCTAAGGCATCTACCATTTTTAATTCTTTCTTCATTTCTTTGTCAGTTGCCCATCTAGAGTAACCTTTTTCTTTTTTAGCATCTGTTGAGATACCAAAACCTTTTTCTCTATCAAAGAAATATGAAGATACACTAGTAATAATAATTGCAAAAACTACAAAGAATAATACTAATGTAGGTATTAATAAACTAGTTTCTTCAAATACTCCAAACGGATTTAGGCCATAAAAAGTCCCGTATTTTGAAAATTCTGTTAAATTTAATACACCAACAGCACATACATAAAAAAGAATAACAGCAAAAAGTGCAAGAATTAACCAATCTTTTGCATCTGCTCTAAATTTTAATTTCATAGTGCATCCTCCCTACATTTTGTTTGCTTTATCACTAAAGTGTTTAAAAATTGAAACTACTAAATATAATACAAATAGTATAGCAGCAACAATACCTAATCCATAAAATAAAAACCTAAGATAATAATACCACACATAAGTGTTATTGCCTACAACAAAAAATATTTTTTTATTATTTTTATTATCAGCATTTATATGCCAAGTATATATATTACCTTTTACTTCATCAGCATTATTATCATATACTTTATTATATGTTTTTATGCTAAAATCAATACTATCATATATTTTATAATCAATTGTCATACAATAAAACTTTTGAGTTGTTGCAATAGTTATCTTTTTTGACTCTTTATCATAATCATAAGATACCTTATCAAAACAGCTACCTAATCTAGAACCACTTGATTGTAAATACTCTTCAAGACTTTTTTGGGGCCCAGTTGATTTTATTATAAGTGAATCTTTTTGTTTTTCATAAGATAAATCATATTTATCATTTTCACCAAATGAATATACATTAGCAATAGATTTTATTTCTTTATCTGTATATTCTCTTGGTGTAGATATTTCTATACTTTCATTTACTTTGGAATCAAGTAAATCGATAGTTATCTTTATAGAACCACCTGTATTAATAACATCTTTATCGGTTGGAATATCTCCATCTCTATAAATATTACTTTCAACCACATAATTTTGTGGTAAAAAAGAAACAGTAAGAAGGAATAAAACAATACTTATTAATAAATATAACCCTTTTTTCATTTTATTCCTCCTAATTTAAAATATACACATACCCAACAAAGGTATATTGACCACCAAGGTCATGCATCTGATGTAAAGTTTTATGACTATACCAGAATCCTACGCAATCCCAAGATGATTTACCAGAAGCTCCACCACATGAGTTACCACCATGTGAATAATAAACATTATCACCACTTACTTCTTCTATAACAATTACGTGTCCATAGTTGAAGTCATATTTTGATTTATTTGAGTTTGAATTAGACCATAAGTAAACACCTATAGCACCAGGACGTGGTTGAGTTGGGTCTGTTCCACATGCAAAAGTATCACAAACACCATTTTCAAACCACTGAGAGCCATTAGCTTTACCAGTTCTAAATGCTTTAAGCATTGCATTAAATGCTTCTTGTTTCTTTTCTTGTGAAGCAACTGAATTGTTGATTATTTCGCCAACACGGCCATACATATACCAAACACACTGACCAATTGCACTACCAGGATAATAACCGTTAACAGGATCTTCTGATAAAAGTGTCCACCACTTTTCACCTTGTTTAGGTGCTTGTACTCTTTTATAGAAACCATCAGTACCAAGTTCTAGCCCTGAAGAAATAGTTGTTTTCTTACTAACTAAGAATTTACCATTCGAAACATTTACAACACCATAAGGCTCAAAAACAACATCTGCAACTATTCTAGTCCATTGGTAACTATTTGACGCTTTTGATTTTGCTTGACCAATTACTAAGCAGTGATCAATATTACCAGCACTACATCCTACATTACCAACTTCACCAGCAAAGGAGTTAGTTTCAGAGTTAAATACATAATAATCAGCTACTGCATCATATATTTTATCCAAGAAATCTTTCTCACCAGTTGGTGGATCAGCAAATGTTCCCTCTACAGTTGGAGAAATAGAATAACTTCCATTACTAATATTTATTGTATTTTTAGAAAGTGCTTCACCTTTTATAAATACCATATAAGCTTTTATAAATTCTTCATTATCTGAAACACTAACTGATAAATCATTATATGTTTTTTTAATAATAAAATCTTTAAATGTTAAAGTAGTACCTCCAACATTAACCATCATATTATCAAGCATATTTTTATCAACATTTACAGTTATATCACTTTCTACTAAATCTCTATAAGAAGATGACATATCACGATTATCTTTTACAAGATAATTATATGTATATTTTTCATCAAAAATATCATTAGCATCACGGATAAGATCATCCATAGTATAATCTTCTCCTAGTTTTAAACCATTATAATATGTAATAGGTAAATAAATATTTACTAAATATCTATAATAAGCTTGATAATCTTGCTCTTGGATTACAGATGGATATGGGAATACTCCTTTTTTCTTTTTAGCCTGAGCTTCTAATTCTTGCTCAGATATATCACTTGGAATATCATTAACATCATCACTTTTACGAATGCTAAATAGACCGTCTTTACTACATTTTTCACAAGTTGGTAATGATGAATAATATGATTGTTGTGAATTCATTAAATACTCATCATCTACACCTTTAAATAGTTCAATTAAATCCTTTAGTTCGTAAACAGCATTACGATATTTCCATTCAGGATAGTCTTGGCCTTGGTCCATAAAACTTAGAATTTTTGTTTCTATGTCATTTGCTTTAAATAGCAATTTAAAAACACCTAAACTACTAGTTAAATCACCTAGAGTTTTTCCTAAATCATTATCGTTACTTTTATATATTTCACCTGGTCCAGTTGTGTTAATGTCAATGACATCACCAAAGAATTTAGCCCATCCTCTAAGACAATCCCATAAGTTATTTGTTGTTTCAAAACTATATCCAGTATGTATTAGATGTCCAAGAAGACCTGCACCACCAATACTAAAGAATCTACCAATTCCTGTTACATCACCTAATTTTTCAGATGCAACATCATAGAAAGTTTTAGTATGATACAAATCAACAGCATTACCAAATAATGAAAAATCACCGTCTAACGTTGATTCCCTACTTGCTAATTCATTCTTTTCGCCTTCTTCACCATCAAATGCATCTTGATCAACAAGAACAGTATGATGGACAGTCGCAGCTAAAAGAGGAATATCAAGTGGTTCTTCTCCAACATAATTATCGTTTGCTAAACATAATTTTTGGAAGAATGATTCTTCAGAAGTTTTCCATCCTTTTCCAGTAACGAAATTATTTAGTCTTTCTGTAAATAGTACCGCATTTTCGGCAAATGTAGCAATTTGGTCCATAACAGTCATTATTTCAGCAAAAACTAAAATAACAACAATTAAAATACCTAAAACCTGAATAGCTGTTGGAAGAACAGCAGCAGTAACTTTCATTACTTTTCCTATCTTTTTAATATCAGCTAAAACTTCATCAGTTTCTTCTTCACCTTCACCAAATTTAGGAAATTTTGGTTTATAATCATTATCTTTTTTATCATTATCATCTGATGATTCCTGAGAGGCATCAGTTTGATCTTGTTGTTCTTGTTGTTCCTGCTCTTCTAGCTCTTCTTCATCATTAGATTTTCTTCTTTTTCCAATATTTAAAAAAGGAGAACCATTTTTACCATTAGTAAGCCCATTCTTTAAATTTTGAAGAGCATTACCGCCGGCTTTTCCTCCTTTGTCTTTCCCAGGTAAACGATTTTGATTAATTCCTGGAATACCAGGCATGCCAGGTACTCTTCCAGATCTATGATTTGTATTTTCTTGTGATGATTGTCTAGAAGCCTCACCTGCAGTTTTTAGGTTTTCGGCAGTACCACGTTCAATGGTTTGTCTTAAATCATCATTTTGCATATTATTATCATTTTGATCCATGGTACCACCTCCCAATTTTATTTATTTAACGGATTATAATCCTCCGCCTCCGCCAAATGAATCTAATTCTTGTTCTGTAGCAACAACATTTATTCTCATACGTCTATTACCACAAACGAATAGTGCTTCACCTTGGCTATATCGTTTAATACTTTCTTTTTCGTTTTCATTAATGTCTATTAGCTTAGCTAAATCATCAGCAGCTTGTTTCTTTAATCCCATAACTAGATAGTAAGAAGCATTGTCAAATATTGCTTTTCCTTGAACTATTACTTGAGGATCACAGAAGTCTGTTGGTTGCTGAGTAATAATAATTGTACCAGTATTGTATTTTCTTGCACGTCTTTGAACTTGAGCAAGGAAATCAGCACCTAATTCATTCTTACCTGCCATTAAAACATGGGCTTCATCAACCATTAAAACAGTATTTTGTGATTTATCTAAACATAGACTCCAAGCATATTTTAATATATTAAAGAATAATGCATTTCTAATACTTGAATCAGTATTCATTAATTCTCTAATATTAAATACTATAAAATTACTTTTTGGACTAACTGTTGTAGTTCCATCAAAATAGTATTTTAATTCTTTAATTAATGGTCTTAATTTTATTTCAAGTCTTTCAAGAATATCTCTTTCCTGAGTTTTCTCAGGCATAGATAAAATTTTACCTCTTAAAGTAGCATATACATCCTTCATGGTAGGATAATCTTTAGAAGTAAATTGAGTGAAATCAGACTCAAAATTTATATTAAAACGTCTATATGTTTCTTGTAATATTTCACTAAAAATATTAATTACATCTTCACCAGCAGATGGATCATAATATTTTAAGAATGCTTTAACTGATTGAATAGTTCTTGTAAGAACAGTATAACCAAGTCCTTGAGCAAGTTCTTCATCATCAGCATCTATTACAACTTCAAGTGGATTAATCATACCGAATTCTCCACCTTTACCAAGATCTATAAAGTCACCATTATATCTCTTAGTCATACCCTCAAGTTCTCCTTCAGGGTCTATTACAATTATCTGGTGATTATTTCTTATGTTTGCTCTTAGTAATAACTTAGCGGCAGTAGATTTACCACTACCAGAAGTACCAAGAATAATCATATTAGCATTATTTCTATTATTTTCTTTTCTTTCTTGATATAAGAATTGATTAAATAGAATAACACCACCAGAGAAATCTACACCAAGTAAACAAGAAAGTCCAGGATCTTTTATACTATCAAATATAAAAGGATACATTGCAGCAAGAGTTGGAGATGGAATTGGAGTACCAATACGATCTTCAATATCTTGTTTTGGATAAATTGGTATCATTGACTTAAGAACTTTTTCTTGTTCAAAACGAAGTGGAATTGCTTGTAATTCCATAGCTTCAAGATAATTTTTTACCTGCATTTTTTTAGCTGTTAACTCATCTTCTGAATCAGCAGTAATCATTACATGCATTTGGAAATCATATATCTTAGATTGTGTAGAAGCAAGTTCTTGAATAAAATCTTCAAGAGACTCATAGTCAAGTCTTAATCTTTCTTGAATAGTACGATCATTTTCGGTTTGATATCTTTGCTTTAAATCAGCAATTTCTTTATTTACAATTTTACTAATAACGCTAAAAGGAAGTGGTATATGTTTAATAACAATTTTGATACCTGACATACTTGTAAGTGAAGATAGAAATCCAGGATTAATAATTTTAGGATAAGATATAACTGTTAATATAGTTGCATACTTATCGCTAACCACTAAACCTGTTGGTTTAAATTCTAACCCTTTAGGAGCAATTTGACTTCTTATATCCATAATTTATTACCCCATCACAGTTCCAAATGTTGTTGTTTTTCCACCATTTAAGAAATTATCTAAAATAGTTCTTAAATCATCGTTAGATACTTGATGTGTGGATAAACCAGCATTTGCAAATGCACTAATTAAATTCCTAATTCTTTTTTGGATTTGTTCTTCATCTTTTTCTTTAAATAGTAAGAAATATTCAGTATCAACAACATTGTTATTCATAAACATATTTGCCTTGTTAATATCCTCAATAATTATTTTTCTTTTAGCATTATCTTGTAAATTATTATACTGAAGTTGAAGTTGAGATAAATATAAATTTATATCAACTGGTCTATCAGCACATATTAACCAAAATTCATAATCAATCATATTATATACATTTCTAAGATTCATAATTACCGCATCTTGAGCATTGTAGTCAAGTATAAAAATGTTTCTAGGAACTATTTTTATACCAGTAACTTTGTAATTATTTGTTAAAACAATTTCACCATTGGTAATACTCTTTACAGGAATATCATCAACAGTATATTTACTCTTTACCTTGTTCGCCATCAGTAAAACACCAACCCTTCCATACATATTTTTGTCTTGTACCGTAAAAATCAATGACATTCCTAATTATTACTAACATATTGTGATAATTAGGAATTGGAAACACTAGGAATGCAGTAATCAATCCAGGGGTGATTGCTATTAAGGCAATCCAAAGCGTTTCAATTGGAAGCACAAGTAATAAAATCAAAGATATTACACCACCACATAGTATTATAATTAAATCTTTTTTATTAAATGCACCAGCAATTAACATTTGCTTTTTACTATTTGCAGGAATTAAATACCCCATATTATCCTTCCTTTCTTATATTCTAATGGCCTCCGCCTTTATTACTAAACATACTATTATCAACAACTTTTCCAGACTCATCAACACGTTTTTTATCTTCATTAAAGCTTTCTTCCTTACGAGCAAGAGCTTTTTCTCTATCAGAAATATCTTTAAGTTTTTCATAAGATTCATGGTCATGAACTGTCTTAGATTCAGTTGCTTTACTCTGATATGCCTTCATAAAATTGAAGAAATTTTCTCTATTATCTTTATCGTCTAAATCATTAATGTCAATTTTAAGAGTTTTACCAGAAATATCAACAAATTCTATAACACCAGATTCAATTCGACCATCTTTATACTCTGCTGTACCGCTTGTAATACCTTCCTTAAGATTGTCGGCAAAAATAGCCAATTTACTTTTTGATGTTTCAGATAATTTTCCAGATGAATAAAGCTTTGCAAACATATCAAACTGTGCTTTATCTTTATATCTTGTAAAGTCAGCCTGAGAATTAGAATATGTTGCTTGTGCCCTCTTAATTTCTTCATCATAGCTCTTCGAAACATCAATTTTGCTTTGTAAATCTTTTAATTGTTGTTCCATAACTAGTTTATCATTATCATTAGTAGATAAATCTAATTGTTTGCTTAAATCATTATACTGTTTTTCAAGCGTTTTAGTAGAAAATCCACCAGTAGCAGCACTTTGAGCATTAAGAACAGATTCAAGTCTACTCTTGTTGTAATCGACAGCCTGCATTTTCTTTATATATAAAGAATCTTTTTCAACATCACCTTCAACAGATTTTAATACATCATTGAACGAAGATGCTATTCCCATGCTAATATCATTAGCTCTTTTAAAATTCTTATCTGCTTCTTCCTGTGCCTCTTTTTCAATTTTTAAGTTATGTTTTTCAATTTCTAATTTTCTTAACTCTTCGGCCTGATTAATTGTAGGACTTTTCCATCCTAACACATTTGAAAGAATTTGGCTTTTAACAGCATCAGAATACTTATCTCCACCACTATCAATTAATAGTTTTTCAAGTTGATCATTACGAGCAACCTGTGCTCCAACAATCTCAGACCATGTTTTTCCTCTTGCAAGATTGCCAACATTTCTACCGAATCCAGTTAAAGCTGAGCCTAAAATTTCTTTTGCCTTTAATTTACCAAGATTCTTCTCGGTAACTCCTTCGATAGGATTACCATTTTCATCTTTAGTAGACATTTTCCTTGCTCTACGAATACCAGATGCAATCGAACTGCCTAATCCAACGGTTGCACCAATAGGAGCAAAATTTTTATTCTTAAATGGATTTAAACTGAATCCACCAAGGCCCTTTAAATCAATACCTAAAATAGTACTTAATAACTTAGGTAATTCTCTAGCAAAGTTTAAGATTCCTATAATTAAGAATACTTCTACATAAATCCATGCACCAAAGCTATAACTTGATCCGTCTGAAATATGATATACGCCGGATAAAGATGATATTAAGAATAATGCAAAGAATATTGCTGCAACTCTAAAGAATAAATCTAAATAAGTTGTAGTACATTCCTTAACCCA
>JAEEGL015014774.1_pt1 | contig 12683 bp, 11 predicted proteins | sample 9134231 | NCBI WGS metagenome assembly JAEEGL01 (sample SAMN16246548, study PRJNA631951) | gut metagenome | biome: gut microbiome; feature: rumen; material: fiber-attached | host: Bos | place: Iran: Karaj | collected 2018-10
GTGTGCGTCGCAATACTCCTTGGTGTTGCTTATGTAACCTATGGGAGCATCGAACCATACGTAGAGCACCTTACCCTCGGCTCCCTCCACCGGAACGGGGATACCCCAGTCCAGGTCACGGCTCACGGCACGGGGCTGCAGACCCATGTCAAGCCAGCTCTTGCACTGGCCGTATACGTTGGGACGCCACTCCTTGTGATCCTGCAGGATCCACTGCTCAAGCCACTCCTGATATTGCTCAAGGGGCAGATACCAGTGTGTGGTCTCCTTCATGACGGGTTTGCTGCCGCTAACGGTGCTTACCGGGTTGATGAGCTCGGTGGGAGAGAGGGATGTGCCGCACTTCTCACACTGGTCGCCGTATGCATGGTCGTAGTGGCAGTGGGGACACTCACCTGTAATGTAGCGGTCAGCCAGGAACATATGAGCCTCCTCATCGTAGTACTGCTCACTTGTCTTCTGGATGAACTTGCCGGTATCATACAGCTTGCGGAAAAAGTCCGATGCCACCTTATGATGAGTGGGAGAGCTGGTACGTCCGTAGATATCATACGATATACCCATACCCTTGAAGGTATCCTTCATCTGATAGTGATAGCGGTCAATGATCTCCTTGGGGGTAACGCCCTCTTTCTTGGCGCGGATGGTGATGGGCACTCCGTGCTCGTCGCTGCCTCCTATGAACATCACGTCCACCTTCTTCAGGCGTTGGTAACGGACATAAATATCGGCCGGAACGTATGCGCCGGCCAGGTGTCCGATATGGAGCGGGCCATTGGCGTAGGGCAGGGCCGATGTAACCAGAATCCTCTTGTAATCTTTCATACTGTGTATTAAGTTTCTAAGTTTGCGTTTCAGTCCGCAAAGGTAATAAAAATGAAACAAAGGGGACTTTCCCCCTTGCTTCATTTTAGGTAATCCTCAGCCTTGAGTTCCAGCAGACGCATCTTTCGCAATATCTGCGGCAGTTCATTCTCAAGGAAATCGGTACGCATCTTATCAAGCGCGATGGCACGTGCCCCTTCACAAACAAAGTAACCTATGCCACGCTGATTGTAGATTATTCCGTCATTGGTAAGTTTCTCATAACTTCGCATGGCCGTGTTGGGGTTCACTCCCAACTCACCGCCCAGTTCGCGCACTGACAGTATCCTGTCACCCTCCTTAAGCTCGCCGCTCAGGATCTTTTCACTGATTCCATCGGCAATCTGGAGATATATCGGTTTATTCTGACTGAATTCCATAATAAGTCCTTTTTAATGTTCCATCTTCTTAACCCTAAGCCATATAAGTACAAAGAGCAACACGTTTACAAATGTATCACTAAGAGTATCTGTCAATACTGCATGTTTAACCATCCAGGTTATGAGGGGGAATGAATCCATCAGTTCCTCGGGGCTCATGCCACTGTTTGCCGCCTCCTGGAATCTTTCCAGTACTCCGTGTGTGAGAATCGGAGTCAGTAACATGCTGAGCACAATGCTGAACAGTATCATGAATCCTATTGTCTTGGCCGGCTTGGATGATTTGAACCACAGGGCACCCAGCAGGAAGATAAGTAGAGAACCAGCCATATCATCATAATACAACCAGGGATTGGAGAACGCCTTTATATCCGCGAAATCGGGCATGACACTACCTATATCAGAATACATTTTCCCCATTACATTGGATAGATAGTACTGACCGTCATTGACTGCCATTATTATGGATTCGCCGCACGAACGGTCCAGCAGACATACTATCTGGTCCAATGACAGGTATATGGCCAGGAAGGCGAACGGGACTGCAATGCAGCATACTATAACCATTGAAACAGTCCTTTCCATCGTTGACACCGGCATGGTCAGGAACGAGGAACCCTCCTTCTTGTCAGTAAAGAAACCGTATATCTTTGAAGGGGAAGAGATTAATATAACCACAGCAGAGATGACAAACAGCGTAATCCTGCCGACTAAGTTCATACTGTACCATCCCTGACCCAGAAACATTGAGAAGAATCCGGCCAAAAGATAACCGGCGATACTGATAGATGCCATGACCAGCAGTGAAATGCCGTATCTTGCAATTGCATTCCTTATATCGGTCACAAGATAACGACCAAAACGGTTTATATTGAAGAAATCACTATTCATAGCCGTAATCATTTTATTTGTTGAACATTTCCTTTATCATACCCTTGTGGAGCAGAACTGCGTTGAACAGGGCTTCGATGTTGACCTTGCTCTCAACGCCTTCCTTGTTTATAAGAACCTGGATGCTGCCGCCCGGAATCATCTCCGAATAGAGAGCAGAGGGATCAGCATCGGTCGTGTAGTCAAAGTAGAGCTTTTGGGCGATTTCATCGAGTGATGCGTTCATCAGTACATCCCTGCGGTCCAGAATGATGATAGGATCGATGATGGCCTCCAGGTCACGTGCCTGGTGGGTTGAGATGAGAAGGGTTGAATCATCGGACGTATACTTTGAGACAGCCTTGCGGAACTGAGCCTTTGAAGGGATGTCTAGTCCGTTTGTAGGCTCGTCCATGAAAAGGTATTTGGTGTTGCATGCAAGAGCAAAGCTGATGAATGTCTTCTTTAACTGACCGTATGACATCTGGTCCATACGCTGGTCCTGGTCGTTATCAAACACAGTCATTATCTCCGAAAACTTATCAATACTGAATTTGCTCCAATACTGGCCATGGTCACTTGCATAATCAATTGCCTTTCGGCGCGGAGCCGGAACCTCATCGGGCAAATAGTAGATATTGGAGAGGAATGACGGTTTACGGTCAAATGGTGTCTGACCATCTACTTCGATTGATCCTTCACAAACATCCTTAAGTCCGGCAAGCAAGGTCAGAAGAGTGGTCTTTCCCACTCCGTTCTCGCCCAAGAGTCCGTATATGCGGCCCTCCTCGAGTTCCATCGAGATGTCCTTCAGTACGACGTTGTCGCCATAGCTGAATCCCAGTTTCTTGATTTTAATCATAGTTGTATGGTTTGTTTTGCGTTGTTTATCGGTGTATTACTTCACTAAGACACTGCAAATATAAGGCGTATTTCTTTACGTGCTCTCTGATTAACACACTTTAACACTACTCACGCACTTACCTTACTAATCTTCCCGCCTCGTGCCCTATAAGAATACGCTACACATGCGTAATTGATTTGTCAGCGATTATCCATATATTTGCGGGACAAGAAACCTGATTACCATACTATGAAAAAAGATCATCTCTTTGAACTGGCTGAGAGTTACATTTCCCAGACGGGAATATCGGTATTCCTGACCGGCCGTGCTGGTACCGGAAAAACTACATTCCTTAAGTACATTGTAGAGAATACTCCCAAGCGCTGCGTCGTGCTTGCACCAACCGGTGTGGCTGCGATCAATGCGGGAGGCGTTACCATCCATTCATTTTTCCAACTTCCGCTGTGCCCGTATCTGCCCGATGTAAAGGAACTTGTCACAGAGTATCAGCTACCCGAAGCAAGACGCCAGTTGCGCAAGGAGAAGGTCAAGATAATAAAGACGCTGGACCTGCTGATTATAGATGAGATATCCATGGTCCGCGCAGACCTGTTGGATGCCGTTGATGACGTTATGCGCAGATACAGACACAACAGCAAGCCCTTTGGCGGGGTGCAGTTGCTCATGATAGGCGATGCACACCAGTTACCACCTGTGGTTACAGAGCAGGATGAGCCCTGGCTCAAAAAGGTATATCAGTCACCTTTTTTCTTTCATTCCAAGGTGATGCAGCAGCTCAAATACATTACAATAGAACTGCAAACAGTTTACCGGCAATCAGATACATCATTCCTGAATATACTCAACAGCATCCGTGGCGGAGTTATGGACAACGCTACATACCGCATGCTGAACAGCCGGCTGGATCCGCGTTTCAACCCCGATGATACAAAAGCGGTATCAGGACACCGATGGATCCGCCTGACTACGCACAACCGACAGGCAGACGCCATCAACCAGGAGAAAATGGAGGCTCTTAAAACAAGGCTCTACACATTTTATGCCGATATAGAGGGCAATTTCCCGGACAACACTCTCCCTGCCGAGAAGGTGCTCCAACTCAAAGAGGGTGCACAGGTAATGTTCCTGCGAAATGACTCCCGCGAGGGACGGTACTACAACGGCAAGATTGCCACTGTCACAGGAATAGACTATGATGACGGAATCACAGTTACCGATGAAAACGGTGATGAAATCAATGTACCCATTGAAAAATGGGAGAACATCCAGTATGAGATAGACAGTGAGACCAAGGAGATTGTGCCTAAGATAGAGGGTACGTTCTCGCAGTATCCGCTACGCGCAGCATGGGCTGTTACAATACATAAGAGCCAGGGACTGACTTTTGACAATGTTATAATTGATGCTGCATCGGCCTTTACTTTCGGTCAGGTTTACGTAGCACTATCCCGATGCCGTACACTTGAAGGCATCGTCCTGAGCAGCCCCATTTCACAATCCTGCCTGTTCAACAACAGCGATGTATCGGGATTCCATGAGAAGCTTATTCCGATAACCGAGATGGAGCGTCAGTTGGAGGTATCGCGTAAAGAGTATTACATGACCAATCTGAAGGAGTGCTTCACGTTCAGCGAACTTGAAAGGTTAACCGGATGGGCAGGCGGGATATTCAACAAACATCTAAGGAACACCTATCCGGACCAGACCGTCAGGATGGAGGAGAACCGCCGCAGGATCCGGGATATAGAGAAAGTTGCCGAAGCGTTCCGCCGCGAGTTGGACCGCATCGGGCTTACAGACAAGGCTCATCTTGATGAAAGAGTTGGCAAGGCGGCAGGATATTTCCTTCCCATTTTGATCGAAGTGGCATCTGGAATTACCCCTGTTTTATCCGTTTCCATCGACAATAAAGATGTAAAGAAATCACTTATGGAAGCATCGGGAGAACTCCTGCCGGAACTCTCCATGCATCTTCAGAGTCTTAAAGAGATACTTGAAAGCGGATTCAGCATCGAGTCATACCTGAGAATCAGAAATGATGCCCTGTTGTCACTCAAGCCCAAAACATCAATCAAAAAGATAAAAGAACCCAAACCGGTCAAGGAGAAGGTCATCAAGACCAAGCCCACCATTGAGGAGATCTATTCCGACAACCGCCATCCGGAACTCATCCAGCCGCTTATTGACTGGCGCACCGAACAATACATCTCCCAAAACATCCGCGCCTACTGGGTACTCACGCAACGCACCCTCCTGGAAATAGCCGATACCTGCCCGTCGACCAAAGAGGAACTCCTGGCCGTAAACGGATTCGGCCCCGCCAAATGGAAACAGTACGGCGAGCAAATCCTGGAACTGATATCCAAACACAAAAAATAGTACCAAAGGGGTCTGACCCCTTTGGTACTATTTTTGTTTATGAGAGCGGATTAGAACTCGGCCAGGTGCATGTCGCCCTTCTCGGCCAGGGCCTTGTGCAGGGCAAAGGCTTTGTCGAGAGCGTGGCTGGTCTGACCCTTCTGGGCTATCTTGAGGTAATCCCACATGAGCTGCTTGTAATCCGGGTGCACGCAATTCTCTATGATGCACTTGGCGCGCTCGGCGGGAGACTTGCCGCGAAGGTCGGCAATACCCTGCTCGGTTATAAGCACCTTGACGCTGTGCTCGTTGTGATCAACGTGTGAGCACATGGGAACGATGGCGCTGATCTTGCCTCCCTTGGCAACCGACGGGCAGCTGAAGATTGAAATGAATGCGTTACGGGTGAAATCTGCCGATCCGCCTACGCCGTTCATCATCTTGACACCACTTACGTGGGTTGAGTTCACGTTACCGTATATATCGGCCTCGAGGGCGGTGTTCATTGCGATAAGACCCAGACGGCGGGCAACCTCGGGGCTGTTGGAAATCTCGGTGGGACGGAGCACCAGCTTGTCCTTGAAGAAGTCCATATCATCGTAAATGCTCTGCAGGGTCTCGTTGCTTACGCTCAGTGATGAGCTGGAGCCGAACTTGCAGTGACCCTCACGCATCAGGTTGATAACTGAATCCTGGATGACCTCTGTGTACATCTGGAATGCGGGAACCGACGGATCCTCACCCAGGGCACCCAGTACGGCGTTTGCCACATTACCCACACCGCTCTGCAAGGGCAGGAAAGTTGAAGGGATGATGCCGCGCTTAAGGTCAGAGATAAGGAACTGTGCTACGTTGTGACCAATCTGGAGGGTGGTCTCATCGGGGGCGGTGAATCCGCGGGCCTCGTCGGGGATATTTACCTCTACTATGCCGATGATCTTGGCAGGATCTACCTGAATGTAGTCCTTACCTATGTGGTCGCTGGGCTGATAAACGGGAATCTCGCGGCGGTAAGGAGGATCGGCGGGCTCGTAGATATCGTGCAGACCCTTGGCGCAACGGGCGTGGGCTGCATTGAGTTCGATGATAATCTTATCGGCCAGACGGGCTACTGTGGGAGCGATACCGACACCGGCTGTTACCCAGATCTTTCCGTCCTCACTTACATCGAATGCCTCCATGATGCCGATGTTGAGCTTACCGTAGAATCCGTAACGGAGTTCCTGTGCCATCTGACTCAGGTTGATATCGTTGTAAGCGATTTCACCGTTATTAACGGCTGTGCGGAAATCCTTGTTTGTGGTATAAGGGGCGCGATAGCGGATAGCGTGCTCACGTGACAGTATGCCGTCACATGAATCGCCGGTGGATGCACCGGTGAATATGCTTATCTGGAACTCCTTACCCTGCTCATGAAGCTCATGGGCCATTAAACCGATCTCATGTGTTACGGCCTTAGGGGTACCTGCGGGGGTGAATCCGCTCAGACCTACGTTATCACCGTTCTTGACAAAGCGTGCTGCCTCGGCAGCAGTCATTTTTTTGAAAGCCATTGCTATATGTTTTTATACTTGTTTGATTTCTTTGGCTTAAAACCGCGCAAAAGTAAACAATACCTTAAATAAAAACAACTAAATTCGCAGCCGATTAGACAAAGGGATATGGAAGAACAGGCAAAGAAACTTTTCATCGAGACCTACGGCTGCCAGATGAACGTGGCCGACAGCGAGGTTATAGCTTCAATCATGCGCATGGCAGGCTATGAGCCCACAGAGAACATTGATGAGTCCGATGCCATATTCCTGAACACCTGCTCCATCCGTGAAAACGCCGAACAGAAGATCTGGAACCGCCTGGATGCTCTGTACGCCATGAAAAAGAAGAAAAAGGACCTTTTCATCGGAGTAATGGGGTGTATGGCTGAACGCACCAAAGAGGACCTTACCGATAACCATCATGTAGACATCGTTTGCGGACCCGATTCCTATCTTTCGCTGCCGGACCTTATGGCGCAGGTGGAAGCCGGACACAAGGCGATGGATGTTGAGCTCTCCACTACCGAGACCTACCGTGACATAATACCCGAGCGTATCTGCGGCAATCACATAAGCGGATTTGTATCCATAATGCGCGGATGCAACAATTTCTGCCACTACTGCATAGTACCTTACACCAGGGGACGTGAGCGCAGCCGTGACCCGCAGAGCATACTCAACGAGGTCCTGGACCTTAAGAAAAAAGGTTACAAGGAGGTAACTCTGCTGGGGCAGAACGTAAACTCGTACAAGTTTGAAAACGGACAGACCGTAGTGGAATTCCCGCAACTGCTCAGGATGGTTGCGGAGGCTGTTCCCGATATGCGGGTAAGATTCACCACATCGCATCCCAAGGATATGAGTGACGACACCCTGCACATAATTGCTGAGGTGCCCAACATATGTCGTCACATACACCTGCCGGTTCAGAGCGGCAGCAGCCGAATACTCAAACTGATGAACCGCAAATACACCCGTGAGTGGTATCTGGAACGTGTGGAAGCCATCAGGCGCATCATCCCCGATTGCGGTCTCACCACCGATCTGTTTACAGGCTATCACTCAGAGACTGAGGAAGATCATCAGGAGAGTCTCTCCCTGATGCGCCAATGCCGTTTTGACGCATCTTTCATGTTCCGCTACTCAGAGCGCCCGGGCACATATGCCAGCAAGCACCTGCCGGACAACGTCCCCGAGGAGGTCAAGATACGTCGCCTGAACGAGATGATAGAACTGCAGAACCAGCTATCCCTGGAGTGCAACCGCGAATGCATCGGACATGAGTATGAAGTACTGGCCGAAGGATACTCCAAACGTTCCCGCCAGCAACTTTACGGCCGTACTGAGCAAAACCGCACCGTGGTATTTGACAAAGGCTCTCACAAACCGGGAGATTTTCTTACAGTACGGATAACTGACGCCACCTCAGCCACTCTCTTCGGAACCGAAAAATGATACAAAAGGGGCCTGACCCCAATTGTATCATTGCAAAAAAACATTAAAAAACTTGACAAGGGGTATTGCCGGATATTATCTTTGCGGACAATTTTGCGCCTACGCGTGCGTGTACACGCTTGCGCAAAAGACCGTCTTCGAATGAACTATCAGGATTTCAGACCTTGTCCGCTATGCGGGGCGTCGGGACAGCTTCCATACGCCAACTGCACTGATTTTGCGGTAAGCAAGGAGTCTTACACTCTTCTGCGTTGCCCGGAATGCGGAGTAGTCTACACCCTGGATCCCCCCTCAGAGAGTGAGATGAAACGATATGACAAGCTCTATCAGAAACTCAAGTTGGGAGATTCTCCGTCCGGTCTGACCGGAAGACTCTACTACAGGGTCAGAAGCCGTATGCTCCGCAAGAAGGCCCGGATTGTCGAGAGGCAGGCTTACCGCACAGGCGGCTCTCTCCTGAACTACGGAGCCAAAACCGGCTTTTTCTCCCACATCATGGAGAGACGCGGATGGAAGGTGACATCGGTGGAGAAATACCATGAGGAGAGGATATTCTCACTGGAGATGTTCCATCACCGGATGATAGATGTTCCCGAAATGGATTCACTGCATGACGGAACATTTGATGTCATAACCCTGTGGCATGTATTCGAACATTCCCATAACCCAAATGGTCTGCTGGACAGATTTTACGAGTTGCTGAGGCCTGGAGGTATCCTGGTGATGGCCTGCCCCAATGTACGCTCGACCGATGCCATGCACTACGGTCCATATTGGGCCGCCTATGATGTTCCGCGCCATCTGTGGCACTTTGACCCGATATCACTCAGCAAGCTGGCGCACAGGCACGGATTCACACTGATGCATCACGAAAGGCTTCCCTATGACAGTTTCTACATCTCGATCCTCTCTGAAAGGAACCTCAGACACCGGATGTCGTTCATACGCGGAATGCTTAACGGTTACCATTCATGGTTTGTATCCCTGACCAGACGGAATAAGAGCAGTTCGCTGGTTTATGTATTCAGAAAAAGGCAAGAAACGGACAATAATGGCTAAACAAAAGAAAAAAAGAAAGATTGACCTGCTGTTTATAACAGCGTGCATCAGCACATCGCTAGTGTTGCTGCTTATTGGTATAGTGGCACTGCTGTTGCTGACTGCAAATGACCTGTCACGCCATCTCAAACAAGAGATGACAGTTGAGGTTGTACTGAAGGAGAGTATAACCGAGGCGCAGTTCACATCACTCAGACGCAGCATTGAAGCAGCCCCTTACTGCGCGGTCTGCTCATATATATCCAAGGATGATGCTCTCAAGGATATGACCAGGGCCATGGGTACCGACCCCTCGCAGTTTCTGGAATACAACCCCTTCTACGCATCGCTGAACCTGCGTCTTGAGGCAGACTATGCCTGCAATGACAGCCTTAAGATGATAGAAAAGAGGATATCCTCTATGGAAGGCGTACGTGAGGTCACATGGCAGAAAGACCTGTTGGACATCATCAACAGCAACATCCGCAAGGTTGCCTGCATACTTCTCATACTGGCTTTAATCCTGTCACTTGTCTCGTTCACTCTGATAAACAATACCATAAAACTTACCATATACGCCCAAAGGTTCATCCTTTACTCAATGAAACTGGTGGGCGCAAAATGGTCTTTCATCCGCAAACCGTTTATCATAAGGAACCTGTGGGTCGGCCTGGCATCGGCAACACTCACCTGCATCATGATATGGTACGGGCTCAAGATAGGCCTCAGATATGAGCCATGGCTGATAATGCTGGCCGAGCCCAAGATAATAATCCCTGTATTCGTAGTGGTGACGCTGATCGGCCTGCTTATCACCGGCATTTGCGCCATGCACTCCGTCAACCGTTTCCTGAGAATGAAATCCGGAGAACTTCATTACGTATAATTCAACGACCAAAAATATGGACAAGAAAAAATTCGCATTCACCAAGACAAACTACATTCTGACAGCGATCGGAATGGCTATCATCATCATTGGTCTGCTGCTCATGACCGGCCCCAACTGCACAACCGAATACTTTGAACCGGACATATTCAGTGTCCGCCGAATCAAAATCGCACCCATTGTAACCCTTATCGGTTTCATTACCGTAATAGTTGCAATCGCATACAAGCCCCGGACCGAAGACAATAAGGAGGATGACAAATGAGTTGGCTTGAATCACTTTTGCTGGGATTGCTCCAAGGTCTTACTGAGTATCTTCCGATAAGCAGCAGCGGGCACCTGGCCATAGCTTCATCACTGTTCGGTATTGACGGAGAGCAGAATATGGCTTTTACTGTTCTTGTACACGTAGCTACAGTCCTTAGCACTCTCGTCATACTGTGGAAAGAGATCATATGGATTTTCCGCGACCTGTTCAGCCGTCAGTCCTGGAAGAGTTACAGCGGCCTCAATGAAGGCACACGATATGCCATCAATATCATAATCTCCATGATTCCGGTGGGCATCGTAGGGCTGTTTTTCAAAGATTCCATAGAGGCTGTATTCGGATCAGGAACCACTGTCGTGGGATGCTGCCTGCTTGTTACCGCAGCGCTGCTTACATTCTCATACTATGCCAAGCCTCGCAATAGGGACCACATTTCCGGGTGGCACGCCTTCATCATCGGCATAGCTCAGGCTGTAGCAGTACTTCCGGGTATTTCCCGCTCCGGATCGACGATTGCCACCGGTATAATACTTGGCAACAGGAAAGATAAACTGGCCCAGTTCTCCTTCCTAATGGTAATACCGCCTATCCTGGGAGAGGCATTACTGGATATGAAAGACCTGTTGGAATCGGCCGGAACGGCATCCGCAGGCGACGGAGCCGGTACCGCAACGTTAGTCATAGGTTTCCTCGCCGCATTCATATCCGGATGCGCAGCCTGCAAATGGATGATTTCTATCGTCCGCAAGGGTAAACTTATCTGGTTCGGTATCTATTGTGCCGTAGCCGGAATACTGACACTCATTTTCCTTTGATTTGAATGGACTTTCAGGAAGGAGTTGTTCTTGCGTTTGACAAACCGTACCGCTGGACATCGTTCGATGTGGTCGGTAAGGTCCGGTGGCTGTTATGCAGACATCTTGGGATAAAGAAGCTCAAGGTGGGGCATGCCGGCACATTGGACCCGTTAGCCACAGGCGTACTGATAGTCTGTACCGGCCGTGCCACAAAACGCATAGAGGAACTTCAGTCAGGAACAAAGGAGTATCTGGCAACCATAAGGCTGGGGGCGACGACGCCTTCATATGACCTGGAAAAGCCTATTGACGCAACCTACCCCACGGAACACGTCACACGTGACATGGTTCAAGAGGTTCTGGAACGTTTCAAAGGAACTATTGAGCAGGTCCCTCCCACTTTTTCGGCCTGTAAGGTTGACGGAAAACGTGCTTACAAGATGGCCCGTAACGGGGATGAGGTGGAACTCAAGCCCAAGACGCTGACAATAGATGAGATTGAACTCACAGACTGCAGCCTTCCGGATATAACAGTCAGGGTAGTCTGCAGTAAAGGTACATACATCAGAGCTCTGGCCAGGGATATAGGTCAGGCACTTGACAGCGGAGGGCACCTGATAGCTCTGCGCCGCACCCGGGTAGGTGACTACAGGGTTGAAGATTGCCTTAATCCGGAAAAGTTTACGGAGTGGCTGGACACCGTTGAAATAATTAAATAACTATAAATACACAAAAAGGGAATGAAACTATCACAATTCAAATTCAAACTCCCCGAAGACAGGATTGCACAGTATCCTGTAGAACACCGCGACGAATCGAGACTGATGGTCGTGCACAAGAAAAGCGATGAAATTGAGCACGTGCTGTTCAAGGACATCCTGAACTATTTTGATGAAAAGGACGTATTCGTTTTCAACGACACACGTGTCTTCCCCGCCCGTATGTACGGAAACAAGGAGAAGACCGGGGCTCAGATTGAGGTATTCCTGCTGCGTGAACTCCGAGAGGAAAACCTTTTATGGGACGTTCAGGTGGATCCGGCCCGTAAGATCCGCATCGGAAACAAACTCTATTTCGGCGAAGACAACTCGATGGTTGCCGAAGTCATTGACAACACAACTTCACGCGGACGTGTACTGAGATTCCTCTATGACGGCCCGCATGACGAATTCAAGAAAGCACTCTATGCTCTGGGAGAATCACCTATTCCCAACTATCTCAAACGTAAGGCGTGCGCCTGGTCATATGACAATAACGGCAATGTCATTCCCGTACCGATGTCCCAGAAAGGCAAGGATGATTTCTGCGACGAAGATTGTTTCCAGACAATATTTGCCGCCAATGAGGGTGCTGTAACCGCTCCCACA
>JAEEGL016385473.1_pt1 | contig 12683 bp, 8 predicted proteins | sample 9134231 | NCBI WGS metagenome assembly JAEEGL01 (sample SAMN16246548, study PRJNA631951) | gut metagenome | biome: gut microbiome; feature: rumen; material: fiber-attached | host: Bos | place: Iran: Karaj | collected 2018-10
ACCGATACCATTCCGACTATTATCCCAACTATCGCACCGCACAATACCGCCAGCGCCGTAAGCTACACAAGTACCTTAAGCGTCGCCTTATCAAACTCAAGCTGGTATCGGACGTTTTCAGGAAGCCTGAAAAAGTCCATTATCTGATTGAGTATCTCGGCCTGTGTACCTGTTTCCCTGCGGACTCCCCTTGCATCATACATGACGATCACCGCAAGTATGCCGGCTACCGCAAACTCCCCGGAACCGAGACCGTATTCCACTCCGGCCGCTGCACACAGGGCGCATACCGTTGAGGAGTGACAGCTGGGCATTCCCCCCGAACCTACCAGACGTTCGAAGTTAAGTTTCTTATTAAGTGACAGGTCTATTATTGTTTTCACAACCTGTGCTATCGCCCATCCGAGTATGGCCGACATCAGCACCCTGTTGTGAAAAAAATCATATATATACTGCATTTTTAACACTCCGCATAGGGTTTCATAATAAACCAAAATATAGTATACTCAATATTGTGTTTTTTTTCAACTGTAAGTCTTATGCCCGGCAGGAGGGGATATACATGAACAGGATAAAATATGCTGTGATCACGATACTTGCATTGATCCATCAGACAGTGGCTTATTTCATGGATAAAAGCATATTTACGGTTTCACCGTCCCAAAATATAACGGATTATATCATATGCAGGATCTGCGCATTTATTGCAGCCTGGTTCTTTTATCATATGTTATGGCAGCTTTTTATCGACAGCAACAGAAAGAACAATACGATCACAAGAGTGATCTTGTCTGCCCTTCCCTATCTTGCTGTCATCATCGTCGTTTCTGCCGTAAAGCTGCGCGGCGGATATTTAAGTAATGATGAAACCCTCATTTATCAGAACGCGGTGTCTTTGACCCATTATACATGGTTCTATTATATAACCACCTATTACTATATCATCAGCCTGATGCTGATCCCACACATGTACGGACCGATATTTGTTAAGCTGGTGATCGAATATCTTGTTATCGGTTATGTGGTCCTGCGTGTTTCCGACTACTATAAGTCAAGGTCAAAAGATCCGCTTATATCAAAACCTGTCAGGATCGGCTATGGCAGCATGATATTGCTTCTTTTTCTTCTGTATCCGGTGATAGCTTACACGACGAGCGCCCACCGTCTTCCGATATACTTTCTCCTGTATCTGTTCATGATGGTAATGCTGCTGTTCGATAAGCTCGAAAAATCCACTCTGACTGTCTTAAAAGCCGTATTTCTTCTTATCCTGAACGCAATACTTACGCAATGGCGGACAGAAGGCATATATCTTGCGGTACTTGTTCCGATACTTATGTTCCTGACCTACAAAAATATCAGGTTGGGAAAGGACCGTACCGTCAGTCTGCGTAAAGGCATTCCGGCAGTCACCGTCATACTTTTAAGCATTCTTGTGCAGTATATTGTTTCAATACCTCAGAACGGATTTATAGCAAAGGAAATGGGAGCAGCCGCAGACGACAGGATGAAGCCCTTCTATGCTTATACGATCACAAATATGTATCGGAACGGGCTTGATATGGATAAGAATGCCGGTGATCTTGCCATTGTTGACAGATATATATCCCTGGAATCCCTTGATGCAATAAATGAATACTACGGCGATATAAATTACGAAGATGTATTGATACTGTATCAGCCGGGATTTATCGGAGTAAGGGAGAACGCCGGCGTTACGGAATACTATGATTTTGTAAATGCACTGAAAAGGATCTTCATAAACAATCCGCAGGTCTTCATCCGTACCAGGATAGGGGCTTTTAAATATGCCGCTCTTCCCTATCATATTGCATTTTCGGGTACCGATATACGATCGCTCACAAGCTTTGTGATAAGCATCATAAAGAGTGTATCCTACAACCTGTTCATACCCCTTGTGATCATACTTCTGCTTTTATTCTATTCGCTTATTAAAGGCAGATGGTTCTCGTTTTTTGTCATGGGCGGTCTTCTGGCACACTGGTTTATAGTATTTGTGCTCGCTCCGGCATCATACTTTAAGTATTATTTTCCTGTTTATATCACGGCCTACCTGTATCTTTTTCTCCTTATTATCGAACAGATATATAACAAGAAGCATCCGGTTAAGATCCGGATGCTTCAGTAAATCTTATCTTACCTGAACCGACCATGAACAGCCTCCGCCATTACCGTCAGTCGGTTTTAATTTAACATTGTATTTTCCTTTTTTATTTCCCGCGATATATATTATATAATATCCACCACTCATACCCTGTTTTACTCCCAGCCCCGGTTTGTTTACGGTCACCTGATATCTTCCGCTCAGGGTGCCGCTCTCTTTCGACACCATGCCGATCAGTCCCCCGGTGGCATTTCTACTGATCAATACTCTGTTTCCTGTTTCAACAGCCCCATATGTATTTATATAGCCTGCCGTTATCCTCCTTATCTTACAACAGGGCGTTATCCCATAGGTTGTGCTTACTTTACTTCCGTCAGCAGCAGTCGCCGTAATAACGGCTTCTTTATATTTTTTCTCCGCCGAATCATATTCGGATACTGAACTCTCAGCCTTTGCGGTGCCGTTAGCGGGATTCACCGATATCCACCCTGGATTACTTGACTTAAACGTAAACTTCTTTGAAAGGGAATCGACCTTACCGTATCCCGTTTCAATAATCACATTAAGTTTCATTGTTTTCCCCTTGGCAAGCGACTGCGATCTGTTTGCGGGAGGCGCTATCCTTATGGCCGAAGGCGGATTTACAACACTTACCTTTACAGTTTTCTTAATGTTCGTCCCGTCTGCCGATGCGATCGTAACAGTTGCGTTTCCTGTAGAATTTCCCGTTGCCTCAACCCTGAACGATCCTTTCCCGGAAGAACTGTTGACCGTGACATTTGAAATTCTCACAATATCCGGGTTACTGCTCGTAACGCTTATACTCTTATTGTTGTTTGCGGTAATCCCGGAAGCCGAAAACTGTATATCGGCCGTAGTCGGAGACCCGAACGAATTCCGGACACGGAATATCCTCACAGAGCCGGTTGGAGACTGTATTTTTCTTATACTCTCACCTATTACCGTGAAGCTGAACGAACCGGATACACCCGAACCGTCTTTTGCGGTTGCTTTAACTGTATATAGGCCTTTCTTTGCGGTTTTTGATATCGATACGGCTCCCGAAGAAGGATTAACCTTAACTCCGCATGTCGCCGCTGTCACACCGCCCGGAAATGCCGTGATCTTCCATTCCAGTTTTTTTAATGCCGCATCCTTCGGGGCAAAATCCACCGTCGGGCTGAATCCTTTTCCCACTGCAAGCTTGCCGCCGGCCGGTCCTCCTACACTGATACCGGTAACAGACTGCTTTACGGTTACATTTATAATGCATGTTTTTGTACTTCCGTCTGACGCCGTCACATGAACTCTGGTCTTCCCGGCTGCCTTTGCCAAAACAGTAAGTTTACTTCCGCTAAGCGTTGCTCCGGCTATTGCCGGATCCTCTGTTGATACGGTAACATTGCCTGCTGCCGTCAGATCTTTATTGTTGATATCCTTCACGCTCACGTCTATTCCCGCAGATCTTTGCCCGCTGAATAACGTACAGCTCTTTACGGACGCATTGATACTTTTTATTGACACACTGCTTTTTATGGTTATCGAAACCTTTCCCACAGCGGTGCTTCCATCGACTGCCTTAGCCTGCACGGTACATGATGTTGCTTTCGTATCCCGGGCTGCCTTCAACAGACCGTTATTGGTTATTGTTATCCCCGGAACATTTCCTGCGATCGTCCACTCTACTTTTTTATTAGCCGCATAATCCGGTTTTATTTCTGCCTCCATCTGAAGCTGTCCGCCCTTCAACACCGAACTCACACCATTTGACGGCTTTACGGCGATTGAACTCACCTTCGGCTTCAGCGTATATGTATATGATGCCGCAGGACCTGCCAGCTTATTCGTTTCATTAACGGCGATCGCTTTAAGCACTATCTTTGCCGCTCCCGTAAGAACGATCTTTGATCCTGAATACTTAACCGCACCATCGGAAATCCTGCCGTCTTTATATGATACATTAGTACCATCAACCGTATAATATATCGAAGATCCCGGTATATCATTAAAATATACATCTACGGATGCCGCCGCGTATGTACCGGGCTGCAGGTTCTTTATCGTCGGCTTCGCGGGAGCCGACTCGGTATTTGTCAATTTCAGGATCCTGGCCAGATCCGGAGTTCCTTTGCCAAGTCCGGAAGATACACAGCCTGATGCCATCAGCTTCTTGAGATTCTCAACTCTCGCACTTCCGGTCCCCGTCACCTTACCGGTACTTAACAGGACTGCTGCAACACCGGCTATACACGGCGTTGCCTGTGATGTACCGCTCATTGTGCAGTAAGAATCAGCACTGCCTTTAAATACAGAGCATATATTCACACCCGGACCGCTGAAATCAATTCCTCCGTAATTGGAGAAAAAGGCCTTTTTGTTGTCCTTATCTACTGCCGCTATCGATATGGCCCCATCGCAGCCGGCAGGATATGCGATAGCATTTGTATTATCATTACCGGCCGCACACATCACCGCAACACCTTTTTCATAAGCATGTTTAACAGCAGCGTTTAACGGACCGCTGTATGAAGGTCCTCCCAGGCTCATATTGATCACATCAACCATATATTTATCAGCCGCATCATAAATTGCATTTATTATTCCCGCATCATCCAGATAATATTCTCCTGTTTGCGAATCATAATAATTTACATTAAAAGTATATAGTTTCGAATTGTATGCCACACCTAAGCCGCCCTTGCCGTTATTTCCAACTGCAGCAATGGCACCGGCAACATTACTCCCGTGCCCGTTCTGATCCTCTTTTGCGTTACTGTTTTTTGCACAGCCAAAGGCACCCGAAAGATTAGCCTTGATGTCTTCATGGTTCTGATTTATGCCTGTATCTATGACCGCTACTTTAATTCCGCTTCCCGCATATCCTGCCTGCCATGCCGACTTTGAATTGAGCATACTGTGATGCCACTGGTAAAATTTCTTGGTAGGATCCAGCAATGGATCATTCAGTGATATAACTGCTTCTTCGGCCGGATAGCCCGACTCATCCTCATATAAATACCGGTAAAAATTCGGCCATGCTGTCGGAAGTGAACTGTATTCATCCGATGAAGCCATAATCGCATCCATAACCGTTGCCTTTTGAAACTCCTCATTTTCATTAAGATCAATGACGGCGAGCTCATTTTCATAATCTTCCAGGCTTCCGTTAAATGCATCCGCATAGTCCTCAGCCGTTTCAAGGCTCTCGGCATATACAAGGATCTGGCCCTCAACACAGTCGATACCTTCGATGATGTCTTCATTATCGGCCAGAAAATCCCTTAATTCTTCTTTGGAATCATCATTTTCGTTAATGGGATATTCATCCGGAAGTCCCGGAAACATCATTTCAGATACCGCATCCTCGCTGACCGAATTCTCCGAAACCCCGTCCGTTTCATTTTCAGCGGGCATATCCTCTTTTGCATCATTCTCGGAAACAGTATCTTCTGCCCGGACAGCGGTGTCATCCTCTAAATAAATATCGTCCGCTTCGGCAGGAAATTCTTCCGGAAACATTTCAGTATAACAGGCATCTTCACTCTGTACCGCCTCTGTTTCATATAACTCCACGGCGCTGACATTCTGTACCAAGCACAGCGATAACGCCATAGTTATTGCCCATATACGTTTTGATCGTTTAAATATGCCCATGTCTTTCATCCTTTCATCCTTTCATCTGTCTGTGTTCAAAGCTATGTAAACCGATCTATTCTCCGGTCATATGCATCAATACAGCTCTCTTCTGTAATTTATACTTAATTCGGGCCATCCTTTTGCCTTGCCGTCTTCAATGAGTTTTTGTATATCAGCCGAAGTATCCGCCTCAAACACAGCCACTCTTCCGTCAAAACTCTTAAGCCTTATATTATAAAGCTTTGCGGTTGCCTCAGCTTCTTCCTTATCCGCAAATACACCTATAAGCTCTCCATTTGTGATACTTTGGATATCACCCTGATGTGTATCCATGATCTGTCCGTCCATAGTTCCCGTCCGTGCTTTCCGTGAAATTGTGAAAAATACTACAGCGGCTGCAATGATCAGAGCCGCTGTAATCAACATAATTACCATATATTTCTTATTATGCATTTGCAAGTTCACACAGTTCCTTAAGCATCTTCGGAAGTTCCTGCTCCATGTTTTCATCGGAAAACTGACAGGTGCCCACCTTCTCATGGCCGCCGCCGTTATATTTCAGCATCAGATGTCCGACATTAACCTTACAGGTCCTGTTAAGGATGCTGTACCCTACAGCAGCCGAGCAGCCGTGTCCGCCGCGCCCGTTTACTATCCAAGCGGAGATATTCTGATCCGGATACATGCTGTAGATCATAAATCTGTTGCCTGTGTAGATAGGATCGACACCTCTAAGATCACTTATGATAACATTTCCCTCCGTACGTGTATGAGCCTTGACCATTTCCTTGAATTTCTGAGTCTGTTCCTCATATACCTCAATACGCTCCCTTACATCAGGCATTTCAAGTATTTCGGCTGTACTCTTATCCTTGCAGGCCACCATGAGCTTCTCCATGAGCTGGTAATTGGATACGGTAAACTGTCTCCAGCGTCCCAGACCGGTCCTGGGGTCCATAAGGAATCCCACAAGTATCCATCCCTTGGGATTCATTATCTCATCTATTGTCAGATTACCTGAATCTACCTTATCGACAGCTTCCATCATATCATCAAAGTTCGGAAATGTTTCCTTACCGCCGTAGTATTCATATATGATGCGGGCACATGAAGGTGTTATCCTGCTCTCGCCCTTGTATTTGCCGGCCAGCTCATTCCTCTCAAATTCACTGGAGTGATGATCGAACCACAATCCGCATCCTTCGACATAAGGTACGTTTGCAAGACAGTCATTCTCATTGATCTCAACAAGTCCGTCCTGAAGATCCTTGGGATGCGCAAACATCCAGTGATCCACCACTCCGGCAGCCAGAAGAAGCGCTCCGCAAGCCAAACCGTCAAAGTCAGATCTTGTAACCAATCTCATTGCCATTTAATCATTACCTCCCATTAATAATTCAATGTATCATCTCTATTTTAAAATACAACACCATAATAAATCAAGCATATAATGATTTTTAAACCATCTTAGCGGAACATCAGACGGCCGCCGCAGTAATAACGGGCAAACTCATCCGAATCGATCATCGCACGAAACTGAAAAAGACCGCCCGCCCTTTTGCTGCTCATTATATCCCCGGCACACAGATAATACTTATTCCCGTCCGTTGAAGACTTATAATAATAGTAATCCGCATAATTACTGTAAGTTGATGCACCGTATTCCACCGGCACCATGAACGTTGGATAATTTTCATCGTAAGACATCTTCTTAATACAGATATCATTCGTATTATTATGATCCGTTTCGCCTCCGTCAATCCCCATATTCTGCTCGGGGATAAAGTCATTCAGCACCTGCTCCTCCCCCTGATCATCAATAAACCAGAAACTGCCGTCCATTATGTATGCATCGGATCCAAGCATCACCATTTCGCTTCCGTAAATATTTTCAATATTTCTGTATTTAAAGCCATGACGTCCGTTATTTGCGACAAGGCAGCCGGTACAGTAATCTATAGCCGATGTCTTACCTGTTAGTGAGGGATATGAAGCAACAACAGTTTCGCCCGCCCTTATATCAACCGGCTCTCCGTCAAAGGTTATCTCAATATGTTCATCGTCTGAGGATATCGAAATTATCTCACGGCAGCATCCGCCTTCAATAATGCCGTTCTCCTCTCCTTCATCCGTCTGTGCATCCTCCGGTTTGGCAGCCCCGTTAGGCCCTCCGGATTTTTCCAACGCCGACCAGCCGTCTGTTGTATTCAGAAGAACTATCGAAGAGCCTTCTTCAAGCTTGTCGGTAGCCCAGAAACTGTTCACGACTATCCGGTTCGAACCTGCCATACTCTGTATGGCTATTCCCGTATTCCTGTTGTTATAATCCTTGTTCTGCGTATAATAATACAGATCCTGCTCACCCGCCATTACGGATGTTGAATCAAGGCATCCCGTCTCTACCATGAAAAGCTTCTGTATAGCCGAATACATGGTAAAACCGATCTCCCTGAATCCCATACCATTCTGATTGGCCATATTTCTTATATTTTCATATGAGATGTTTACGGAAGGATATACTCCGCTCCTGCTCCTGAGAATTCCATCCTCATCCGCTCCGAGATATGCACCCACGTAAACATGATCCTTTTCTTCTCCGCCATCCAGAAATACAGGATCCGGAACATAGCCATTGTGCATTACGCCGCTTATCCAGATCTGCTCGGTTTCTTCGTTTTGCACACGCTTAACATAGAACTTGGGGATCTCCACCATAACATTTCCGCCGGATCCGTCTGTTGCAAACCCCGGATCACCCTCGTAAGCAATGTTCAGAGCACCGTTCTCATCGTATGAAAGACAGCACAGCTTCATCTCGGACCAGGGATAGGCGCTGTCAAAATCATTGGTTCCTCCGCCTGCCCACTTATCATCTATCCGATAATCAAAATGCATACCCACGGCATCACCCAGACGCCTGCATACCGAAATGCCGTTGACCGGGGAAAATTCTATCCCGTACTCCGCATCCGGATCGCCGGGTATATCCCTGCTTCCGGGGTTGACCGTGACTCTGCCGCATATATCACCCTGCATGAAAATACCGGCTCCGTTATATATCGCCGGAGCATCTATATCAAGATCCTGCATATATGAACCGTTAACATACAGTTCCCATTTTCCGTCCTTATATGATATGCTCTGTCCATTCGACAGATCGGGTAGTTTACACGCACTCGCACCGGAATCGCTGTAGCCCTGCAATATACTTCCATAATACATGACTATGCCTCTGCTGTCCGAAAACTTACGGTCACCTATTGATTCATCCGCATATGTCACACGACACTTAACCGCATCTTCCGGAATCTCCATCACGGAATATGCGCGGTTCCTCATCTCGATAGATCCCATCCTGCACAATACGTTCTCACCCTCATCGTCGGGATATACGGGTTCTCCTTCTTCATCCCTTTCAATATACAGATCTTCTATATTTGTTATCTCACCGCTTGCATTCATGAACTGCCATATCGCACAGTTGATGTCACCGGTAAGGATGATCGAGCCCTTGGATTTATCCACTTCGACCCACTGTGTTGTCCGGCAGCCCTGATCATCCGTAAGTTCATCCCTTATCCCGTTTACCTTACCGATATCGTAAGTCTCTGAAGTGATATTTTCTCCCTTGAAAACAAGTTCCACATTCCTGGTAAACCCAACGACAGGTTCGATAGTAAATTCAACCGAATCACTGCTGACATGATAGAACGGATTGTTCACGGATATGTCATTATCATCATAGTCAGCCATACGTACGGCTTCACCGTATGACTTAAGAGCCTTCTCCTCATCCCCGAGTTCAGTATACCACTGTGCCAGCTGCATCTCTTCATCATATACATCATCCCGGTCAAGACAGTAATACTCAAGCTGTTTAACTGCCTTCTTTATGTCTCCCTGAGCATAGAACTTATTGGCATACTCTATCATATGCTCCTTGTCATAGGTGACAGAATTATTCTTCTTGTGAATCCCGAATACGACTATACCGCCGCATATGAGCAACCCAATGATGATCGAAATTATCGCGGATTTTAATCCGAAACCGTTAAATCTCATTACTTTGTTTCCTGCTTACTGTATATTTTTTTATTCCCAAAATTGGCGATCGTATATCTGTACGCTTCGGGTAATCCCAGATCGTATGATCTTCCTTCAGGTTTAAATGCGTACATGCCGAACTTTTCCCGTACCTTATCAAGTGCCTCGGTAAGACCGATCTCATCCTCACTGCCTGTCCTGTCCGACTCTTTTATCATCACTGCCAGTTCATCATAGACCTCAGGTGTTAGTACGTACTGTCCGAAAGTGGCATAATATTTCTTCTGTTTCTTTGCATTGATCACACCGAGATACTCTTCAGCATAATCATCGGTCGGCTTCTCTACCATGCTTTCAACCTTGAGCATCGTTTCAGCCGTATCATCCCATTGTCCGTACAGTATTCCGTAATGCACCACTCTTTCAAGCGGAACTTCTTCCACGCTGACAAGTGTCTTGCCGCATTCCATATAAGCATCGACGATCTGCTTTGAGCAGCTCACCGCAGCATCCGATTCGTAAATAAAATCGCCCAGGAGCAGCAATACCGGCGATCCGTCCGCAAACTGTTTCGTAAGATATACCGCATGACCGAAACCACGTCTTACCGTCTGATATACAAATGTGATATGCTGACGCATCTCTACTATTTTATCGGCATATTCCTGCCTGTCATTAGGAAGTTTTGACTTAAGTTCCGGACTTACCGGCGCAAACAGCTTATCATAATCATCCTGCTCATCCTCTCCGATTATAAGACATACTTCCTCAATACCTGCATCAAACAATTCTTCAAGCATTATGAATAGTGCCGGCTTAAGCATCCCATCCTTATCAACCACCGGCGAAAATCCTTTCTTCATCGCCTTGGTCGCGGGGAAGATCCTTGTCCCGTATCCCGCAAGAGGAATGACTGCCTTGCGTACCGACTGCCCTGGCTTAAGAGTAAGCGTAAAGGATGACATCCCCTTCCCCTCAAGATATTTCTGTAATCCGGCCACGCTCTCCTCATCCCTGCACAAAAACTGTACGGAACCGTCTCCCTGTGAACCTACACCCTTCGCGCCGTAAATATACTTCCTTATCTCCTTATCTTCGATGACCGAATGAAGAACCGGGGCGATCAGTTCCGAACATGCCGGCATTACTTTCTCATCAAAGTTGGCCTGCCATTCATCCATGAGCGCACCAAGCCCCAACGCATCACCCTTCTCCAGCAGTTCCACGGCCTTCTCATTCATAAGCTTATTATCGGGACCGAGCGCTTCCTGAACTTTTCTCTGGAGTTCATCCTCGGCGAAAGGATAGCAGCGATTAAGGTCCGCAAGTATCTTTATCGTATCCTTTGAAGCATTGAGATTTGCGATAACCCAGCGGAATGTTGAACCCACACTTAATTCTCTTGAATCTATCTCAACTCCGTCAAAATCCATAAGCACGGGCTTAACACCGTATGCACAGGCCTGATCCAGCCTGCCGCAGCGGGAAGGCGTCCTCTGCTCGCCCCTGAATGCAGCCTGCATTTCGCCCTTGACATTCATTCTGAGATTATATAACTGATTAAAAGCACGCGCCACCAGAACACAGATAGCCGCCGATGAAGACAGTCCGCTCTTTATGGGCAGATCCATCCCCGTAACGGTTATCCTGACGCCCTCAACCGAATAATTATCGTTAATATATGAAGCCACGCCGGCTACATATGAAAAAAATCCACCCTGTTTTGCGACCTCAAGTAGCTTCCCTGTTTCCATCGGGCACTCAAGATATTCATCATGATATACCGGCAGCCTGCTCTCTACTATGAATCTGTCGCATCGCTCAACCGTTGCATATATACCCTGCTCAATACCCGTAACTACCGCCTGCCCCATGACGATCTCAGAGTTGACGGTACGATACATTCCCGCCCAGTCCGAATGCTCTCCGAACAGGCACAGCCTTCCCGGAACAAACAGATTAAGCTTCCTTCCTTTCGTTTCCATAAGATCCGATCCCCTTTCTATAATACAAGGCTCCGGTAATCCGGAGCCTTGACGTCACAAGCCGAATAAATAACTAATTTGATTAATCACGCGTGATTAATCCCACCCGCGCTAGTCGGACGCAGGCGGAATTAAATGTTTTATAATATGATCCTTACCTAGGTGCCTTAGCATTAGCTGCAACGGAAATAGAAGCGATAGCTCCTGCAGGCTTGTCGTATACGATCTTGCCGTTAGCAACCTTCTTAGGCTTTACGATAACTACACGTCCGTCAGCAAACTGGATGATTATCGAATAATCGGTTCCTGCCGTGAAAATGCTACCCTTTATTGTGGTTTCACCCGCCGGGCCCATGTCATTAAACGCGGCTACGATCGCAGCATTGGGACTTATCGCCTTAAGATAATTACTGATAGCTATTACTGTTGCCTTGGATACGGGCAAAACATTGGTATCACCCTGTGTAACCGCTGCAAGAAGTGCTATCAACGCATCTGTTATCGGCTGTCCGTTGGGTGTTGTGTATGTCGGTGCCGGTGCAGCCGGTGCCGGATTACTTGTGGCATTGGATGCAGCCTGAGATCCCGAATTGGAACCTGCAGCGAAAGCAGTCACTGTCATTGACACAACAAGAAGAGCAGCAGTAACAGCAGTTAAAATCCTCTTTTTCAACGTGCATTCCCCCCTTTCATAGAGTGCTTGTGACATTTTTTAGTTTGACTAACCGCAGTATAACACAAAATATTGTATTACGCAAAGACTAACTTTAATATTATCCGTTTCCTGAAATGTATTTCGAAATTCTGCTTTCAAAACCCAGTGCAGGATTTAGTCTTGCATATGTAGAATTAAACCTTTCACACTGAACCTTGATAATCGCATAGTTTTTAGC